>ERZ1673697.509-NODE-509-length-60140-cov-6.851261_pt1 | contig 60140 bp, 50 predicted proteins | sample MGYA00580227_ERZ1673697 | MGnify/ENA primary metagenome ERZ1673697 (study PRJEB41218, sample SAMN15661759) | gut metagenome | host: Homo sapiens | place: Canada: London | collected 2015-08-20/2019-03-30 | study: EMG produced TPA metagenomics assembly of... | reverse complement strand
GCAGACTGTAAATCTGTTGTCGACGACTTCGAAGGTTCGAATCCTTCTCCATCCACTCTGCCGGCGTGGCGGAACAGGCAGACGCACAGGACTTAAAATCCTGCGGGACTAATCTCCCGTACCGGTTCGATTCCGGTCGCCGGCATTCGATGAAAGTGAGAGAAACGTTGAATTTATCAGCGTTTCTCTTATTTTTTTGTCTTTATGCGTTTGAACAGAGTGAATGTTTTTTAATATGTATGAAAATTCGCCTTTTTGCTCAGAATATCCTATAAACAAGTAGGAGGCGTATTATGAAAGATAAAGTTTTTGGTGTTTTGCAGCGTGTAGGCCGGTCCTTTATGCTGCCGATCGCACTGCTTCCGGTGGCCGGCCTTTTGCTCGGCATCGGCGGTTCTTTTACAAATGAAACAATGCTTCAGACCTATGGTCTGACAGGGATTATGGGACCGGGAACTTTTTTATATGCATTGTTTACGGTAATGAAACAGGCCGGAGATATCGTTTTTGCCAATCTTCCGATTTTATTTGCCATGGGTGTGGCAATCGGTATGGCCCGGCGGGAAAAGGAAGTCGCGGCTCTGGCTGCCGCAGTCGCCTTTTTTATTATGCATGCATCCATCAGTGCGATGATTACGATTAACGGAGGTACAGAAAATCTTCTTGCCGGCGCATCCGCATCGGTAGTCGGTATTACATCTCTCCAGATGGGTGTTTTCGGTGGTATTATTGTCGGGTTGGGCGTTGCTGCCCTCCACAATCGGTTTTACCGGATTGAACTGCCGCAGGTATTGTCGTTTTTTGGCGGCACACGGTTTGTACCGATTATTTCCGCCCTCGTTTATACATTGGTGGGAATTCTCATGTATTTTGTATGGCCGCCGATTCAGAATGGAATCTACCATGTCGGGGATATCGTTCTCAATTCGGGCTATTTCGGCACGTGGGTATATGGCGTGATGGAACGTGCCCTGATTCCTTTTGGCCTTCATCATGTATTTTATCTGCCGTTCTGGCAGACGGCTGTCGGAGGCACGCTGGAAGTGGGCGGGCGTATGATTGAAGGCGCTCAGAATATATTCTTTGCCCAGCTGGCAGATCCGACGGTGGAACATTTTTCGGTATCCGCGACACGATTTATGTCCGGTAAATTCCCGCTCATGATTTTCGGTCTTCCGGGTGCGGCTTTGGCGATGTATAAGGCGGCCAAACCGGAAAAACGGAAGCTGGTTCAGGGCCTTCTTGTATCTGCGGCGCTGACTTCGGTACTCACAGGTATTACAGAACCTCTGGAGTTTACCTTCTTATTTGTAGCGCCTTTGCTGTATGTGATTCACTGTGTATTTGCCGGAGCTGCCTATATGCTCATGCACATCTTTAATGTCGGTGTCGGAATGACATTTTCCGGCGGATTGATCGACCTTTTCCTGTTTGGTATTTTACAGGGAAATGCAAAGACGAGCTGGCTGTGGGTTGTGGTTGTCGGTATCGGTTACTTTATTGTTTATTATTTCCTGTTTGGATTTTTAATCCGGAAGCTCGACCTGAAAACACCGGGGCGTGAGGATTCGGATGAAGTCAGACTTTATCACCGGAGCGATGTGGAGGATAAACGGCGGAAAAATGCGGAAATGGGTCCGGACGCCTCAGAGAGCGGCGTGGACGAAATTTCAGAAAAAATATGCCGGGGACTTGGCGGACGGGAAAATATCTCGGATGTGGACTGCTGCGCGACCCGTCTGAGATGTACGGTACACCATGCGGGAAAAGTTGATAAGCAGATTCTGCAGTCGACCGGAGCTTCGGGCGTTATTCAGAAGGGTGAAGGCGTGCAGATTATTTATGGACCGAGGGTGACGGTCATCAAGTCAAATCTGGAGGATTATCTGGATAAGGATGTGGAACCGCCTGCACCGGAAAGGGTATATAAAATTTACAGTCCGTTTTCGGGCAGCGCCGCAGATATCCAGACGGCGCCGGATGAGGGCTTTTCCAGCGGAATGATCGGCGAGGGGGCCTGCGTGGAAATCACGGAACCGGAGGTTGTTGCGCCGGCAGACGGAAGGATTTCCTTTGTGTTTGATACGAAACACGCCATTGGTTTCCAGACGGAGGATGGGGTTGCCCTTCTGATCCATGTGGGAATCGACACCGTGGCGCTGAACGGAAAGGGATTCGAAGTTTTTGTGAAAGCAGGTGATTCGGTGAAAAAGGGAGACCTGCTGATGCGTGTTGATCTGGATTATGTTCGGGAAAATGCGCCGTCGATGGTTTCGCCGGTTGTCTGCACGGAACTTGGAAAAGACAGCCAGGCCATGGTGATGGCCGCGGGAGTGATAAAGGCCGGAGATCTTTTGATCGAAGTTCATGAAAAGACATCCGAAAAATCATAAGGATGGATCGGGGTGCGGAAAAAGCTGTTTCCGCGCCCTGAAAAAATTTATAAATACGCTTGACAAATAAAATGAACCATGATATCATATCAACGTTGCTGTTGAGAAGCAGAAGCCTTTGCCCAGATAGCTCAGTCGGTAGAGCAGAGGACTGAAAATCCTCGTGTCGCTGGTTCGATTCCGGCTCTGGGCACGCGGGTGTAGTTCAATGGTAGAACACCAGCCTTCCAAGCTGGATACGTGGGTTCGATTCCCATCACCCGCTTCAAATTGAATAATTTGCTTTTATGCGCGAGTGGCTCAGTGGTGGAGTATCGCCTTGCCAAGGCGAGGGTCGCGGGTTCGAATCCCGTCTCGCGCTCTCACAGATTTTAAAGACTATAGCAGATGCTATGGTCTTTTTTTCGTATTTTTTGGGTTCCAGGAAACCGTGGTATATTTCGTGGGAGAATATGTTAAAAATATAAAAAAAATATAAAAAGAGTATAGACAATTTATAAAGGCGGTGCTATAATAGCATCATGGTAGAACTGGTAGAACCAGTAAGACCGGTTGAGCCGGTCGCTAAAAAAATTAAGCCAAAGAAAGGGAGAAGGGTTTATGTTATTACAAGTTATTCTCGCGGTTATACCGATTGCATGGTTGATTATCTCCATGACAGTATTCAAGATGTCAGGTTTTAATGCCTGTGGTATTGGTCTCATCATTACGGCGATTGAATGTATCGCTGTTTATAAAATGACAGTGATGGAAGTTGCGACAGGTACCGTTGAAGGTGCATTGTCCGCAATATGGCCAATTGGTATTATTATGTTTGGTGCGATGTTCGTTTATAATCTGAGTTTACGGACAGGCGCTATGGATGTTATTAAGAACATGCTGGCATCCGTTTCCAATGATAAACGTATCGCAGCGCTGCTTCTTGGATGGTGCTTCGGTAACTTCATGGAAGGTATCGCAGGTTTCGGTACAGCCGTTGCTATTCCGGCAGCGATGATGGTTGGTCTTGGATTTGACCCGATCGCATCCGCAGTTATCTGTCTGATCGGTAATGCAGCATCTCCTGCATTCGGTGCTATTGGTACACCGACGATCAGTGCGGCAAATACAGCAGCCATTGATGCAGGTGTTTTATCCGGTCCTACAGCGCTTCTGCTGAGCGGCCTCTGTATCCTGTCACCATTCGTTATTATTTTACTGGTAGGTAAGTCTACAAAAGCTTTCAAGGGCGTTATCGGCATTACAGTTGCTTCCGTAGTTTCATTCTATGTTCCGTTCTACGCAATCGCAGCATTTGTCGGTCCTGAACTTGCAGTTACGATCGGTGCTTTAATTTCACTCGTTGTTGTCATCTTTATGGGACGCAGATCCAGTACAGATATTCCGGAAGAATATCTCCTTGAAAAGAAAGACGAAATGGAAGCTGCAGCAGCGCCGTCCGCACCTCAGATGAGCGCAGTGAAAGCATGGATTCCTTACGTATTGATCGTTATCTTTATTCTTGGTTCTTCCAAACTGGTTCCTCCAGTGAATCAGGCATTGGGCGCAATCAAATCAACATTTGTATTCTATGCCGGCGAAGGCGGAGCAAAAGTTTCCTTCGCATGGATCAACACACCGGGTGTGTGGATGTTCCTCGCAGGTATTATCGGCGCTTTGATTCAGGGCGCAAGCGTTGGCGATCTTGGTGTTGAATTTGTAAATACAATTAAGAAATACTGGAAAGCCGTTGTTACTGTAGTATTTATCGTTTCTATCGCTAAGTTAATGGGTTATGCAGGTATGGTACTTGCACTGGCAAATGGTTTAGTTGCTCTGACAGGCGGCTTCTACCCGATCATTGCTCCATTAATCGGTGGTATTGGATGTTTCGTTACAGGTAGTGCAACATCTGCATGTGTTATGTTCGCAAAACTGCAGACAGAAATCGCCGGTCAGTTAAATATCGACCCATACTGGCTGGTAGCTGCAAACTCCGCAGGTGCAACCGCAGGTAAGATGATTTCTCCACAGAGTATTGCGATGGCCGCAGCAGCCATCAGTGTGGCAGGTTCCGATGGTAAGATCATGAGCGCTACAATTAAATGGTGTGCCCTTTACATAGTTATCGTTTGTGTTATGTGTTACGTGGGTGCTATTCTCTAAAGAAACAAGCAATAAAAGCATATAAAGCATACATGATGGAATGGCATCAGTGGTTGAGGACACTGGTGCCATTTCACTTAAAAAAGTATCCGTAGTAATCAGCAAAAAGAGCAGGAGGCGGCCGAGTGGATTATTTATATGCAGACATATATAAAAAACTTGAAGAAAAAATTAAAAACATGGAGGTCGGCGAAAAACTCCCGTCAGAGCGTGCTATGGTACAGGAATATGGCGTGAGCCGGAATGTTCTGAGAGAAGCATTGGTTTTACTGAGTGAACGCGGACTCATTGAAATTCGTCCGGGAAAAGGATCCTATGTGACAAATCAGCAGAAAGCGAGTCTGGCAAAGCATTTCGGCAGCTTTTTTGAGGCGGACAGGGAAAGCAAGATGAAGGTTTTGGAAGTCCGTGAGGTTCTGGAGCTGGCCATGTTTGAAAAAGCGGCTTTAAACGCAACAGAGGATGATATCCGGATTATGGAAGAAATTTATCATCAGATGGAAGAAAATCTGAGTATGATGGCCGGCTATGGAAATCTGGATCTGAAGCTGCATATGCAGATTGCCAGAGCGACCCACAATGAGATTTTTCCGATTCTTGTGAGCACCCTTTATGAATCAAGCGGACAGAGGATCGTATTTATGGAGGAGATGTTTCCGGAGGCGATGAAATCCATTCACCGGGACCATCTGGGAATTATACAGGCCATAAAGCGAAGAGATGTAAAAATGGTCCGGAAGGTCGGAAAGCGTCACTTCGATGTTGACCGTTATGTACTCCTTTCCATGGATGACATAAACGGAAAAAAAGACGTATAAAATAAACAGGACAGGCATTTTCAAAGAGAGTTCCGGAAGCGGGAAGGTTTCAGCGATTCTCTTTGAAAATGTCTGTTTTAGGTTTGGCAGCAGATTTCACTTGTAAAGGATTTGCGAACCGGGTATAGTATTAAGAAGAATCAGAAAGGACGGATGGACTATGGGGTTAAATCAGACAACGGCATCGGAACGGGTGCATATCGGCTTTTTTGGACGGCGTAATGCAGGAAAATCCAGCGTGGTCAATGCGGTGACCGGACAGGCTCTGGCGATCGTATCACCGGTGAAGGGAACGACAACAGACCCGGTGTATAAGACGATGGAGCTGCTTCCGATGGGACCGGTGATGATTATTGATACGCCGGGCATCGACGATGAAGGCGAGCTCGGAAAACAGCGGATTCAGAAAACGCGGCAGGTGCTCAATAAAACCGATGTGGCGGTACTGGTTATAGACGGCAGCGCCGGAATGAATGAAGCGGATCAAAACATGATCCGGCTTTTCGAAAAGAAAAACATTCCCTATGTGACAGTGATGAATAAAGCCGATCTGTTTCCTGTCCGAAGCACGGGGGCAGAGGAACCTTTTGTTTATGTAAGCGCCAAAACCGGGGCCGGGATTTATCAGCTCAAGGACAAAATTGCCCATTTGGCGGACATGGGAGTCGAAAAAAGGCGTCTTGTATCCGATTTGCTGGATGCGGGGGATTTTGTTGTGCTGGTCGTTCCTATTGACGAATCGGCGCCGAAGGGAAGGCTGATACTGCCTCAGCAGCAGACGATTCGGGATATACTGGAGGCGGATGCCACCGCTGTTACGGTGCGTGAGTATGAACTGAAAAATACGCTGGAAGCCCTGGGGAAAAAACCGAAGCTGGTCATTACGGACAGTCAGGCGTTCAAACAGGCTGCGCGGGATGTGCCGGAAGATATTTTACTGACATCCTTTTCCATTCTTTTTGCCCGGTACAAAGGGGATCTGGCACAGGCGGTCCGGGGCGCCGGAGTTCTGGACCATCTCAGAGAGGGCAGCCGGATCCTTATTTCCGAAGGCTGTACCCACCATCGGCAGTGCGGCGATATCGGAACGGTGAAGCTTCCGCAATGGATTGAAAATTATACGGGTAAAAAATTCTGTTATGCGTGGACGTCCGGAAGCGAATTCCCGGAAGATTTAAGCGGTTATCAACTGATCGTTCACTGCGGCGGCTGTATGCTCAATGAACGGGAAATGAGCTACCGGCAGCAGCATGCCGGAGAGATGCAGATACCGATGACGAATTATGGGATACTGATCGCCTTTATGAACGGCATATTGAAACGGAGCCTGGAACCCTTTCCCGAAATATGCGGTCTGTTGGGAGAGAAGGGGTCGGAATAACGTTGTATTTCCCGGGGATGGTATGGTATACTTGAAAAAAAGAAAAACAGGAAGGGACGAGCAATGGAAAAAATAAAGGTATTTACGGATTCAGCCAGTGATATTTCATTTGAAAATGAAAAGAATCTGGACATTGACATGATAAATTTTAATATTACGATGGGGGACCGGTCTTATGTGAGCCGTGTGGATTTTGATAATGAGGCTTTTTACCGGCTGATGGGCACATATGACGGGATTCCGCTGACATCTCAGGCAACGGCTTATGAATTTCAGGAATTATATAAGAAGTATTATGATGAAGGCTATACCGATGTCATCGGCATACTGATTAACCGTGAGGGTTCAGCAACATACGATAATTCCCTCATGGCCTATAAACTTTTTCTGGAGGATTATCCGGAGGCGGAAGGAAAGTTCCGCGTACACGCGGTCGACGGGCAGAATTACAGCGGCGCCTATGGGTATGCGGCTGTCGAGGCGGCAAAGATGGTTAAAGCGGGTAAAAACACCGGAGAGATCGTGGCCTTTGCCAAAGACTGGGTGGAACACTGCGTCATTTATTTTGTGCCGTATTCCCTGAAATATGCGGGAAAAAGCGGAAGGATCCCGAGCGCGGCGGCGCTGGTCGGCGACAAACTGGGAATTAAGCCTGTCATGAAAATTTCCGACCATAAGATCACAACGGCGCTGACCGTCCGGGGTGAAAAGCGGGTTGTAAAGAAAATCACTGAAAAAACCCTTTCAGAGATGGAAGAAGGTACGCCATATATGATCGTTTACGGCGATGACCCTCAGGTGAAAGACCAGATGGCCGAGGCCATGACCGAAGCCCTGGGCTATGGCCCGACAGATTTTTATCAGATTGGGGCCGCAGTGGCGGCAAATGCAGGTCCGAGAGTCGTAGGGACCATTTTCAGGGAAAAGTAAAATACTGGATAAAATTACTAAAACTTTTGGTAATCTGAAAAGTCTTTTATCGGGATTGTGGAAAAAGATTCCGGCAAAAGGCTTTTTTCGTCAAAAAAAACATAAATAAGTGAAAAATATGATTGATAAATGCTTGACGAACCAGCCTGTCTGCTATATAATTAGTGTACAAAGTATTCGTGCAGGTAAAAAACTGCCTGGACAAACAAATAATTATGAGAGCTTAAACAGGAGGTATAATTATGGTGGATTTTAAGCTGACCAACAAACAGTTATTAGCGAAAAAGCTTTTCGCAGAATTTGCAGAAAAAGAAATTAAGCCACTCTCTAAAGAAATGGACGAAACAGAAGTATTCGATCTCGAATTACTTGAAAAAATGAAAAAAATCGGTTTAATGGGTATCCCATATGACAAAAAATACGGCGGCGGCGGTGCTGATATCATGACATATGCAATTGCTATGGAAGAAATCTCCAAAGTAGATGCAAGCTGTGGTATCACAATGTCTGTACATAACTCTCTTTGCTGCCCATGTATCAATGATTTCGGTACAGAAGAACAGAAAGAAAAATATTTAAGACCATTAGTAAACGGAACATGGTCCGGCTGCTTCAGCTTAACAGAGCCAGGTGCTGGTACAGATGCTTCCGGTGCTAAGACAATCGCTGAAAAAACAGAAGATGGCAAATACTACATCTTAAACGGTCAGAAAGTATTCGCTACAAACGGTGGATTCGCTGATGTTTACGTTGTATTCGCACTGACAGATAAAACAAAAGGACCTAAGGGAATGTCCGCATTTATCGTAGAAAAAGGTACACCGGGCGTTATCGTTGGTGAAAACATCCAGCGTATGGGTATCCGTGCAGCTTCCAACGTTGAACTTGCATTTGTAGATTGTAAGATTCCTGCTGAAAACCTGTTAGGTAAAGAAGGCAAAGGTTACGGAATCGCTATGGGCGCTCTTGCAGGCGGACGTATCGGTATCGCTGCTCAGGCAACAGGTATTGCTCAGGGTGCTTTAAACGAAGCTATCAAATACTCCAAAGAAAGAAAACAGTTTGGAAAACCTCTTTCTTCCTTCCAGCATACACAGTTCCAGTGTGTTGAAATGCAGACAAGAATTGATGCCGCTCGTTTCTTAACATGGCGTGCAGCTAAAGCTAAAGACGATCATGAAAACTACACACCATTCTCTGCTATGGCTAAATTATATGCTTCTCAGGTTGCTGTTGAAGTTACACGTTTTGCAGTTCAGTTAATGGGTGGATACGGATACTCCAGAGAATATCCAGTTGAACGTATGTATAGAGATGCTAAGATTACTGAAATCTACGAAGGTACATCTGAAGCTATGAAGATGGTAGCCGGCGGCGCAGTAATGAATGCAGTGAAATAAGAAATAGGAGGAAAAAAATCATGAAGATTGTTGTTTGTGCGAAACAGGTACCGGATACAACCGAAGTTAAATTAGATCCAAAGACTGGTACATTAATCCGTGATGGTGTGCCAAGTATTATTAACCCAGATGATAAAGCAGGTATCGAAGCTGCTTTACAGTTAAAAGAAAAATGTCCAGGAAGTACAGTTACTGTAGTTTCCATGGGACCTCCTCAGGCAGACGTTGCTTTAAGAGAAGCATTAGCTATGGGATGTGACGAAGCTATCCTCGTTTCTGACAGAGCTTTTGGTGGCGCTGATACATGGGCTACTTCTTCTACAATCGCAGCAGCTCTTAAAAAACTTGACTATGATGTAATCATCACAGGCCGTCAGGCTATCGATGGTGATACAGCTCAGGTTGGTCCTCAGATCGCTGAACACCTTGGACTGCCACAGGTAAGCTACGCTGAAAACGTTGAAGTTGACGGAGACTGCCTCAAAGTACAGCGTCAGTTTGAAGATCGTTACCACATCATCAAAGTTAAAATGCCTTGCGTTATCACAGCTTTAGCAGAACTTGCAGAGCCAAGATACATGACTGTTGCAGGTATCGTTGATGCTTACGATTCCAAAGAAGTTAAAGTTTGGGGTCTTGAAGATCTTAAAGATACAATTGATGAAGCAAATATTGGTCTTAAAGGTTCTCCTACAAGAGTTAAACAGTCCTTCACAAAACAGCCTAAGGCTGCTGGTACAGTATTAAAAGACTTAACACCAGATGAAGCTGTTGCAGCAATTGTTGCTAAACTTAAAGAAAAATACATTATCTAATTCTAGTCGGGAGGTTCAATGAAATGAGTAAAAACGTATTTGTTATTGCCGAACAGAGAGACGGCAAAATTATGAAAGTAAGCTATGAATTAGTTGGAAAAGCCAGAGAACTCGCCGATGACTTAGGACAGGATGTTGTTGCAGTTCTTATGGGTTCCGGCGTTGAAGCTGTTGCTGGTGATTTAGCAAAAGCCGGCGCAGATAAAGTTATCGTTGTTGATGATCCGATGCTGGCAGAATATGTAACAGAACCATATGCAAAGGCTGTTACAGCAGTTATCAAAGCAAACGATCCTGAAATCGTAATCTTTGGTGCTTCTTCTATCGGTAGAGATTTAGCTCCACGTGTTTCTGCAAGAATCCACACAGGTTTAACAGCTGACTGTACAAAACTTGAAATCGATCCAGAAACAAAATTATTAAACATGACACGTCCTGCATTTGGTGGTAACATCATGGCTACTATCCTTTGTGCAGACTTCAGACCACAGATGGCTACTGTACGTCCAGGCGTTATGCAGGCATTAGAATCCTGTGATAAAGTTGGTACTGTTGAAAAATTCGACGTAGCATTTGATGCTGCAGATATGAATGTTGAAATCTGTGAAGTTGTTAAAACAAACAAAAAATCTGTTGATATCACAGAAGCTAAGATCCTTGTTTCCGGTGGACGTGGACTTGGTTCTGCAGAAGGCTTTGGCCAGTTAAAAGATCTTGCAGACGCACTTGGCGGCGAAGTTTCCGCTTCCAGAGCTGCTGTAGATAACGGCTGGATCGACAAAGACCGTCAGGTTGGTCAGACAGGTAAAACTGTACGTCCTGACCTCTATGTTGCATGTGGTATTTCCGGAGCTATTCAGCATGCTGCTGGTATGGAAGAATCCGAATTTATCGTTGCAATCAACAGAGAAGAATCTGCACCGATCTTTGGTATCTGTGACTTAGGTATCGTTGGCGACTTAAACAAAATCGTTCCGAAGTTAACAGAAGCTTTAAAGAAAAACTAATTTAAATATAGGCTGCACCAGCTCGTATTTACATATTTAATGAATTATTTAGATAGTTCGGGGGACTGCACCATCCCCTGAGCTATCTTTTGACGAATGTCAAAATAATTTCCTGAACTTATAATGTAATATAATTAAAGAAAAAAGACGGACCTGCTGGTTTCCGTCTTTTTTCTGTAACTATATAAACATTCATCGGTGTATGGAACGGTATTTCTGTTTTCTGCGGCGCCTGCGCTGCATGGCCCTTGAAGGGGCCAGCAGCGTCCAGCAGATGATGCGTACAAGCATGATACCGAAGAAAATGCCAATGCTGTCGATGCAGACGTCCCGGATGGATGGCCCGCGTCCGGCAACAAAGGACTGGTGGTATTCATCCGTACAGGCAAAACCGACACAGATGGCGCCTGCGACCAGAAGCAGAGGAAAACCCCGGAGTCCATAGACATAAAATGGAAGCGCTACGGTGATGGCCAGAATAAAGTATTCGGTCATATGAGCGAGCTTTCGGACGGGACCTTCAATGCGCCGGGCGTAGGCATCGATCTGAACGTCGTCCAGGGATTTATCCAGAACCCGGCTCCCGGTCTCTACAAGCTTATAGCTGACTTTGTAGCTTAACTGACCGGAGCTCACCCCGGTCTGCGCGGAAAATGAAAAGATAAGAGCCATCATTGCCAGCGCAGGAAGGAATGACAGCGGTTTTAATATAAAGAATAAAAATTTTTTCAACAATCAATCACCTGTCCTTACATAAGTTGCGTATGTTTTTTGTCTTGTTCTCTATCATACGCCGATAGCGACAAAAATGCAACTGTTACGGGACGGAGAAAAAGAGGGAAGCGGACAAAATGGATTTGAGCAAAAATGATAAACAAATAAAGGGGCTGTGTTTCTGTCTGGGGCTGGTGCTTTTGGCAGCGGCGGTCATTTCGGCAGCGATTTGGGGAGGCGCGGAAGGGCTTTTGGACGGCTGGCTGAGGATTCTTATTTCGCCCTGTCCCCTGATGACGGATTATTTCCGGGTGGGCGGTATCAGCGGTACGTTCTTTAATGCGGCGGTCTGCAGTCTGGCCTGCCTGCTGATTATCGTTGTCAGCGGCGCAAAGGCAACGGCATCGCTGCTGGCCAGCTATTTTCTGGTGGTGGCCCATTGTTTTTACGGGATGAATTTTCTGAATATATGGCCCTGCTACATCGGTGTGATTATTTATTATTGCTATAAGAAGAAGGATTTTCGTCAGTATCTGCATGTGGCTATGTTTACCATGGCTTTTGGCCCGCTGGTCAGTGAAGTGCTTTTGCGTTATCCGGTCGGAAAGGGCTTTGTCCTCGGAGAAGTCCAGATAACCCTTACCGGAGTGCTTCTGACGGTGGCTGTAGGCCTTGCGGCGGGGATGGTCCTTCCGGGAATGTTGGAGGGAGCGCTGTGGATGCACAAGGGCTACAATCTGTATAACGGTGGATTGGCATTTGGGCTTGTAGGGTGCTTTTTATATGCGTTTTTGTATAAAAGTATGGGGCTGGAATCTTCGGGGCCTGTAGAGCTGAATCATCGGCTTTACGACGGTATCGGAGAGACAACCTGGCTGTTTGCCAATGTGCTTTTTCTGGTGATTTTCCTGACGGCGCTGATCGCGGGGTACAGGATGAACGGAAAAAGTTTTAAGAATTACGGCGAACTGATGAAGGAAACGGGGCATTTTTCCAATTTTGCCGATAAATACGGAATGCCTTTGTGTCTGATCAATCTGGGCTTCTATGGGCTCATGGTACTCGCCTACATGAATCTGATTATGCTTTTTACAGAAGGGATGGCGTTTACCGGGCCGACGATCGGCGCTGTTTTTGCGGCAGTGACTTTTTCAGCCATTGGACAGCATCCGAAAAATACCTGGCCGATTTTTCTTGGATATGTGGCACTTTTTCTTCTGGTCGTGTTTTTATGTACGGTTCAGGGGCGGGAATTGCCATGGACCCTGTCCACTCAGGGATACATTAACGGCGTGGCCTTCGCTACGGGGCTGGCGCCGATTGCCGGCCGTTACGGCTGGCGCTCGGGTGTGGCTGCAGGAATCGTCAGTGCGGCCATCTGCACATCGACATCAGCGATACACGGCGGTTTTATGCTCTTTAACGGCGGTTTTACAGCGGGAATTACAGCATTGATTATGGTGTCAGTGCTGGAGCATCATTTCCCGCATATGAAAGTTAAGGGGATTTAAGAAGATATATAGAAATGATATATAGATAAGAAATGACTGATAAAAAGACGGTTTCCGGAAGCGGGGAGTGGAAAGACTCCTTTTTCGGAAACCGTCTTTTTTCAGATGTGACGAAATTAACGGAGCTGCGCCATCAGTTGGCGGGCAAATTCTCTGGCATGCTGGATCTTGAGGTCATCGATAAATTCGGTGTTATAACCCAGGTCACGTTCGGCCAGCATACCTTCATAGAGAAGGTGGCAGTGTTTGCTGTAACGGCGGATGCCTTCTTCGAACAGATCGGCACCCTTTTCAAGCTGATAGCCGCAGGTGGCAATGATCGCTGTGTGTTTGCCTTCCCAGAGAGAAGGGCCGCGTTCTTCGCCGTAAAATTTATCCATGCCATATACAAGTCGGTCTAAAAGAGACTTCATCGGCGGCGTACAGAACCAGGAATAAATCGGCGTTGCGAAAACGATCACATCGCTTTCCAGTATTTTATCAAAGATTTCCTGAACATCATCCTGATACTGACAGCCAAAAGCGGTCCAGTCGGTCTGGCAGACCCGGCAGGCCTTACATGGCTGGATATCCCTGTCATAAAGCCAGACAAGCTCAACGTCCTGACCGCCGGCTTTTAATTCGTCGATAAAGGGCTGGGTGATAGATATCGTGTTACCTGTTTTTCTTGGACTTCCCATAAGAATATAATATTTCATTCGAAAACCTCCCCTGCTATAAGATACTTTTATTATATCATAATTCATCCGGGAAAGCGTGGGTAAAGAAGAAATTATTTGGCGAATAGAATATAAAAAACTTCCGGAAACCCGAAGGTTTCCGGAAGTTTTAAGTGTAGAAAGTATTTTCTGTTTCTGATTTACAGAATCGCTGTAACGATAATGAACAGGAAACAGGAAATAAACGGAATAACAATCTGTGTAACAAAGATATCGAAGTAAGCTTCTTTATGTGTCAGCTTACAGATACCTAACAGAGTAATCTGAGCGCCCTGATGTGGTAAGCTGTCCAGAGTACCGGCAGCGATAGCAGCGATACGATGAACGTCTTCCAGGTGTGCGCCCAGGCTGAGGTATGTATCGGTTAATGCGTTGAATGCAACACCCATACCACCGGAAGCAGAACCACAAGCGCCGGCACAGATAGCAACTGTAACCATTACGAAGATCAGTGCAGGCATGTTGAATGTCTTAAGGAGTTCAACCAGATCTGCGAATCCCTGTGTATTCTTAACAACACCACCGAAACCAACAACGATAGCTGTGTTCAGGATGGATACACCGGAGTTTGCAGCACCTTCGTTGAATACTGCAATCCAGCCATTGATGCCTTTAACACGGTTCCACATAAGGATTGTAGCTAAAGCAACACCGATGAATACGGAAGTTTCAACTGCAAAGTGGAGACCATTGAAGCAAACCAGGATAGCTACGATAGGAATCATAGAAATCCAGAAGTTTGGAAGATTTTTGTCATTATCAATTTCCATCTCTTCAGCGGATAACTGGAATTTAAGGCTTGTATCTTTAAATACGATACCTTTCTTTGTAAAGCTGCGAGTTCTCATTTCCAGCCATACGAAGATCAGAACGTAGGAACCTACGGCTGCGATAACGGATGGAATGAAAGCTGCTGTAGCAGGTGTACCCAGGCTGTTCATAGCGATAACGTTCTGGATGGATGGTGAACCAGGACCATACATGGACCATGTCCAGCAACCAGCGGAAATCGCTGCAGGAATCAGACGACGGGTAACATTTGCTTCTTTAAACATATTCAGAGCGATTGGGTAGATTACGAAGAATACTACGAAACCACTAACACCACCGAAGGTAAGGATACCAGTGATGGTCATGATGATTGGTGCAACAAATTTACCTTTACATAAGCCTGCCAGAGTCTTGGAAATAGATTCAGCAGCGCCTGTGTGCTGGTAAACAGCTCCGAACAGAGCACCAACGAAGAAAATTAAGAAATAACTTGTTACATAATCGGAAGCTGCCGGCATGAAAGCAGTTTTTAAACTTTCGAGGATTGGCAGACCGGAACATACAATTACAAAGATGGTTACCAGCGGTGCAAGAATTAATGCACTAATCTGTTTGAAAGCCAGTAAACCGAATAAAATTAAAGCAAGTAATAAAACTAATATGCCGAAATTCATAACATTTGGCCCCCTTGAAGGTTATATTATCTATCTCCAACAAAGGGGTGGAAATGAATCCGCCCCTTTGGGAAATATTCATGTGAAATTTTTATTTAATTTAATTATTATTTTGCAAGACCCATAACAGCGTCTGTAAAGATACGAGCGTCCATGAGTTTAAGATCATCTGCTACGATTGGAGCAAATTCCATTAAATCAAGAACCTGTGTCTGAAGATCGATGCCAGGTGCAATTTCGGTTAATACAAGACCCTTGTCAGTAAGTTTGAATACAGCTCTTTCTGTAATGAACATTACAGGCTGTCCAACTTTTACGGCGTATGGGCCGGAGAACGTAATCTGTTCTACCGTATCAACGAATTTCAGGGAAGAACCTTCCTGGGTGATTGTAAGTTTTCCATCACCGGTAGCGATCTTTAATCCCTTTGTTGTGAAAGTACCTAAGTAGTATACTTTCTGAGCGTTCTGGGAAATATTGATGAAACCGCCGCAACCAGCGATATTTCCGGAGAACTTACTAACGTTTAAGTTACCTTCTTTATCTGCCTGAGCCAGACCAAGGAAAGCCTGGGAGATACCACCGCCATCATAGAAGTCGAACTGGTATGGCTGATCGAGAATACATTCAGGGTTAACAGAACCGATGAAACGGGAACCACCCTGTGGAACACCGCCGACAGGACCAGCTTCTACAGTCAGTGTCATGAAGTCACCGATGCCTTCTTCGTTAGCAACAGCAGATACGAATTCAGGAACGCCGATACCAAGGTTAACAACAGCGCCTTCTTTCAGTTCCATAGCCGCACGACGAGCGATAATCTTCTTAGCGTCAAGCTTCGGAGGTTCAAGAGAACCTAAAGGAACGCGGATATCACCGGTCATGGATGGGTCATAGCCCTGTTTGTAAATCTGATCGTTATCATCGTCTTCGGCGATAATAACACCGTCTACATAGATACCAGGAATCTTAACGAGTCTTGGATCCAGAGCGCCTGCAGCAACAACTTTTTCAACCTGAACAAATACTTTACCGCCATTGTTGTGTGCACACTGTGCAAGGGATGTTGCATCCAGTGTAGCGGCTTCGTGTTCAAGAGAAATGTTGCCGTTTTCATCAGCATATGTACCACGGATGAATGTGACATCAAGTGGCTGAGATTTGAAGAGAAGTTTTTCTTCGCCTTCGATCTCGATTAATTTTACGATATCTTCCGTTGTTTTGGAATTGACTTTTGCACCTTCGATACGAGGGTCAACATAAGTGTTCAGACCAACATGAGTGATGGTACCAGGACGTTTGCCGGCTGCATCACGAAGCATCTGAGCCATTGTACCCTGAGGAAGGTTGTAAGCTTCGATTTCACCGTTGATGGCCATTGCCTTCAGTGTCGGAGCAAGGTTATAATGTCCGGCAATCAGACGTTTAATCATACCCGGATGAGCAAAGTGGTCGGAACCGGTTCCTACACCTGCACCCTGTCCAGCAACTGTAAATACAGTTAAATCTGTTGGATGACCGGTTTCAAGGAAACGAGCTTCAAGAGCTTTGTTTAAGGTTTCGGCAAGACCGCCCTGTACGAAACCTTCGGTATTGATAATGGCTCCGTCTGGAACCTGAGCAGCAGCTTCTGCCGCTGTAATGATATTTACTTTAGCCATAGTAAAAGTGCCTCCTAAAAATTGCGTTTGGTAAAACTTATCGGTTAAATTAGAAATCTGTTAAAGTTCTGCCGCGTTTTTCAAGGAATGCTGTCATACCTTCTTTTTTATCTGCTGTAGCGAAAGTAAGACCGAATAAGTTAGCTTCAAGAGCTAAGCCGTTGTTAAGGTCTGTGTCAAGACCGATGTTGATACACTGTTTAGCAAGAGAAACTGCATAGCTTCCTTTGTCCATGATCTTAACTGCCATCTTCTTACAGAAGTCGATCAGTTCGTCCTGAGGAACTACATGGTTAGCAAGACCGATTCTGTATGCTTCCTGAGCATCGATCATATCACATGTGAAGATCATTTCTTTAGCACGGCCTTTACCTACTAAACGAGCAAGTCTCTGTGTACCACCGAATCCAGGGATGATACCAAGACCAGTTTCTGGCTGAGCGAATTTAGCGTTTTCTGCTGCAACACGGATATCACAAGCCATGGAGATTTCACATCCGCCGCCTAAAGCGAAGCCGTTAACAGCTGCGATTGTAACCTGTGGCATGTTTTCGAGTTTTAAGAAAGCTTCTTTAGCAAGAAGACCCATAGTTCTTCCTTCTGCTGGTGTTGCATTAACCATTTCAGAGATATCAGCACCTGCTACGAAAGATTTCTGTCCGGAACCTGTTAAGATAACAACCTTGATATCTTTTCTGTTCTGGATGTCTGTAAAGCATTCATTCAGTTCTGCAAGAGTTGCGCTGTTTAAAGCGTTTAAGCTCTTAGGGTTGTTAATGGTTACCACTGCGATTTCGTTTTCAACTTCCATTAATAAATGTTCCATAATGATTCCTCCTAAAAAATTATTTGTTGGTTTGTTTTGATTTGTGCAAATTGCTCGTTCGAGAAAAGTTTGCACGCAAATTACTTATGCAATAATCATAACACTCTTGAATTTTGGTGTCAATGGTTTGACTGTTAAAAAAGTGGCATTATTCAACCAAAAGGAAGTAGAAAAAAATGGACGTTTTTTGTATACTTTAGCCAAAACTTGAATTCAAATGATTCAAGTTTGAGTCAAAGAGGTTCAAATGTGATTTCAAATAACAGGGCAGAAAACAAATTAATCGTGCGAAGAAGATTGACAATTGGTGAAAAAGCATTTATCATATTTTATACTAAGAGAAGGGAGCGAAAACAGATGCAGTTGGAGGAATGTGTGAACTATTTGTTGACAACGGCACAACATTCTGTTTTCTTGAAGATGACTGAAAAACTTTCAGTCTATGATATTACTCCGATTCAGTATGCGGTATTATATTGTTTATGGGAAAACGATAAAAGAAGTCCGAAAGAGATTGCTGAACGGCTGAAATTGGAGAACTCAACCATATCAGGTATTCTGGAACGTATGGAAAAGAAAGGCCTGATCGAAAGAAATATCAGCAAAGAAGACAGACGCTTTATTCAGGTTCAGCTTACAAAAAAAGGCGCGGATTTGGAAAAAGATGTGTTGAATGCGGTGGAAGAAGTGAATGGCGATGTATTATCGGTATTTTCTCAGGAAGAGCGTTCAACATTGAAATCATATTTAAGATTATTAGCCGGAGTACAGAATTAAAGGGTTGGGAACAGCCCTTTTTCTTCTATATATAATAAATATATAGAGTCATGGAGGTTGGATATATGAATGGAGATATGAAAATGACGATGGGAAGAACGGTACGGGAGATTGCCCGCTACTACTCATCAGAGGAATCTTTTGCAATAAAGAGCGGAAAACATCTGCCAAACCGGGGCGAGGTGATTGAAGTCCTCAAGGAGCTTCGACGGGTGATGTTTCCGGGATACTTTGGCCCGGAGAATATTACGGTGACGGCGCCGGAGTATTTTGTTGGCAATACGCTGACGGAAGTTTATGTGATGTTAAAGCGGCAGATTGAAACAGCGATTTTATATCGGAATGAGAATAACGAGAGTAAAGAGGAAATTTCCAAACGGGCTCAGGAAATCTGTGAATACTTTTTTGAACGTCTGCCGGAGCTTCAGCAGATGCTTTTAAAGGATGTGCAGGCCGGATTTGACGGAGACCCGGCGGCAAAAAGCAAAGAGGAGATTATTTTTTCCTATCCGGGACTGTTTGCAATCTTTGTTTATCGGATTGCCCATGAGTTATATATTAAGAACGTTCCGTTCATCCCGAGGATTATGACTGAATATGCCCACAGCCGGACGGGGATTGATATTAATTCCGGTGCGGTGATCGGTGAATATTTCTTTATCGATCATGGTACAGGGGTTGTCATCGGTGAGACGACGACCATCGGCAACCATGTGAAGCTGTATCAGGGCGTTACTCTGGGAGCCTTATCCACACGGAGCGGCCAGCAGCTTGCCGGAGTTAAGCGGCATCCAACGATCGAAGATAATGTAACGATATATTCCGGTTCTACCATTCTTGGCGGGGAAACGGTCATCGGCTCGGAATCCATTATTGCCGGCGGTGCGTTTATTACATCTTCTGTACCACCGAAAACGAAGGTGACGGTAAAAAATCCGGAACTGACGTTTAAGGGCCAGGCAGTTTCGAAAGGTGTATGGGAATAGTTATAAGCATATAAAAAGGTGCGGAAGTACAGAAAATGACAGTGTTCAGAGTTCTGTGCGCCGCACCTTTTTCTCTGCGACAGGGAAGTTGGGAAAATTTGGAAACAGAAAAAATTATTGACATATGCTAATAAAAGGGGTATGGTATATACAGAAGGGAGAGATGAGAATGGCCAGACCGGTAAAATACCGTAAAGTGTGCCGTATGCCTCTGTGCCGGAAGTTTTACGGCGGAGAGATGTGTGAGAGTGTGATCGCGCTTACGGTGGAGGAATATGAAACCCTGCGTCTGATCGATTATCAGGGGTTGTCTCAGGAGGCGTGCGCCCGACAGATGGAAGCATCCCGGGCAACGATCCAGGCGTTATACGCGGAGGCGCGAAAAAAAACGGCCCGGTTTCTGGTGGAAGGCACCTCTCTCATTATTGAAGGCGGTCATTATGAAATATGCCAGAGTAAAGGCCGTTGTGATCTGTTGAAAACCCGGGGAAGAACCGTGTGTGAAAAGGAAGGAGCAAGTAACATGAAGATTGCAGTAACTTATGAAAACGGACAGGTGTTCCAGCATTTTGGACATACAGAACAGTTTAAAATTTATGAAGTGGCCGATGGAAAAATTACATCTGCAGAAGTGGTAGATACAAATGGACAGGGTCATGGCGCCCTTGGCGGTTTCCTTGCAGAGGCTGGTGTAAACGTACTGATCTGCGGCGGTATCGGCGGCGGCGCAAGAAATGCGCTGGCAGCAGCAGGTATTCAGTTATTTGGCGGCGCCTGTGGAGATGCGGACGAACAGGTGAAATCGTTCCTGGCAGGAAACCTCGCCTACGACCCGAATGTAGAATGTCAGCATCACGGGGAAGGCCATCACGGCGAAGGCCACGACTGCGGCGGCCACGGACATGAAGGCGGCTGCGGAAATCACGGCTGTCACTGATCCGATACTTAAAGACAGGGGATAATTTTAAAAATCCGGCAGGCACATGCAATGCCCGGGGCGGTTGGACCCGGGTGCATGACCTGACCGGATTTTTTGTGTTTATAACTGGCGGAACGTGTCCGGACGGAACGTACGGCTGGACACAGCCCGTTCAATCTGAGCCAGTAAGGCCGGAATATCTTTGTTGAAGGTTCCTCCGAGAGGAATGTAGTTGGACGCATGATTGGCACGGAATACAGTGCCCTCACTGTCAATGTTCTGAAGGAAAAGGGTCATTTCTTTAAAGATAGCGTCCGGACCTTCCAATGGGTGGAAATTTCCGGATTTCCACTGGGCGTGGAGTTCAGTCCCCGGCTCGATGAGCAGCGTCAGAAGGCTGGCAAATTCCGGTTTGATCGCGGAAATGACTTTGGCAGATTCTACGGCGTGTTCTTCCAGATTTTCAATACCGCCGAGGCCGGAAATCAGGGTGATGGAAGATTTTAATCCGGCAGCTTTTAATTTCAGGCCGGCTTCGATAATTTCTGCCTGGGTGGCGTTTTTCTTAACGGCTTTTAAAACTTTATCGGAACCGGATTCTGCGCCCATGTAGACCATGTCGAGTCCGGCGTCATGCAATGTTTTTAATTCTTCCGGAGTTTTTGCAAGAATATCTCTCGGCGCGCCATAGGCGGTGATGCGGTTGACAGTCGGAAGAATTTCGTGGATCTTGTCGATAATGTAAAGCAGATCCCGGGTTTTTACGATCAGAGCATCGCCGTCGGCTAAAAATACCCGGTCGATGTCGAACATATAATACTGCTTTGCCATTTTCATATCTTCAACGACCTCATCCAGATCGCGGATGCGGAATTTTTTATCTTTATACATATTACAGAAAGTACATTCATTTCGGGCGCATCCGATGGTTAACTGAAGAATCAGACTGCGGGCTTCACTTGGGGGACGGTAAACAATTCCCTCGTATCTCATAAGACAAACTCCTTTCGGAACCATTTTCTGGAAAATAGTTCGCATACTAATTATTTTTGCGTAATAGTATAACATACTTTCTTTCATTTGACTATTGACTAATTAAAAGATTATAGTAAAGTGGAAGAAAGGATTTAGGGGAGAAGCGATGAAAATACTTTTAGTTGCAGTGAATGCAAAATATATACATTCAAATCTGGCCGTTTACAGCCTGAAAGCCAATTGCGGCCGTTACGAATCTCAGGTGAAGCTGATGGAGTATTCGATCAATCAGTATCCGGAGGAAATCCTTCGGGGAATTTACAGAGAAAAGGCGGACGTTGTCTGTTTTTCCTGTTATATATGGAATATTCAGATCATCGAACAGGCCGCCCGGTGGCTGAAGATGGTGTCGCCGGAAATCCGGATATGGCTTGGCGGTCCGGAAGTATCCTTTGATGTTCGTGAGCGGCTGACGGACTGGACATTTATTGACGGAATTATGTACGGCGAGGGGGAAGATACGTTCAGGGATATGGCTGCCTGCTGGAATGGCGCAGCGGATATCGAAAGCGTGGAAGGGATTGGACACAGGCATCCGGATGGCCGGGTACATGTGCATCCGTCCAGAGATTTTGTGGATATGAGCCGGCTGAATTTTGTTTATACCCGGCCGGAGGATTTTAAAAATAAAATTATTTATTATGAAACGAGCCGGGGATGCCCTTTCCGGTGCAGCTACTGCCTGTCTTCGGTGGAAAAGAAGGTGCGGTTCCGTGATACGGCGCTGGTGAAAAAGGATCTCCAGCAGTTTATCGACTGGAAAATCCCACAGGTGAAGTTTGTTGACCGGACGTTTAACTGTCAGAGAGACCATTCGATGGATATTCTTCGGTTTATTAAGGCTCAGGATAAAGGAAAGACAAACTTTCATTTTGAAGTGACGGCGGATCTACTGACGGAGGAAGAGCTTGAATTTATGGCAGGGCTGCGGCCGGGGCTGATTCAGCTTGAAATCGGCGTCCAGTCCACGAATCCGGAAACACTGAAAGAAATCCGGCGGAATGTTTCTTTTGAAAAGCTTTCCGAAATCGTCCGGCGGATTCATGCCGGAAAAAATATACATCAGCATCTGGACCTGATCGCGGGCCTTCCTTTTGAAAATCTGGAGCGTTTTAAGCAGTCCTTCGATGACGTTTACGGTTTGAAGCCGGAGCAGCTCCAGTTGGGATTTTTAAAGGTTCTCAAAGGTTCCCATATGCGGGAAAAAGCCGGGGATTACGGTCTGGTTTACCGGCCGGAGCCGCCTTACGAGGTGCTTTCCACACGCTGGCTGTCCTATGAAGATCTGCTTGTGCTCAAATCGGTGGAAGAAATGGTCGAGGTTTATTATAACAGCCGGCAGTTTGAGAACAGTCTCGAGTGGCTGGAAACTTATTTTTCTTCGGCTTTTGACATGTATGAAGCGCTGGCGGGATATTATGAAAGAAAGGGCCTGGATGCCGTCAGTCATTCGCGGATGGCCCGTTATGAAATACTTCTGGATTTTGTCAGTGAACATTTGGGCGAAGAAGGCCGGGAGATTTTTGTGCAGCTTCTGACCTACGATCTGTATTTAAGGGAAAATGTGAAAAGCCGTCCGGAATGGGCGGGCAGCCAGGACGAATGGAAGGCTTCCTACGTGGCCTTCTTTAAAGATGAAGCCAACCGGGAAACCTATTTTTCCGGTTATGATGACTATACAACGAAGCAGATTCAGCGGATGACCCACATCGAGCATTTTACTCTGGACGTTCCCGCAACGGCAGCGTCCGGAAAGACGGTGGCAGGTCCGGTGTTTCTGTGGTTTGACTATCTGCACCGGGACCCGCTGACCTGGCGGAGCCGGACGGTCGAGGTGAAAATCGATGAAAATGACGAAAAAACAGAGAGTTGAGAAAATACTGGAATTATTGGATGAACATTACGGCACCGAAAAAATCTGCTATCTGGATCATGAGAATCCATGGCAGCTTTTGATCGCCGTCATTTTGAGCGCCCAGTGTACAGATGCCCGGGTGAATATCGTTACCGGTCCGCTGTTTGAACGGTATCCAAGCGCCGGGGCGCTGGCAGATGCGGATGTTTCGGAGGTGGAAAACCTCATTCATTCGGTGGGATTTTATAAAAATAAAGCCCGGAATATCATTCTGGCCTCACGGAAGATTGTTCAGGATTTTGGCGGGGAGGTTCCGGAAAATCTGGAGGAACTGATAACACTTCCCGGTGTCGGACGGAAGACGGCCAATGTCATCCGGGGAAATATTTATGATGAGCCGAGTATTGTGGTGGATACCCATGTCAAACGGATATCCAATAAACTTGGATTTACAAAGGAGACGGACCCGGAAAAGGTGGAATATGCGCTGATGAAGGTGCTGCCAAAGGATCACTGGATTATGTATAATATTCAGATTATTACCCTGGGAAGACAGATCTGTATCGCACGGCGTCCGAAATGCGGCGAATGTTTTCTGAAAGAATATTGTCCGTCCTGCGAGGTGATGCCATGCTGACTTCTTATGTTTGTTTTGACCTGGAAACGACAGGACTTTCGCCGGAAACGGATGAAATTATTGAAATCGGCGCGGTAAAGGTTATTGAAGGAAAGGTTGTGGACCGGTTTTCCCGGTTCGTAAAGCCGGATGCCCCGATTTCTCCGATGGTCGAATCCCTGACAGGCATCAGCAATGCGATGGTGGCAGAGGCCGGTCCGACCGACCGGATTATTTATGATTTTCTTCAGTTTTGCGGCGAATTTCCCGTCATCGGCCATAATCTGATGTTTGACTATCGTTTTACCTGGCGCTATGCGAAAAAATATTATATGGAATTTGACAGGGCGGGGGTGGATACCCTGCAGATTGCCCGGAAGGTGCTGCCGGAGCTGCCCTCAAGAAGCCTGGAAAATCTGTGTCTTCATTATGGCATTGTCAATGCATCGGCCCACAGGGCCTATCATGATGCCCTGGCGACGGCGAAGCTCTATCAGACACTGAAGCATTATTTCAGCGGGGATTATGAGGAACTGTTTGAAGCCCGTCCGCTGGTCTGGAAACAGAAGAAAGTTCAGCCGGCGACAAAACGCCAGAAAGAATACTTGAAGGAATTGGGAAAATATCATAAAATAGAGATTAAAAGTGATTTGGAAAACCTGACGCGGAGCGAAGCCTCCCGTCTTATTGATAAATGGATTCTCCGGTATGGACGGATGGAATACCGTCGCCGGTAAGGAGAAGCTGTAAAGTAAAATTCAGGAGTGGTAAAGAATGAATAATAAAACAAAAAAACTTGTTTCAAGAATTATCGTGATTCTGCTGATTATATCCATGGTCGCAGGCGTCGTTGTTTCATTTATGTAAGGAGTCCTCAGGATGAAAATCGGAAAGGTACCGGAAAACGTTTTAAAACGTTCCGTATTTAAACAAATTAAATCAAAGAGAGAAGAAGTGCTGGTACACCCGGGGGTCGGAGAGGATTGTGCGGTTCTTGGGCTGGCGCCGGACGAGGTGTTCGTGCTTTCCACAGATCCGATTACAGGGGCGGTCTCGGATATCGGCACACTGGCGGTTCACGTGACGGCCAATGACCTGGCGTCTGCCGGGGCGGAACCGGTCGGGATTCTTTTGACGATACTTTTACCGCAAAGTGCGGCGGAGGCTGACTTGAAGTTTCTTATGAAAGAAATTGAGTCAGCCTGCGAATCATTGAAAATCGAGATTATCGGCGGTCATACCGAAGTGACGGCGGCGGTCAATCAGCCGATCGTCACGGTGACCGGCGTGGGCAAAGTAAAAAAAGATGCGGTTCTTTTTACAAAGGGAGCCAAACCGGGACAGGATATCGTCGTTACAAAATGGGTTGGGCTGGAAGGAACATCCATTATCGCTTCGGAACGGGAGGCGGAGCTGTGTACGCGGTACAGCCGGGAATTTGTTGAACGGGCCCAGGGATTTATAAAGTATATTTCTGTGGTTCCGGAAGCAATGGCCGCCAGAGATTTTGGCGTATCCGCCATGCATGATGTGACAGAGGGCGGTATTTTCGGCGCACTCTGGGAGGTTGCCGTCGCGGGCGGCGTGGGGCTTTCTGTGGATTTGAAGAAGGTTCCGCTGAAACAGGAAACGGTAGAAATCTGTGAGTTTTTTGATTTGAATCCATACCAGCTGATTTCCAGCGGTTCCATGCTGATCGCCTGTGACCGCGGTCATGATCTGGTGAGTCATCTGGAAAAGCTGGGAATTCACAGCGCGGTTGTCGGTAAGTTTACGGATAATAATGATAAAATTATCATTTATGATGCGGGGGAAACCCGTTATCTGGAGCCGCCGAAAACGGATGAGCTTTATAAGGCGAAATTGGTGGAGGAATAGAAAAATGAGTGAATTAAAAGAAAGAATCTTAGTGATTATGGAAAAAAACAGCAAGGTCAGTGTGGCGGATATTGCGATCCTTCTCGGTGAAACGGAAGATAATGTTTCCAGAGCCATTTATGAGATGGAGCATGACAAGATTATCTGCGGTTACCATACGCTGATTAACTGGAATAAAACCAATAATGAAAAAGTTATTGCAATGATCGAAGTTCGGGTGACCCCGCAGAGAGGCCAGGGATTTGACCGTATTGCAGAACGGATTTATAATTTCAGCGAAGTGAATTCGGTGTATCTGATTTCCGGAGGCTTTGACCTGATGGTGATGCTGGAAGGAAAGACATTGCAGGAGGTTGCCATGTTTGTTTCCGACAAATTATCACCGCTGGAATCCGTACTCAGCACAGCAACTCATTTCGTATTGAAAAAATATAAAGAACATGGGACGATTTTTGTATCCCAGAGTCCGCGTGAAAGGATGTTGATTACACCTTGAGAAATCCATTAGCAGAGCGTACCGTAAGCATCAGGCCTTCCGGTATTCGAAAATTTTTTGATATTGTTGCAGAAATGAACGACCCGGATGTTATTTCTCTCGGTGTGGGTGAACCGGATTTTGATACGCCGTGGCACATCCGGGAAGAAGGCATCTATTCCCTGGAAAGAGGACGGACATTTTACACTTCCAATGCGGGTCTGAAGGATCTGAGAAATGAAATCAGCAATTATCTGAAACGCCGCTGCCAGATGACATATGATCCGGAAACAGAGATTATGGTGACGGTCGGCGGTTCCGAGGCGATTGATATCGGACTCCGGGCGGTGTTAAATCCGGGGGACGAGGTGATTATCCCGCAGCCAAGTTATGTTTCTTACGAACCGTGTACGATTCTGGCCGATGGCGTTCCGGTGATTTTAAATCTTAAGGAAGAAAATGAATTTCGTCTGACAAAGGAAGAACTTCTGGCGGCGGTCACGCCGAAAACGAAGGTCCTGATCCTGCCTTTCCCGAACAATCCGACAGGCGCGGTACTTCGTAAGGAGGATTTGGAGGATATTGCCGAAGTTTGTATGGAGAAGGATATTCTCGTGATGACCGATGAAATTTACAGCGAACTGACCTACGGTGAAAAACATATGTCGATTGCATCTGTTCCGGGCATGAAGGAGCGGACGATTTTAATCAATGGTTTTTCAAAGGCCTATGCGATGACCGGATGGCGTCTCGGTTATGCCTGCGCACCGCACACGATTTTAGAACAGATGATAAAGATTCATCAGTTTGCCATCATGTGCGCGCCGACAACGAGTCAGTATGCGGCAGTCACAGCTTTGAAAAACGGGGACAGGGATGTGGAAGAAATGCGGGAATCCTATAATCAGCGCCGGCGTTTCCTTGTACATACGTTCCGGAAAATGGGTCTGAAGTGTTTTGAGCCTTTCGGAGCCTTTTACGTCTTTCCAAGTATTAAAGAGCTGGGCATGACTTCCGATGAATTTGCAACGGAGCTGCTTAAAGAAGAAAAGGTTGCCGTGGTTCCGGGAACGGCTTTTGGCGACTGCGGTGAAGGTTTTCTGAGGATTTCCTATGCGTATTCGCTGGAAGAATTAAAACAGGCGACGGACAGAATTGCCCGGTTCGTTGAAAAAATTCGTAAAGAAAAAGGATTGATTTAAGTGTTAAATATCGTATTATTGGAACCGGAGATTCCGGCAAATACCGGAAATATCGGGAGAACCTGTGTGGCGACCGGGTCCCGGCTGCATCTGATCGAGCCTCTGGGCTTTCAGATCAATGAAAAACAGCTCCGTCGGGCAGGCATGGACTACTGGAAAGATCTGGATGTGACCGTCTATGATGATTTTGCAGACTTTCTGGAGAAAAATCCGGAATGCAGGGGCAGGCTCTATATGGCCACGACAAAGGCGAAACATGTCTATACAGATGTTGATTTTGAAGAAGATGCTTATATCATGTTTGGTAAAGAAAGCGCCGGAATTCCGGAGGAGATTCTGGTCGATTATGAGGATTCCTGCGTTCGGATCCCGATGCTTGAAAATATCCGTTCTTTGAATCTTTCAAATTCTGTGGCTGTTGTTCTGTATGAGGCGCTTCGCCAGCAGAACTTCAAACAGATGCAGTTGGAAGGCGAGCTTCACAGGCTGCACTGGAAGCAGGACTAAAAAGCTGTATAAGAACCACAGGCGTGTCGAAAGATTGGAGCTGCAACCAAAAACAGCCTATGTTATATCAAAAGCAGAAAAGGAACAACCGCCACACAAGTGGTTGGCCTGGTTAAGCAGAAAGCCACTAAACCGGTCAAAGTTTAATGGGTGGTTTTCTGCCTTATATGCAAATAAAAAATCCCTTCCTTCAGGAAATATTTCACAGTTTTCCGAAGAAGGGATTTTGTTTTATTTGAAATCGACCACCGTGACGCCGGTTTCGCCTTCACCGAAGGTTCCAAGTCGGTAGGATTTGACATAACGGGATTTTTTGAGCTTGTTATGGACGGCGGTGCGGAGCTTTCCGGTACCGCGGCCATGGATAATGGTTACCTGATTCAGGTGGGCGAGGTAAGCGTCATCCAGATATTTGTCCAGCTCCGGCATAGCCTCATCGACGGTTTTTCCGATGATGTTGAGGCTGGTGCTGATCGTCGCGGATTTAGACATTTTAATTTTTCCGGCGCCGGTTTTTTTGAGTGTCGGCGCTTTGATGACTTCTTCGTCAAGAAGTTCCAGATCAGATACATGCACCATGGATTTTAAGATACCCATCTGAACGGCAATGCGTCCTTTGCTGTCCGGTTTTCCGCAAATATTGCCTTTAAGGTTGAGGCTGAGAACCCGGACACTGTCTCCCGGATGGAAATCTTCCGGCCGGTTTTTCTTTGCCTTATCTTTTTTCAGGGTCAGACGTTCGTCCGTTTTGGACAATTTATCCCGGACGGCAGAACGTTTATGTTCCAGTTCTTTCATGTTGGCCATTTTTCCGGCGGCCAGTTTATTCATGTCACGGATGGTCTGGTCTGCATAGTCTTTCGCATCCTGGAGAATTTTACGGGCCTGCTCGTTGGCTTCACGGAGAACCCGTTCTTTCTGCCGGGCCAGATTATCCTGTTTGGTTTCCAGTTTTTCTTTTAACTGGGAAACTTCGGATTTATACTGTTCGATTTCCAGCCGCTCTTTTTCAATCGTGGACCGGCTGGTTTCCAGATCGGCGATTAAATCTTCGAAGCTCTGGTCGTTGGCATCAATGAATTTTTTTGCTTCATCAATCATATAATTCGGAAGACCGAGCTTGCTGGAAATGGCAAAGGCATTACTTTTACCCGGAATACCGATTAAGAGGCGGTAGGTCGGGCTTAACGTATTTACATCGAATTCGCAGCAGGCATTGCAGGCGCCTTCGGTGGAAAGGGCAAAAACCTTCAGTTCGCTGTAATGGGTGGTTGCCATGGTGGTCACATCCCGTTTTAGAAAGTTTTTCAGGATAGCCATAGCCAGAGCGGCGCCTTCGGTCGGGTCAGTTCCGGCACAGAGCTCATCCAGAAGAACGAGACAGCGGTAGCTGGACTTCTCAATAATAGAAACGATATTTGTCATATGGGAGGAGAAGGTACTGAGGCTCTGCTCGATACTCTGCTCGTCGCCGATATCTGCGAAAACATCTTCATAAACAGCCAGTTCCGAATGGTCAAAGGCCGGAATGTGAAGGCCGGACTGTCCCATTAATGTTAAAAGGCCGACGGTTTTTAAAGAAACGGTTTTACCACCGGTATTTGGTCCGGTGACGAGAAGCAGACGGTAGTCCCTGCCGATAGAAATATCAATCGGTACCACTTTTTTTCTGTCTAACAGCGGGTGGCGTCCCTTTCGGATATTGATATAGCCATTTTCATTGAAAACAGGCTCTGTGCCGTTATAATTCCGGGACAGATTGGCTTTGGCAAAAACAAAATCCAGATGGGACATTACGGTAATATTGGTACTTAATTCTTCCTGAAATTCAGCGCACTGGTTACTCAGATCCGCAAGGATTTTTTCGATTTCCTCTTTTTCCTTAGCGGCCAGTTCCCGAAGGTCGTTATTTAATTTAACGACGGCCATCGGTTCAATAAACAGCGTGGAACCGGAGGAGGACTGATCGTGGATCATTCCCTGAATCTGGCTCCGGTATTCGGCTTTGACCGGAAGACAATAGCGTCCGTTACGCATGGTAATCAGGTTATCCTGAAGCTTATTGCTGACAGCCGACGAATTTACCATGGCATTTAACTGACTGTGAATCCGTTCATTGGTCAGTTTTATCGAACGACGGACATGTTTTAAGCCGGGGCTCGCATCATCTGCGATTTCTTCTTCGGATAAAATGCATCGGCGGATTTCCCGGCAGACCGGAGAAAGGGGCTCAATGGCATTAAAGAAACCGTCCAGCGAGTCGGCGTTCATATCGTCATTTTCCCGGCGTCCGTAGGATTTTGCCCGGAGAGCCGCTTCCAGAAGGGAGGCGACATGCATCAGTTCCGTGGCGGAAAGGCTGGAACCGACTTTCAGACGCAGCAGGGAGCCGCGAATATCCCGGAGGCCGGAGAAAGAAAGGCTTCCTTTGGCATAGACACGGGAAAGGGCATCGCTGGTCTCCATCTGGTTCTGACAGATGTCACCGAGATCGGCCGAGGGCTCCAGTTTCTCACAGAGGGCCTTTCCCATAGGGGATGTGGCACAGTCCACAAGTTTTTCTATAATTTTGTTATATTCTAATATTCTTAATGCTTTTTCGTTCATAATTACACCTCATGCTTATTCTACCTTATAATGAGCAAAATGAAAACGAAATTTTTAAAAATCCTGTTAAGCACCCCCGAATCATGCTATAATGTACACGAAAGCACCGAGTCATGCACAGATACTTGGGGAAAAGTAAACGATGTGCTTGCACATTCGTGCATTTTTCCCCAAGTATCTGTATAGGGCGAATGCCCGTGAGCGAGGAAAGACAGGCCCGCCAGGGCATGGGTTTTCGAGCTGCATGGCGAGAGAGAAATGATATTATGCCCGTGAGCGAGGAAAAACAGGCCCGCCAGGGCGTGGGTTTTCGAGCCGCATGGCGGGTGGGAAATGATATTATGCCCGTGAGCGAGGAAAAACAGGCCCGTCAGGGCGTGGGTTTTCGAGCCGCATGGCGAGAGGGAAATGATATTATGCCCGTGAGCGAGGAAAAACAGGCCCGCCAGGGCATGGGTTTTCGAGCCGCATGGCGGGTGGGAAATGGTATTTAATAAAGGAATCAGAAAGAGGTAAAGTATGCGTTTTATTTGTGAACTGCGGGAGGGCGAACCAATCTCCGGCATTTATTTATGTAAAAACAAACAGAATCTGAAAACAAAAGCCGGTAAAAGCTATTATTCGATGATTCTTCAGGATAAAACAGGCACAGTGGATGCCAAAATATGGGAACTGAATAACGGGATTGAACATTTTGAATCTCTGGATTTTATTAAGATTGACGGTCAGATCACGAGCTTTCAGGGGGCGCTGCAGGTCAATGTCCGCCGTGTCCGCCGGACTCAGGAGCAGGAATACGATATCCGGGATTACCTGCCGACAAGCCGTTTTTCGATTGATGCGATGATGAAGGAGCTGACCGGTTATATTTCCGGTATTCAGAATCCTTATCTTAAGGCGCTTCTGGAAAGCTTTTTTATAAAAGATGCCGCTTTTATTAAAAGCTTTAAAGAACATTCGGCGGCAAAGAGCGTTCATCATGGATTTGTGGGCGGTCTTCTGGAACATACGCTGGGTGTGACGAAACTCTGTGATTTTTATTGTACCCGTTATCCGATTCTGAATCGGGATTTACTGTTGTGTGCGGCGATGTGCCATGATATCGGAAAGACAACGGAATTGTCCCTGTTCCCGGCCAATGACTATACCGATGAAGGTCAGTTGATTGGTCATATTGTGGCAGGAACGGAGATGATCCATGACCACATTCGGGAAATTCCGAATTTTCCGACAGTGCTTGCCAATGAACTGAAACACTGTATTCTGGCCCATCACGGTGAGCTGGAATATGGTTCGCCGAAGAAACCGGCCCTTGTGGAAGCGCTGGCGCTGAATCTGGCCGATAATACAGATGCAAAAATGGAAACAATGACGGAAGTATTTGCTTCGGCGGCGGATAATCTGGAATGGATGGGATATCAGCGTCTCTTTGAGTCGAACCTTCGGAAAACATCCAGATAAAGGGTGGTCTTGCGATGAATGAAGGATTGAAAAAAAACGATTTGGTTATATTGGAGATCACAGATCTTGGGAGTACCGGCGAAGGAATCGGCCGGGTGGACGGTTTTACCCTTTTTGTGAAGGATGCTTTGATCGGTGATGTGATTCAGGCCAAAGTCATCAAAGTTAAAAAGTCCTACGGCTATGGACGGCTGATGGAAATCGTCACACCGTCACCTTACCGCACGGAGCCCCGGTGTGTCCAGGCCAGAGCCTGTGGCGGCTGTCAGATCCAGCCGCTGGCTTACGAGGAACAGTTAAAGTACAAAGAAAATAAAGTACGGGGCCTTCTGGAGCGCGTTGGGAAGGTTCAGGATTATGTGATGGAGCCGATTATCGGTATGGAGGCACCATGGCATTACCGGAACAAAGCCCAGTTTCCGGTGGGAACCACAAAGGACGGTGAGATCGTTACCGGATTTTATGCCGGACGGACACATTCGATTGTTCCGGTGGAAACCTGCTTTATTCAGCATCCGGAGAATGAAAAACTGATGGACATTGTCCGTCGGTGGATGAACGATCATCAGGTATCGGCCTATGATGAAACAACCCATAAAGGGCTTGTCCGGCATATATTTACCCGAATCGGAAAGTATACCGGGGAGATTATGGTGTGCCTTGTCATTAATGGAAATAAGATTCCGGCGGCGCAGGATCTGATTGAACGGCTGGTACAGGTGCCGGGAATGAAGAGCATTTGCCTGAATCTGAATCGGGAGAAGACCAATGTCATTCTCGGAAATGAGGTTAAATATCTATGGGGCGAACACTTTATTACGGATTTCATCGGTGATGTGAAATACCGGATTTCGCCGCTGTCTTTCTTCCAGGTGAATCCGGTACAGACGCAGAAGCTGTATCAGACGGCGCTGGAGTACGGGGATATAAAAAAAGATGAAGTTGTGTGGGATCTGTACTGTGGAATCGGAACGATATCTTTATTTTTAGCGAAGCACGCAAAGCAGGTCTGCGGTGTGGAAATCGTACCTCAGGCCATTGACGACGCCCGGGAAAATGCCCGGCTTAACGATATACAAAATGCCAGCTTTTTTGTCGGTAAAACCGAAGAAGTTGTACCGCAGCAGTATGAAGAAAATGGAATTTCCGCAGATGTTATCGTGGTAGACCCGCCGAGAAAAGGCTGTGATGAAAAACTATTGGACTGCATGGTGAAGATGGCACCGGAGCGAATCGTTTATGTGAGCTGTGATCCGGCAACACTGGCAAGAGATCTGAAATTCCTGGAAGAACATGGCTATAAAGTTATGAAAGTCCGGTGTGTCGATATGTTTCCGCACAGTGTGCACGTGGAGACGGTTGTCTTATTGGGTAGAAAAAAATCCACCGAGGATATGGTATATGCGTATGTGGATTATGAGCCAGAAGATGATACGTATTTACATGGCATGAAAGGTAATGCAACGTATCGAGAAATTAAGGAATGGATAAAGGCAGAATATGGAATGTCCGTATCTTCTCTTTATGTAGCACAGATAAAAGACAAATGTGGCTTTGAGAAGCGTCAGAATTACAATATAGGCGAAAATAAAGCTCATGTGCCGAATTGTCCGCCTGAGAAGGAAAAAGCGATTTTAGAGGCGTTTAAGCACTTTAGAATGATATAAGAGATAGTGGGTAGGAAAGGTTCGACAGGAATCAGGATGCTGAGGAATGTCGAACTCTTTTTTTATGCTTAAAATAGATACAGAGTAGATATTTTTAGCTATAAAATTAGTGATTGGATTTGATGTAAAATCAGAAATCCCGCACTGGCACTGGATAAACGCACGATTAAAAAATAATTGAAAAAGTGGGTAGGAAAACATTGAGAAGCTTGATGAACTATGATATAATACGGATATAAGATGATTGAATCTTTATAGATACAAAGATTAGATAGAACCAGAGAATAAATAACAGGAGGTAGAACTATGCCAGCAAATAAAACGATTGGTGATATTCCATTAGGCGAGAAAATGAATTTAACAGTAGCAGAAGCATCTGTTTATACAAATATCGGACAAGTGACATTAAGAAGATGGATGAAAGAGCCAGATTGTAACTTTGTATTCTGGATTGGTCCTCAGAAATCATTGATTCGCCGACAAGAGTTAGAGGATTATATTCGCTCTAAAGATGTGTTCTTTGACAAAGAAGAAAAAGAAAAGTAAAATACAAAGAAAAAACAGCTACGAATGGGCGTTCGTAACTGTTGGTTGATTTATGGACCCCACAAAAAGAAAGTTGATTAACTGGTTGATTTATGGGAACACATAGTGCATTTTCTTTATTATTTAAGTTAATTATAGCAAAAAAATGTCCATAAATCAACCGATTTTCAAAATTTAATATAATTATGAAAAGGAGTTGAAAGCTATGGGAAATGATAGAATCTCAATTATCCATGAAGTAACAATGGATACATTAGCAACAATTAAATCAAATACGCAAAGTGTGACACCGGAAGAAGTGCGAAGTCAGATTATGGAAAATGTCCGTGGTGCTGTCAGATTGGAAAATATAGTTCGGGAAAAAGGCGAAAAGATAAGGCTTGCAGAAACCTTATTACCACAACAAGTAGCATGGGCTTTGAGTGAGTTACATCCAATTTGTTTGGTCGAAACGATTGATGGTGTCAGCGATGATACAGGAAAGATTTTGGGGATGTATCAGACTGAGGGAGAAGATGAAGGAATTTATGTTACTTCTGAAGACAAGTTTGAAAAGTTGGCAAGGAAATACAATCCATTGATTTCCACAGGTGAATTGAAAGAAATGTTTGCTTGTTTAAAGGATTGTGTTCCACAGAAACAAAAATGCAAAGAAAAGAATCTGATTGCAGTCAATAACGGAATCTTTGATTTTGACACAAAACAATTACGTTCATTTACACCGGACTTGGTGTTTCTGTCAAAGTCCAGAGTAGATTACAAAGTAAATGTACAGAATCCAGTGATTCATAACAATGACGATGGAACAGATTGGGACGTAGAAAGTTGGATGGCGGATTTGTCGGATGACCCGTCGGTTGTGCACCTGTTATGGCAAATATTGGGAGCAATTATCCGTCCGAATGTGGCATGGGATAGAACAGCTTGGCTCTATTCAGAATCCGGAAATAACGGAAAAGGTACGCTCTGCGAATTGATGAGAGAGTTATGTGGAAAGAAATCCTATGCGGCGATTCCACTTGCGGATTTCAGTAAAGATTTTTATCTTACACAACTCTTAAATGCCAGTGCTGTAATTGTAGATGAAAATGATGTTGGAACCTATATTGACAGAGCTGCGAATTTTAAAGCTGTGGTTACAGGAGATGCAGTGACGATTAACCGTAAATTCAAAGACCCGATTACTTATCAGTTCCGAGGATTTATGGTACAGTGCTTAAATGAAATGCCGAGAGTAAAAGATAAATCGGATTCATTTTACAGAAGACAGATTTTCATTCCATTTACAAAGTGCTTTACCGGAGCGGAACGGAAGTATATCAAACAGGATTACTTACACAGACCGGAAGTGCTGGAATACGTATTACATAAAGTATTGCACATGGATTATTATGAATTAGATGTGCCACAGAGTTGTCAGAACGCATTAAATGAATATAAGGAGTTTAATGACCCGGTACGACAATTTGTTTCAGAGATTTTTCCAGAATTACAATGGGATTTGGTTCCGTTTACATTCTTATATGATTTATATAAAGCTTGGTACGTAAAGAACGTGGGAAGAAGTGACGTTGTTGGGAAACAGGTATTCATTAAAAATTTGGTAAGTGTATTGGATGAAAATTCTGAATTTATCTGTGAGGATAAGTCAAAAAAATACAGAACTGGTACACAAATGGATAAGGCAGAGCCTTTGATTGCAGAATATGACTTAAAAGATTGGATGAATCCCATGATGTCTGGTAGTCACGATATGGAAAAACGTTGTCACCCAGTGTTAAAGGAAGTGTATAGAGGAATTGTCAGAAATGATAATTAAAAGAGGGAGACGGCACACTGTGCCGTCTCTAGTTAGGTGTCCAGCGTAGCTGGACTTATAGGCTTTGCTTCGCAAAGCCGGACATAATACATCAAAAGTGAAGGCGATACGGTTAGTGTATCGTCTTTTTTTGTGACACTTTTGCGGAATTTGTGACATTTTTTGAGCGTGAAAATGTCACATATAATCCCTGATGTACACTGGGAAAACTTAATTTACAGGAAAGTTGTGACATTTTTAAAAATTAAAAATGTCACACGCAATCCCTGATGTACACTAGGAAAACTTAATTTGTGACACTTTTATATATAATTTTTTAAATTATACGTGTATGTGAATTAAATCAATATTTTGTGTATTATGTTGATTTGAAAAACATTCTATAGAAAGTTGAAAAAATACTTTCAAAAGTGTCACAAATGCACTTTTCCCAGTGCCGGTGCGGATTTTCTTATGACACTTTTAAAAATCAAAAATGTCACAAAAATAAAATCCAGTGCTGGTGCGGGTTTTCTCGTGACGTTTTTTTAGAAAAATGTCACAGTTTGATGAAAAGTGTCACAAAAATCCCGTTTTTAAAACAACAATCCTCTAAAAGTATTGATATGGGGATTTATTTTGTATCACTGCTTATTACCTGATGCTCTGCCCAGAGGGCAGGGCATCGCCTATCTTCCCCTTCCTTACAACTTTCCCTTTTAGAACATTAAAATTAAGCGTAGCAGAACAATGCTATGTTCTGCTTGATTACCCTTATTCACAGGCAAATACAATGTCAATGGGTCTAATAGGACGGCGAAGCCCTTGCCATTTACATTGTATGCGGTCTGTGATAATAGATGATTCTTTCTTGATAGGTTGACAAATAGTTATTCAGTATCTATAATATATCTATAAATAGATATTGAATATATACAAAATAGATACTAAGAAAGGAGAATCTTATGAAAACAGTTGTCTTTGTATCAGAGAAAGGTGGAGTGGGAAAGACCCGTCTTTCGGATGAGCTGTATTTTTATTATACTCGTCAAGGTGTTCCGGCTTCTCTGTATTCCTTTGATGGACAGTATAAGAACCGTAATACAGATAAAAAAGTAGAACATCCAGATGTTGCGATTGTAGACACGCCGGGGCGTATCATGGATACGAAAACAACACAGACCATTGAAGGGGCTGATATGGTGGTAGTTCCAGTACGTCCAACAGGTGGAAATATCGAAGCCTTTACTAGAACGATTGCTCTTGTAAAAGACCATGCGAATTGTCCTGTGATGATTGTAGTAAATGGGGCGAATCGGTTTAGTGCAACCACATCGTTTATGGAGTGGTTGGAAAAGTTTCGTACAAAAGAGAAGCTGGATGCCATTATAGTGATTCCACAATCCGAAGTGTTGGTACAGGCAGAAAATTATAGATGTTCTGTCAATGAAATCAACCGTACATCACCAGCAACACAGGCAGTCAATGCATTGTGCGATAAAATCAGTGTTCTTACAGGTCTTCCAGTGGAAAAACGACAGACAAAGAGTAAGAAACTGGTTGCAAAATAGATATTTAATATCTATAATGTAGCTATATATAGATATTGAGTATTTACAATGAATGGAGAGGTACACATGGCAAAAAAAGATATGGCAAGTATGTTAGACAGCTTTGAAAGTGATACAACAAAGGAACATGATGATGCTGTGGCAGTAGCCACAGGACAAGCCGATAGTTCAAGGGCAACCGCTTTGGTTTCTATGACGAAAGCAGAGAAGGAAAGACTGACAAGTAAGGCAAAAGCACACGGTTTAAGCTTGTCAGCTTTTTTCCGTCTGGCTGCGGATGAATATATGGCAAATCATAATTGGTAAGAAAGTAGGATGAAAATATGGGACATACGTCTGAATATGCGGTTGAGAATATGTTTATTGACCGATTAGAGAGTCTTGGTTATCAATTCGTAAAAATGAACTCTTATGATGATGTATTGGAAAATTTCCGTACACAGCTTGCAAAATTCAATGAAAAAAAGTTGGCGGAAAAAGGTCATGCTGCATCATTTTCGGATGCTGAGTTCAATCGCATTATGATTCATGTGGATAATCATTCCGTATATGAATCAGCCAAAATATTACGAGATAAATTTGTGTTAGAGTTGGACAATGGAGAAAGCGTATATATTGAGTTTTTCTCAGCAGATACAGAACGAAATCTTTATCAGGTGACACATCAGGTTACGATGGATAAAGCTCATAAAGATGACGTGGTGTATAAAAACAGATATGATGTAACGGTCTTGATAAATGGTTTACCTGTGGTACAGATTGAACTGAAACGTCCCGGTGTGGAAATCAACGAAGCAATCAATCAGATTAACCGTTATCGAAAATTCTCATTTAAGGGATTATTCCGATATTTACAGCTTTTTGTTGTGTCAAACTCTGTACAGACAAAATATTTCTGTAATGAGAATGAAATGGTAGATGGACAATACAATCCGATTTTGAAATCATTGGTTTTCTTCTGGACAGATGAAAAGAATGTACGTATCAATGATTTACATACATTCACAGGGGAATTTTTCCGTAAGACAGCTTTGACCGAAATGCTGGATAAATATATGGTGATTAAGAGTACAGAGCCGATTCTTATGGTGATGAGACCTTATCAGATTTATGCAGTTAAGGCAGCAAAGAAGCGTGTATTAGAAGTCAATCAGAATGGCTATGTATTCGCTTGTACTGGTTCTGGAAAAACACTGACTTCTTTTAAGCTGGCACAGCTTCTTCGAGATGAAGCAAGGATTGATTTGGTGGTATTCTTGATTGACCGAAAAGACTTGGATGACCAGACAGTAGATGAATACAATTCTTTTGAGAAGGATTGTGTTGATAATACGGATAGCACTTCGACGCTTATCCAAAGGTTAAAATCATCTGGCGAAAAGATGATTGTCACAACCATTCAGAAGATGGCAAATGCAGTCAAAAATCCGAAATATGCACCAGTCATGGATGCGTATAGAGATAAAAAGGTGGTATTTATTATTGATGAGTGCCATCGTTCTCAATTTGGAAAAATGCATGGACAGATTCAGAAACATTTTACAAAAGCAAATTATATTGGATTTACAGGAACACCGATTTTTGAGAAGAATAAAGGGGCAGATGGTCGTACAACAGCCGATATTTTTTATGCAGGAGATAAATTGGATTCCTGTTTACACAAATACATGATTAAAGATGCGATTGCAGATGGAAACGTGCTTCGTTTCTCAGTGGAATATCAGCGTACTATTTTTGCGAGAAATCTTGCTGCAAAAGGGATTGACCCAGAACAGTTGGATGACCCAGAGTATTGCAAACGGCATAAGATTGACATGAGTCAACTGTATCATGATGATAAACGTATTGAAACCATTGCAAAGCACATCTTTGAGCATCATGAACAGCACGTACATCCACAGGGAAAAGATGTTTATACTGCTTTGTTTGCAGTAGATTCCATTCAGACCTTGGGGAAATATTATGATGAATTTAAGAAATTGAATGAGCAGGTTCCAGCAGATAAGAAGTTAAAAGTGGCTGCAATTTTCTCTTATCAGGCAAATGAGGATATGGATGATGGTTCTGACGAACATTCACAAGAACTTTTGGAACGCTGCATGGATGAGTACAATGGATTGTATGGAACAGCGTTCAAACTCGATACCTTCGATGCTTATCGGAAGGATATTGCAAAGCGATTAAAACAGAAAGACCTTCCGCAAGTGGATATTTTGCTTGTGGTGAATATGTTTTTAACTGGATTCGATGCAAAACCATTGAATACGTTGTATCTGGATAAAAACTTGATTTGGCATTCTTTGGTGCAGGCGTATAGCCGTACAAATCGTGTAGATAAGATGACAAAGCAGTTTGGACAGATTGTGACCTATCGGAATATCAAACAGTGGCAGGATGAAGCGTTGACTTTATTTTCTGGTGACGGAGACCCGAATGAATATCTGCTGGAAAATTATGATTATTATTTGAATCAGTGGATGAATCAGGAACCTGTATTGAGGAAAACTACGCCAGATGTGGACACAGCGGGGCAGTTAAAATCCGAAGATGAAATTCGTGATTTTATCATTGCGTTTCGTTCGATGGCAAAGACTTTGGCAACGTTAAAGACATTTTCAAAGTTTAACTGGGATGACCTTGCGGTTGTAATGGATGAGAATGAATACGAAGGATTCAAGAGTTGGTATTTGTATTACAAAGACCAAACGCAAAAACAGAATCCAGCAGTTCCAGTGCCAGTGGATGTGGATTTTGACATTGAGCTTGTCCGTACAGACCGTATCAATGTCGTGTATATTTTGAATCTGCTGAAAAATGCAAAATCTCATGCGAAAACAGAGGAAGAAAAACAGCAGGATGTAGATTTGATTTTACGTGAGATTGAACGTTCTGACAATGAATCTTTGCGACTGAAAAAAGATGTGATGCGAGAGTTTATTTTATCTCGATTCTATGAGTTGCCGGATGATGTAGATGTAATGGAAGCATTTGAACAGTTTGAGAAAGAGCAGATGCAGGCGGATATGGAAGCCTTTGCATTTGAAAATCAGATTGATTATAGCATTGTTTCGGAACTGTTTTCGGGTTATGTATTCAGTGGTACTGTTTCAGAAGATGAGATTCGTAAACGACTGACTGCATATAAATTGGGACTGCTGAAGATGACAAAGCTGACAAAGGCAGTAAAAGCTTTTGTGGAGGATACTTATAAGAAATACAGAGCTGAAGGAGAATAAACATGGGAGACAAAAATACATATCAGGCTCAGGCAAATGAGCTTTCTCAAACACTCTGGGCGATTGCAAATGAGCTGCGAGGACAGATGGATTCCAGTGAATTTAAGAATTATATTTTAGGTGTGATTTTCTATCGCTATCTGTCAGAGCGTACAGAGTTATATATGGCTGAGATTTTGGAAAATGATGGAATTACATACGAAGATGCTTTTGCAGATGAGGATTACAGACCTGTAGTAGAGGAATGGTCTTTATCAAAATTAGGCTATGTGATTAAGCCTGAAAACTTGTTCCGCAATCTGGTTCGCAAGATTACAAAGTTTCAGGATGATGCAGATAAATTCAGTGTAGAGGATTTTGAAAAGGCAATCAATGACCTTGTAGGTTCTACAATGGGGCATGAATCCAACAAAGCATTTGATGGATTATTCAGTGATATGCGTTTACAGGATACCCGTCTTGGCGAAACGGTTTCTGAAAGAACAGATATGATTAGCCGAGTCATGGTTCGGGTATCCGATATTGATTTTGATTTGCAGGATTCTCAGTTTGATGTGCTTGGTACGGCATATATGATTTTGATTGGATTATTTGCCAGCGATGCCGGAAAAAAGGGTGGAGAGTTCTTCACCCCTGCCGGACCATCAAAACTTTGTGCCACACTTGCATCCTTGGGCTTGGATGAAGCGAAAACGGTTGGTGACTGTACCTGTGGTTCTGCATCCATGTTGTTAGAGGTACAGAAGCATTTGACGACACATAAGGTCGGACACTTTTACGGTCAGGAGAAGAATGCGACCACATACAACTTATCACGTATGAATATGATTATGCATGGTGTGGACTGGCAGAATTTTGACATTTACAAAGGGGATACACTGGTAGATGACAAATATGGGGATGTAAAAATGACCGTACAGGTTTGCAATCCACCGTATTCTTTGAAATGGTCTTCGGATAAGAAATTTGAGGATGACCCTCGTTATTCTGGCGTTGGGAAATTGGCTCCGAAGTCAGCAGCAGATTTGGCATTTGTGGAACACATGATTTATCACATGGATGATGAAGATGGGCGTGTGGCAGTGTTATTGCCGCATGGTGTTCTGTTTCGTGGCGGAGCAGAAGAAGCCATTCGTAAATATATCATCAAAGACCTGAATCGTTTGGATGCCGTGATTGGTCTTCCAGCAAATTTATTCCACGGAACAGGGATTCCTGTTTGTGTATTGGTGTTAAAAAGCAAACGGAACGGCAATTCTGATAATGTGATGTTTATTGATGCATCCAAAGAATTTAAGCCGGGAAAGAATCAGAACACATTAGAGCAGGAACATATTGATAAAATCGTAGATGCTTATGTGCAGCGTGAGGATATTGAGAAATTTGCTCATAAAGCAAAGATGAGTGAAATCATTGAAAATGATTACAACTTGAATATTCCGAGATATGTGGATACCTTTGAGGAAGAAGAACCTGTGGATTTGGTAGCGGTGAAAGCTGAAATTCAGAAATTGGATACAGAAACAAAGGCTGCGATTGATAAAGCTGAAAGCATGATGCGATTGCTGGGATTGTAAAGGAAGGTGTTTACATGGGAAGAACATTATTTCCGAATCAGTCATATTTGTCACAAATATATAAACATACAAAGTTACCTCTTTATATGACAGAAGAATTTGATTTTTATAGATGTTTAACTTTTTCCAGTAACTTTTACGGAAAAACTGTCAGTGAATTACATCAGGGAAATTTACGCTTAAATGATGGTAGCGGTAGATATTCTAAAGTTTTTCCGAATCAAAAAGTATCATATTGGGCTAGTTCTAAAAAGACAGCAATGAAAGAGGTCAAAAAACATAATCATAGCAATAATTTAATTACATTTCATGCATATGATGATGCTACAAGTACGTTTCCAACATTGTCAAATGAAGAACCTTTGATTATTATTGATGGTAGAGAACTGATGTTTCATGAAATTATTGATAAAGTCGAGAAGGATGAAATTTTGACAAATTCGGAACAAGAAATTTTATATGCGATAGAACAAGAAAATCCAGATTGTTTAGCGTATAAATCTGTTGTTGATAACTCTGGGGTGAATTACCTCTTTTTTGAAAAAGGTTTTCAGAAATTGGTCTTGAAAGATGTCAATTTAAGGTTAGGTGATTACAGAGGAAAGAATACACAACATGTAATATGTGCTGTTACAAGTGATTATGCTCCTTGCTTAGAATCATACGGGTATTCATTTGAAAAAATAGCACGTATTACAATGAATCAGAATTACTTGTTAACAGAAGAATATTTAAAACGAAAAGAAATTTATGAGAAATCTTTAGCTAGAATGGGGGGAGAAAGATGATTGAACCCAAATTAAGATTTAAGAAGGATGACGGAAGTGACTTTCCGGATTGGGAAGAAAAGAAACTGGGAGATGTATGTGACACATTGACATATGGCATGAATGCGGCTGCTGTAAAATTTGATGGGGAAAATAAATATATTAGGATTACGGACATTGATGATGAAAGTCACTGTTATAAGAATGATGAACTTGTTTCTCCAGATGGAGAACTTGATAATAAATATTTAGTTTGCGAAAACGATATTTTATTGGCAAGAACAGGAGCTAGTGTTGGAAAATCTTATCTTTATAATAAAGAAGATGGAAAGTTGTATTATGCAGGATTCCTTATTAAAGCTCATGTAAAATCCGAGAATAGCAAATTTATTTTTTTCCAAACATTGACTGAAAGATATGATAAATGGGTGAAAATAACTTCTATGCGTTCTGGACAACCGGGTATCAATGCAAATGAGTATTCGGATTTTACGATGAATGTTCCTTCCCTTCCCGAACAACAAAAAATCGCCGATTTCTTATCCACGATTGACACGGTTATTGAAAAGCAACAGGCAACGGTATCGGCATGGGAAGAACGCAAAAAAGGCGTGATGCAGAAGTTGTTCAGTCAAGAAGTGAGATTCAAAGCGGATGACGGAAGTGACTTTCCAGAACTTGAAGCAAAATCTTTATTTGATATTTGTGAATATAAGAATAAACAAAGTGTTGGAAAAAACTACGTTGGCACTGAAAATATGAAACAAAATTTTTCTGGTCTTGAATCGTTAGATGAGGAAACGGAAATGAAAGGTGTTTGTTATTGCAAAGGTGATACCTTAATGTCTAATATTCGTCCATATTTAAGAAAAACATGGAAAGCTGATAGAGAGGGTGTTTGTAGTACAGATGTCTTAGTATTTCATCCAATTGATGTTGTTAGTGAATATTTGCATTATCTGATTGCATCGGATAAGTTTATTTCTTACGTAATGACTGGTGTTAAAGGTGTAAAAATGCCTCGTGGTGATAAAGAACACATGATGAAATTTTCTATTATGGTTCCATCCCTTCCCGAACAACAAAAAATTGCGGATTGTTTATCTGCATTAGATGCTGTTATTGAGAAACAGAAAGAGACACTGGAAAAGTGGCAGGAGCTGAAAAAGGGATTGTTGCAGCAGATGTTTGTGTAACAAAACAAAATGTGGTAGAATGATATTCAGAACAACAATTACATAAAAAAGTTCATGAGCGAAAACTCAAAAGAAGGCACTTTGCAAAGACTGGATAAGACCTTCTGAGACAATCACAGGCGTGACAAACTGTGATTGAATGAGTACAGCTTGTCAAACATCAATACAATCTTGTGTTGTATTGGTGATAAAGAAAGCGGTGAACAGATGATGGAACATAAAGTTTCCTGACTCTGTTTGCCGCTTTTTATTTTTTGAAAAAAATTTAACTGATTGGAGGAATTTAATATGTCTACATTAAGAGATGTATCATTAGAACTGGCACGTATGGAACGTGAAATGAAGAAGAAAGAAGAAGAATATAACAAACAAAAAGCAAAACCTTTGGTTCAGAGTTTTTCAAATGTAATGGAGAACAATCCAGAATTTTGTGAGAAAATCATGCAATTCACGAAAGAAGACGTGCGTGCGATTGCAGGTTGGGTAATAAAGAACTTTGATACGATTGTACAAGGTGCAAAGCCTGAATTAGATGATGTTCGTGTTAAAAGAGAGAAGCGAACAGCGAAAAGAAAAGAAGCACAGAAATTAAAAGAACAAGAAGCAGAAGCTGCAAGACAGGCTCAATTCAATGCGATTTTTAACGATACTTATGAAGACGATGATGAAGATGATTGGAGACGTGAACCGAGTTATGATACAGAAGAATATCCAGAAGAATTGAGACAGATGCATAATCAACAATACGGCTCTGGAAACTATCAGGGATAGCGTAACAGCGAAGCGTTCGTTAAGAAAGGAAGGGGTCAAGGGGAAACTTTGTTTCCCTTGCAAGTAAGCAAGGCGAGTTCCGAAGGAACGAAGGCTTGCGTTAGGGTTTGGGAGGCATCCGCCGACAAACCCTATACTTGCATATCTAAAAAACATGTAATTGGGCTTCAGCGTGCCCTTCCTGAACTGAGGGTTACTGGGCTTCCGAGTGCCCCACTTGAACATAGGCAAGGCATCCTTTAGGGATGCTGGCAGAATTATAACAGGAGATACGTGTGGAAGGAGCAAGGATATATGAGTGAAACAGCAACGAACAATAGCGTGCAGGGTGAAGAAACACAGAAGGTAAATCTTGTGAAGATATCCGCACGCATCAATCAGAAGATTGACGATGTTATGCGTGAGATGGCGAAGGAATATGGCGTATCTTTTTCCGAAGTGGTACGACTTGCCATTGATGGACATTTGGAACAATATTTCGGAAATGTGCAGTACATGGATGCAGAACAGGGAAGAGAAATTAGAATGAGATGTGCATTGCTTGGAACAGAAATGCAACATATCCGGAATGAATTGAATAAGATTGGGGTAAACGTAAATCAGATTGCAAAGTGGAATAATATCGAAGCAGAAATCGTGCAATTAAAACAGAGCATGGCAGGTAAGACAGCAAAAGAGAGATACGAAATTGTAGAACGAGTTCAGTTCTTACAGAAGTGTCAGAATGAAATCTTATTGCGTGTGGTTCAGCCATCTGATATGGAAGAATATGTGCAACGATATGAGAGAGCCACCGAGGGGGTATCGAAAGCATTATGGCATATACAAGGGTAACCAGAACTGCAAATGGTAGAGGAGCACTTATGTATGCTGCTGGACATACAAAGGGACATAACGGACATGAACAACGAAATGCAATGGTTAGTTATGTGAACCTGTTACCCGGTGTTGACCCAGCAGACCAGATGCAGACGAGATGGAACAAAGCGAGAAAAAATCATACAACACAGGTGTTACGTATCGTACAATCCTTCAGTAGAAATGAGTTGAATCCAGATAATCCAGAAGATATTCTGACCGCTAACATGATTGGACAGGAGTTTGTTCAGAAGCATTATCCAAACAGACAGGCAATGGTATTTACACAGATAGATGGAAAGTCTGGGTTGGTACATAATCATGTGATTATCAGTGATACAGATTTGATTGCATCAAAAGGATGCACGAAAGACCAGTATTACTTTCCAAAGATTATGGAATGGACAAATGAGATTGCTGGGCAATACATGGAATTGGATTTTGGAGACAAGACCGAAGATAAAACGACACAGACAGAACGTCATAAGCGTGAAGTTGGTGAGTATGTATGGAAGGATGATTTGAAATCCCGTATTACAGAATCCATGCAAGTATCCGAGACGGAAGAAGATTGGATTTCAAATCTTACAAAGTATGGTGTGAACGTGGAAGTCCATGATTCAAAGAAACGTGGAAAATATTATACGTATGAATTGATGGATACCTCAAAGTTCCCAGATGGGAAAAAGATTCCAGCGAATTTGAAATCAAGGTCTTATAAACTTGGTACAAGGTACGATGCAGAAGAAATTGAATCCTATTTTCTGAAAAAGGAACAGGAGTTACAGAAACAAAAAGAGGCACAAAGAGAAGCACAAAGAGAAGTTCCAGAAGAAAAAGTGAGGAGACAGGAACCGAGAACGAAGTTACAAGAACAGGAACCTGTATCACCAGCACCAAAACCAGTACATCGGGTCAAACAGAAACCAGCTCAAAAGCCAGTAGCAAGACCAGCAATGCCGAAACCAAAGGTTCCAGCACAAACAACTAATATTGTTCGGCTCATGGGTGAAGACGATATTGATGATATGACGGATGTGGTAGATGAACCTGTATCTAGGGATAATAATGATTGGATGGCATTGGCTTTAGAACGGAAAATGCGTCAGGATGCAAAGAAGAATCGGGAAAAAACGCAAGAACGTTTAAATACAGTACGTCAAGATGCAAGTTATATGACACGTTTGCGGTCTTCGGATGTAGTTGCCCGGATTCGGAATGCTCAAAGAGAAGATGATAATTCACCAGATTTATAAGAAAACAAAACACAAGCATAATAATCCTTCTGAAAGCGTAAAAGGCTCTCAGAGGGATTTTTTTTGCTTTTGACGATAAAATTATCGTAAAAAAGGAAAAATGGCTTAAAACGCATTTTAGAGCGTTTTACAGATGTATGCGAAAAAGCTTGATTTCTATGGGATTTTCTTGATTATAAGGTGTGATAAAACTTGATATATTAGAAAATAATAAGTATAATAAAAACACGATGATAATGAGAAAAGAAAGTGGGTAGGAAAATGGCGAAAAAGTTAAGATGTTACCTGTACACAAGGGTATCGACAGGGATACAGGTGGACGGCTATTCTCTGGAAGCTCAAAAGGAGCGATTAGAGAAAGAAGCGGCTCATCGTGGCATGAAAGTAGTTGGTACGTACAGTGATGAAGGTAAATCAGGAAAAAACGTGACTGGAAGACCAGAGTTCCAGCGGATGCTTGCAGATATTCAGTCTGGAAAAGATGAAGTGGATTATGTGCTTGTCTTTAAACTTTCACGATTCGGGCGAAATGCAGCGGATACCCTGAGCAGTTTGCAATTCATGGAAGATTTCGGTGTGAATCTGTATTGTGTGGAAGATAACATTGATAGTGCCGGAGCTGCTGGAAAGTTGATGATTTCCGTATTGGCTGCGGTAGCAGAGATTGAACGTGAGAATATCCATGAGCAGACGATGGCTGGTCGTAGGCAAAAAGCCCGTGATGGTAGATGGAACGGTGGTTTTGCACCATACGGATATACGCTGGTACCTCGTGACGGGGAACGTGGGAAAGTGCTTGAGATAAACGAAAAAGAAGCAGAGCTGGTTCGAATTATCTTTGATAAATTTGCCAATACGGATATGGGATGTAATGCTGTGGCAAAATGGCTAAATGACCATGGTTATACAAAAGAAGTACGTCAGAATGGAACGCTATCCAATATTAGCTCTAATTTTGTGAAATTGGTATTAGATAATCCTGTGTACATGGGAAAAATCGCATACGGAAGACGAAAGACCGAAAAAATCGAAGGAAAACGCAATGAATATCATGTGGTAAAACAGGCAGAAGATGCCTATGAATTATATCAAGGGATACATGAAGCTATTGTATCTGAGGAATTATGGCAGAAAGCTCATGCAAAACGTCTGGTAACAGGCGTAAAGTATGATAAAGTCCATGATACAGGGCATTGCCATATCCTCTCAGGATTATTGCGATGTCCAGAGTGCGGAGCAAAGATGTATGGGGTAGTCAATCGCAAGAAAAAGGCTGGTTCCGATGATTTTTACAAGGATATGTGGTATTATAAGTGTAAAAATCGTATCAAGGTGGAAGGACATTTTTGTACCTACAAAACCCATATCCGACAGGATATTGTCAATGCAGAGGTTATCAGCATTGTAAAATATGCTTTGAATGATGAAGAATTTAAACGTAGGATTGCACAACGGGCTGGTGGAAAGGAAGACGGTTCTCTGGATGAGTTGATGGCAGAGAAAGTACGTCTGGAAGATACGAAGAAGAAACTGGAAATCCGAAAAAAGAAAATGTTGGATAAAATCGGAAACATGGATGTGGATGATGATTTCTATGATACTCTTTTTGAGGATTATATGGGTGTTGTACGGGAATTGACGGAAAAGCTGGCAAAGTTGGATGCAGATTTACTGCGAAATAACATTGCCATTGAGAATATGCAAAAGCAGACCTTTACAGCCGAACAGTATTATGAATTGCTGGATGCAATTGTGCGATACATGGAAGAAATTCCAGAGAATCGAATAAAACAGTTGATGGGACTTGTACTGGATAAAGTAGAGCTATTCCCAAAACGACAAGCAAATGGTCGATGGGTGCGAAATGTGAGATTTAAAGTGCCGTTAGACGTAGATGGAACCTTTTATGATAGTATTGGTTTCCGTGGGGATGGAGAAGAAAAGAGCGAGGAAGACGATTCTGTCTATTTCCTACCCAATGAAACGCACGACGAAACAGTTGTTCTTTTGTCCCAACAAAAACCGGATGATGTAATAGAGGTCGACCTTGATTTGGACGAACTGGATATTACATCTGCGGAATCAAAAGCAACCTATCAGGAAATCAAGGAGTATGTGCTGAAAGAATTTGGCTTAAAGGTATCAACATTATATATTTCCCAAATCAAGAGGAAGTGCGGTATTGAAGTTGGAGAGCATTATAATATCTCTCAAAAAGAAGATCAGAGAATACCGCAGTGTCCGAAAGAAAAGGAAAATGCTATCCGAGCTGCTCTTGAACATTTTGCAATGATCTAAAGGTTCATTGCTGATTTCAAGGAGGAATGGCATATGAAGTCGATTTTTGAAGAATTAGGCGGCACATACACTTTGGGTGAGGATGGAATGTATTATCCGGATTTGGAACTGCCAGAGGAAGAACCGCATTATGGTAAATATGGCAGGATGCATAAAGCATATTTACAGGAACACCGTAAAGGGCTCTACACGGAGCTTTTGCTGACCGGAAAGCTGGTAGAACATCTTAATGAGGTAGATGATACTGCCAATGAAAGAATGCAGCTCCTGACTCGGCAAATGGCGGAGAAACAGCACGTAGATGAAACATTAAAGGCACGTGATCAGCTTGCATGGGTAGGTGCTAAAAATAACATACATAATGCTGCGGAAGAAATTGTATTGAATGAATTGATTTACAATTAGTTAATGAAAAAGAGAGATAGATTGCCAAAGTGATGATTGGTGTCTATCTCTCTTTTACTTTAAAAGTTCATCATAGGTAGTTCCCAGACAGTCACGGATTCCACGAAGTTGGGAAGCAGTAATATGCTGAATGCCTCTTTCGATTTTTACCAGAGTCTCTCTTGTCATATCTACATTCTGTAATTGAAGCATACGGACAAGTTCTGTCTGACCGATGCCCTTTGACAAACGAATCTGACGGATGTTCCCGCCGATGTCAATGCCGGATTGCTTGATTTTTTGTTCCATAATATCCCCTTAAAGTTTGGACTGGTATCAGTCCGATTTTCCTTTATCATATCGGTTTGATTTGATATAATGGGACTGAAACCAGTCCACTTGAAAAATAGGATTATCAACCAGGGAAGAGTTATGAGAGAAAAGAAATATTACAAAATTCGGGCAGATGTATTTTGGATGCTTGTTATTTGTGTGGTAGCTTTCGTTGTAGCAAAGAATTATGGAAAAATCCGATTGCCCAAGCAAGTAAAAAATGAATCGAATATAGTAAAGAATTGGCAGCAGACTGAGGAAACGGAGCCAGCGTTGCTATCAAAATTGGAGGATAACAAACAGTGTTATTTATGTGGAAGCAGTGATTACAGTATGATGGATTATTATCGAAAATTTGATACCATTGGTCTAATTTCTTTAAATGACTGGCATGTACTGGATTTTCAGTTAAAGAATTATGATGAGAACGGAAAAGAAATTAAAGGTAAGAGTTCGAATCAAATGTATTTCGGAAACACCGGAGAAATGTTTTATCATTCACAGGGAACGCCTTCCAGAGGAATGGCTGAAATAAAGGTGACTTTGCCGGATGATTATAAACTTAATACCGATATGATAGAAAATAATTTATGTCAGGAATGTCTGAATAAAGTTACATCTACCTTAAAATATTGGGAGCCGGAAGATGAGGAAAAAAGGATAATTCCATTGTGTCTGGTTGATTTTGATACATTGGAGATTTATTCGCTACAGGATTATTATAGGGCATACTTTATTCGTGATTATTGGGTAGAGATGGATTTTAAGGGAAAAGAAATTGAAATTGAGGCATTCTATCTGCCGGAAAGATAACTTTGATTTACTTCTTCTCAATAGATGCATATATGTTTTGATACACTCAAAATATTTCCACTAAAAACTCTCATAGAAAGAATCCTGTGATCCTTATGTGAAATAAAGTATTGGTATGCAAAACGGTCATATTTCCAAGTCGTGTCACTAAAAAGCGACAGCAGCACATTGGAAAAAGTCGAAATTTGTGCTATGATAATTATAAATTTTGAGATTGCATGGAGGTGGCTGTGATGAGAGAGAATTGCCAAAAAATCAAGTTATTAAAGCTGATGGAATTATTACGGCAAGAAACGGACGAACTGCACCCACTTTCAACTAACGAGATATGTAATCGTTTGAATACAATGGGAATCTCGTGTGAAAGAAGAACTTTAGCCAAAGACATTTCCCTTTTGAACGAGCAGGGATTTGAAGTTATGTGGTGCAGAGTTGGTAAAGAAAAAGCTTACTATGTTGAAGACCGAAGTTTCTCCGTTCCAGAACTGAAAATTCTGATTGATGCTGTTCAAGCTGCTAATTTCATTACCGATAAAAAGAGTATTGAGCTTATAGATAAGATTTCTGCCTTGGGCGGTAGCCATAGAGCCGACATTCTAAAAAATAATATTGTGTGTTTCAACACCCGTAAACATAGCAATGAAACTATTTATTATAGCGTTGGTTATTTGGAGGATGCGATTCAACGGCAAAATAAGGTGTTGTTTCGTTATTTTGATTTGGATGAACACGGCGAAAAGATTTATCGCCGGGAGGGACATCGTTATGTAGTGGAACCTGTTGCATTGGTATTCCATGAGGACAACTACTATGTTGTAGTGTATAGTGCGGAAACACGACAGTACGGCTAATTACCGAATTGACCGGATGGATAACGTCGAAATCATTGATGAACCGGTATCGCAAAAGGCTTTGGCATTGCGAAAAGAGGTTGCCGGTTATACCGAGCGAGTATTCAAAATGTATGGCGGTCAACCTGTTGATATTGTAATTGAATTTGACGATAAGCTGATTGGCGTAGTGTATGACAAATTTGGCGAAAACACAAAAATGATTCGCACTAACGAGCATAAATGTGTGGCAACAGTGAAAGTGCAAATCAGCCCAACTTTTTGGGGATGGCTCTTTCAGTTTGGAAAGCAGATGTGGATATTATCTCCGACTAAATTGATTGAAGAATACACAATTATGGTAGGAGAATTGGTGGGGAACGGAATAATAAAATAGCATCCCTATTCTATGTTATTTGCTCGTAAAACAGCATGGCAGAAGTTATGTCCAGTACACTACAGAGGAGAGAAAAAACATGGTAAAGATAATAAGCAACCCTTATCAAAAAAGGACTACGTTTCAAAGTTGGGACGAAGCATCAAATCAGTGGCAAACAATTAACTCAGATAATAATGGTGACAGTCAGTTGCTGAGAGAAGAACTGTGCAGTGGGTTCTTCCCCTTTAAGGCAAAGCAGATTGTTGATGTGATTGTCAGCGAATACTGCGCCGGTTCGGAAAAAGTCGAGATCGTGTTTGAAGGAACCGAGGATGAATATAACGAGTTGTCTGCAATATGCAGTCAGGAGAATTATCTCGATAAGATTTCTCTGTCTAAATCCAGCCGGTACTTGGAAAATGCACGGGACATTCTTCCCGATGTGATTGATGTTTTCAAAGAGCTGAGTCCTCTTGTAACAGAAACGGTGGCTGATAGAGAGAAAATTAAACGAGAGCTTGAAAAGTTCTCTGACGCATCCAACGATGTCATTCCAATCTGTGTGATTGGCAATTACAGTTCCGGTAAGTCCACATTCATCAATGCACTTATTGGGTACGAACTGCTACCGAGCAGCGATGAGCCGACAACGGCCAAAATTTACAAGATTTCTCAGTCGAAGCATCCGGACAGAGCCACGATCAAATTTGAATTCGGATTCAAAAGTGTTCGAATTCGGTTCAGCGCAGATTCTTACAAGTTCTTGACAGACCCGGAGGACAATCCGCTGGTCGCAAAGTTGAAGAAGCTGCTTGACGAAATTGCTACTGAATCTATTCCATCTAAACTGAACAAAGTTTTGGAGGTTATCAATGGGTATGCAAATCGGGAAAAGGATGAATCCATTTCTGACCTTATTGAGATTGAAGCTCCTTTTGACGATGACGGCCTTTGGGGTAAGATGTGGAACAACTTTGTGATCTTCGACACTCCCGGTTCCAACTCTGCATCCAATGTGAAGCATTTTCAAGTTTTGAAAAAGGCTATGGAAAACCTGTCCAACGGTTTACCAATCTTTGTGTCGGAATATGATTCGCTGGACAGTACCGACAATGATAAGCTCTACCAGGAAATCAATAACATGGAGGAGCTGGACAATCGGTTCACCATGATTATTGTAAATAAGGCTGATGCCGCATCTTTGAAAAAGAGTGGTCTTACAGAGGATGATCGTGACCGGATTCTGAGTTTGGCAATTCCTCGTAAACTGTATTCCGGTGGTATCTATTTTGTTTCCTCTATCATTGGGCTTGGTTCAAAAAATGACGAGGATTTTATTGGAGATCACAATGCAGAAGTCTTTGAAGATCAAAGAAACAAGTATCTTGACCCTAATTCTCGTTTCTATAAGCAGCTGTACCGGTATAACATCCTCCCGGCACAGATTAAAAGCAAATATGATGAACTCTCTGCTCGGCACAGAAATCTGCTGTATGCCAACAGTGGTCTGTACAGTGTAGAACAGGCAATTGAAACCTTTGCCAGTGTTTACTCTCACTATAACAAGTGTCAGCAATCCAAGCTGTTCTTGGGCAAAGTGATTCAGATAACTTCCGATGAGATTACGGAAGCTAAGCGGAAAAAGGAAGCTTACAAAGAACGGATTCATTCCAATTTGGAAAAGGAAAAGAAAGCTTTGATTGATCGGCTGGAAAAATCCAGTGCCGAAGCAGAAGCTGGCTATCAGCAGGATTACGCAGCTACAATGGATGAGTTTGTGGCGGCTGCAATGGCAACTTATTCCTCTGCTGAACTAAGCACTATGGAAGCGTCTTTCCGTCAAGCAAAAGCCGAAGAAAAAGGCGTTGAAGGGCGTAAGGAAGATGTAAGAGAATCAGCAAAATCCTTTGTAGATAACTTAGGCAAGAACTTTTCCGCCGCTTTCAGAGAACATAGTATGTCTGCAATTAAGAAAATCGGTACTGACTTCTCTGAGGGTGTGAAAGGAATTGTGGAAGATGTTAGCGAACTGAGCGAAACCAAAAACGATGCAGAGCAGGCTTCCTCGGATGCTTTGATTGAAACGATCAGAGATGCGTTTACAAGTAAGATCGCAGAAGCACAAGCTCTTTTGGAAAGTCAGTCCAGAGCATATTGGGCTGCAAGAACAGAGAAATTGAAAATTCTGCTTTCTCAGATTGTTACCAATTCCACCGCTTTGACTGATGAGAAGCGAACCGAATTGTCCGGTATCATTCTGGAATACAAAGAACTTGCATTTGATGCAAAGGCAGAAGCAATTTTCGATAAGGCTGCTTTCCTCCATCGCTTCTTCGGTGATGCAAACCGATTGAATATCGACAAGCTCACTCGCAAGTATAACAGCGAGATGGAGGCACAGGTTTTAGAGATTTTTCATTCCTTTGAAGCCAGTCATGCAAGTAGCTTTGATGCTTGGATGAGTAGCCTGTTGGCAACGATCATTGAGAACATCGTTGAGTTCAGCCCTCAGCTTCACGAGCAGGCAGAGATCATTCGGGAAGAAACCGCAAGAATTGCCGAGCTGGAATCTCGGATGATTAGGCTCAACGACTATACCGAGCAAATCAGAAGAATGATGGATTGGAAAGAAGCCTAAGCTCTTTCCGTAAAACTCATAGATAGGAGGTAAATCATGGGCATCAAAGGAATTATAGCGAAAGCCGGAGGAAAGGCAGCTGATGGAGTTTCCAAATTGTCATCTCTTAGTCCCGAACAGCTACAACAGGTTCAGAGCCAGCGGGACGAGTATCTCACTCAGATGCCTAATCCCAATGACAGCACGGCAGAAGAACTAACCAAACGCCTGCTTGCTGCCAGTAGCGTAGAGATTTACAAGGCGTATCTTGCCCAGCTGAAAGAACTCTATGTTCCCATTGAAAGGACGGCTGAGTTTGGAACGGACTTTGATACCGCTCGCAATATCCGTTTCTTCAACATTACAAAATGGGTGGTGGATAAGAGCGAAAACAGTTTGGAGAAGCTCGTCAATGTTTATGAGGTGCTTTCCAATGAGGACTGCAATATTTCATTGGTTTTTCACAGAACCTGTGAAAAAACCAATGTATTCCTTGCTGTAACCAACACGAAAAATGCAAACAACAATGTCGTTTCCGAGAACTTTAGAATCCGCTTGGGCGATGCCATCAAAGGTAATTTCCCCGGCTCTGAATGGGCAAAAGAAACTGGCACAGGTATCTTGCCTTGTATGGACAATGATATTCCTTACTCTGTGGCAGTTGCGTCCAATGTTCCCACCGAGAAGTCCGAGAAGTTTATCAGCCAGACAATCGAGAAGCTGTTGGATGGTATTGTCCCGGATAAGCGCAGCAAAGAGTATATCATCATTCTGTTAGCAACCCCGATCCGTGACATTGAATACCGAAAGCTGAGTTTGGCTGAAATGTATTCCGGTCTGGCTCCGTATGCTTCATGGTCAACGACTTTTACTTACAACGAACAGAACTCCACCGGTTTTTCTGCAACCGTGGGCGTAAATATTGGTGCAAGTGCCGGTATTCAAAATGGGCAGAATCAAGCAAATACCACAACAACCGGCACGACTGATTCCAGCAGTGATACTACGACTGATTCCACGAGTGATGCAACGACAGAGTCATCCGGAGAAACAGTGACTGATTCCACTGGACAGAGTGTAACTGATTCCACGGGAAGTTCCGTGACAGATACAACTGGAAGTGCAGAATCATCAAGTACAACTCATTCGGAGGGTTCCAGTACATCTCAAACAGATACCACGGGCAAATCTGATTCAGCAGGAGGATCTGCTGGAGTGAATGCAGGTGTACAAGCTAATGCAAACTACAATCACACTTGGAATACCAGTTCCGCTGCGGGTACTGGAACTTCTGTATCGGATGCAGCAACCGAAGGTGTGACTGAGAGTGTAGCAAAAAGCATTGCACAGTCTACCGGTAAGGCAATAGCAAATTCCACCGGACAGGCCATAGCAAAAGCGACTGGAACAGCCGTTACCGCCTCCGTGGGTAGAGCTGTTGCGAAAACGCTGGGGCAGGCTGTTACCAACTCTGCTTCCAGAACAGCCGGTGCGTTCAAGAGCGTCAACTTTGGAGCAAACTTTGGGGCAAGTTTCGCAAGGAGTTCCAATGTAACTGCGACCATCGGAAAGAGCGAAGGTATCAACCAGAGCTTTACCAACTACAACATCAAACACGCTCTGGAGATTCTTGAAGCGCAGATGAAGCGGCTGGAACTGAGTACAGCCCTTGGTATGTGGGACTTTGCAGCGTATGTGATGAGTGAAGATCAGAATGTGGCAAACAATGTTGCCCATTCCTACTTAGCTCTGACCCAGGGCGAGGAATCGTATATGTCACAGGCAGCTGTCAACTTGTGGCGAGGCGACATGGGCGAATCCAGCGGCGACGCAAAGGAAATCTGCGATTACTTGCGTGAACTCCGGCATCCGCTCTTTGGGCTGAATCCGGAAATTACAGGTGATAACCCAGACTATAATGTGTATCCGCCTATTGTGACCGCAACCACCAACCTCTCCGGTAAGGAACTGGCATACTCGCTTAACTTCCCTAAAAAGTCAATTTCCGGGCTCCCGGTGATCGAGTGTGCTGAGTTTGGTCGGAATGTAGTTTCTTACGATTTGGCATCGGTGCAACAAGAACAGATTGAACTCGGAAGAATATTCCATATGAATCACGAGGAAAATGCCAAGGTTCATCTTGCAAAGGAATCTTTGGCTTCTCATACCTTTATCACCGGCAGCACCGGCTCCGGTAAGAGCAATACGGTCTATCAACTTCTCAGTGAAGCACTGGAACAGAATGTCCGTTTCATGGTGGTTGAGCCTGCCAAGGGTGAGTACAAGCATATCTTTGGCTCCGACCCGGATGTGTCCGTTTTCGGAACCAACCCTGCTATTTCACCGATGCTGCGTATCAATCCATTTAGCTTCCCGAAGGAAATTCATGTTTTGGAACACCTCGACCGTTTGATTGAGATTTTCAATGTATGCTGGCCGATGTATGCTGCTATGCCTGCTGTTCTAAAGAACGCCGTAGAGAAGTCCTATATGGACTGTGGCTGGAACCTTGTTCGCTCCACAAACAAATACGGTGAAGAAATTTATCCGTCCTTCGCTGATGTTGCCCGCAACATCAAAGAGATCATCGACACCAGTGAATATGACAGCGACAACAAGGGCGCTTATAAAGGCTCCTTGCTGACCCGCTTGCAATCGTTGACCAATGGTATTAACGGCATGATCTTCACCTGTGACGAGATTGCAGACGCAGACCTGTTCGATAAAAATGTGATTGTTGATTTGAGCCGTGTGGGATCTTCTGAAACCAAGTCGCTGATTATGGGTATGCTTGTTCTGAAGCTTCAGGAATACCGTATGGCTGCTGCCATCGGCATGAATGAAAAGCTGAAGCATATTACCGTTCTGGAAGAAGCGCACAATCTGTTGAAGCGTACATCAACAGAACAATCGTCTGAAAGTGCAAATCTGCGTGGAAAGAGCGTTGAGATGTTGGCAAATGCAATCGCTGAAATGAGAACATACGGCGAAGGCTTTATCATAGCAGACCAAGCTCCGGGATTGCTTGACCTGTCGGTAATCCGCAATACCAACACCAAGATCATCATGCGTCTGCCAGATCGTACCGACCGTGAATTGGTTGGACGAGCAGCAAACCTAAATGACGATCAGATTACTGAGTTGGCCAAACTGCCTTGCGGTGTAGCTGCTATTTATCAGAATGAGTGGGTACAGCCTGTTCTCTGTAAGGTCGCTAAGTATTCCAGACCACAAGTCAGATATTCTTATATGCCCAAAGAAAACGATGAACACCTGGATGTAGACGCCAGTATCGTGTCTGAATCTTTGCTGGACTGCATTATGAATAAGGAGCTGCTTCGCAAGGGCAACCGTGCTTATATGTTCCGTTTGAAACGGATGGTTATTCGTTCCAAGCTGGACACCTCCATTAAGAAGGACTTCATGGAGTACATTGCCTCCGATGATACCGAAGCTGTTGAAGCTCTCCGCCAGTTAATTTATAACTTCCTGTCAGCCGAGGACGCAATCAAGGCATCGGCACATTGTAACGAAATCACGGATTGGGTACATTCTGTTGTGGATGGTCTTAATCCATCTATCAAGGATTACTCCAAGACGCAAATTGACCTTGCTCTCGCTCTAATTCTTCACGAACAGGTAATTCGTGATGCCGCATATAACGACCTACTGGTTCGTTTCGCAGAGATATATAAGGAAGAAGGAGGTGTGTTCTGATGCCAGAAATTCACAGGAATCCCGAAATTTCTGATACCGAAAAAACCGAAGTATCAGCTTTCAAAGAAATCAAGCCAGAAACGGACATGACCGTTTCTGATGCAAAATCCTTTGTTGATAGCCTTTTTAAAGAAACACAGGATACCTCCGATGGGTACTATAACTCTTACGAAACAAGGAGTAGTAATATCCCGGTAGATGGAGTGCGTGGTAAATGGGAGGGAGAACGAGGAGAATCCAAGTATGTACCTTCAGATGAAACCGACGAAGGTAAAGCAGCCAAGGAAAAATTGGCAGAAAAAGACCAAGACGGTGTAGAATACAATTATGCAGAACCGGACTTCTCTGAGAGCGCAGAAGCGACTGTTGAAATTGATAATATGACCGAGCATCGGGACGATTACATTGATGCAGATGGTAAATATCAGTCTGGTAACTTCTCCCAAGCTGATGCTAAGTGCGCTGAAAAATGGAATGCAAGCAATAAGGATGGAAAGTCCGATTGGACTGCGGCAGAAGTTCGTGATTGGCGAAGAGAAAACCAATGCTCTTGGCATGAACGGTGTGATACACGCACAATGGATTTAGTATCAAGGGATATTCATAGCTATTTTGGCCACTATGGTGGCTGTTCGGAATGTAAAGTCCGTGATGCGGTGAATGTAGATGGAGGTGGATTCGATGAGTAAGAGTAAGATCACTATTTGGGACAGAGCTTTTGAGCTGTCTGTTGTATATGAGTGCTATGCAGGAGAAGAAGTTCTGGAAAGCCAGAGAGAAGCCTTTGCTCTGTTGGAGGACAATGCAGCGGAAGTCGCTGAATCTTTGAAAGCAGTCAAAAAGTATGTGCGCAAGACCGGGGCTGGCCAGCTTGCAGACGATGCCATTGAGAACATCTTCAAATATGTTATGCCGAAGAGCATTTTTGTACCACATTCCAAGAAACACCGTATCGCTGCCATTATGTGCAATTACAAGTTTGATATGGAGCATGGAATCGCCGTAGTGTTTGAAAACGGCAAATTTAAGAAAATCGGCGCACAGGATATTGTCCTGTAATTAAGCGCAGATGGGAAAGGAGTTTTGATATGATTCGCTTTCAAGATACAGTAGAGAAAAAGGATACTTCGGAACTCCTTTCCTCTGCTACTTTTCAGGATATTAGGCCCACCGGATCTATGTCCACCGAGGATGCAGTGTTATTCCTGGATGGCCTGTTTTCGATAGATCCGGAGAGCCAGGATATGTACAGCATTGATGAAGAAAGCCTGTTGGCAGAAATATTTGGTCGATTTGAAGATGAGTTCGATTTCGACTTTGAGCTGGATGACGAAATCCAGACAGTGTTGGATCGTTTTGGAGCTGCCAAATGGGAGAACCTGTCCGATGGATGTAGGACGGATTTTGCGGACATTCAAAATAAAAAAGAATGTGGAGGTAACA
>ERZ1673697.506-NODE-506-length-60348-cov-8.588028_pt1 | contig 60348 bp, 49 predicted proteins | sample MGYA00580227_ERZ1673697 | MGnify/ENA primary metagenome ERZ1673697 (study PRJEB41218, sample SAMN15661759) | gut metagenome | host: Homo sapiens | place: Canada: London | collected 2015-08-20/2019-03-30 | study: EMG produced TPA metagenomics assembly of... | reverse complement strand
TTTGTGAACTAAGCCACAGGGACAGTAAAAAAGCCATTTTACCTGTCCCCAATGGTTCATTCAATTCCTTTTACAGTATAATCCTGATCCTCAACGGCCTTTTTGAGTACATCGTCTGCTACATCACTGCTTAATGTCACAACTGCTGTGCCTGCCTCGTAGCTGACTTCTGCGCTTTCTACACCATCAATTGCCTCAAGTACTTTCTTTACACGCTTCTCGCAGTGTCCACACATCATTCCTTCGATTTTCATTGTCTTTGTCATAGTTTTTTCTTCCTTTCCCTGCCCATCTATTGCACCTGAAAATTCATCTGGTGTTTCTTTCTTTTCGATCAGGCAGCCTTCAATTATATGTTTTTTTCTTTTTCTGTCATGACTTGCGTCATGCAGACGGCAGAAATTAAGCCGCAGTGCATTTGATACAACGCAAAAGCTTGAAAGACTCATTGCTGCTGCACCAAACATCGGATTTAATAGCAGTCCCCAGTGCGCATACACACCTGCTGCAAGCGGGATTCCGATGATATTGTATATAAATGCCCAGAAGAGGTTCTCGTGAATATTGCGAAGTGATGCACGGCTTAAGCGAACTGCTGCTGCCACATCAGTTAAGTTACTCTTCATCAGCACAACATCGGCTGCATCAATTGCGACATCTGCACCTGCTCCTATTGCAATTCCTATATCGGCGCGTGTCAGTGCCGGTGCATCGTTGATGCCATCACCTACCATTGCTGTCTTTCCCTTTTCTTTAAGAGCACGAATCACCTGCTCTTTTCCTTCTGGGAGAACTCCTGCGATTACCTCGTCTACACCAGCCTGTGCACCAATCGCACGGGCTGTGCGCTCATTATCGCCAGTCAGCATAACAACGCGGATACCCATATTTTGAAGCTCACGGATGGCTTTCGGGCTATCCTCCTTGATCGTATCAGCTACAGCAATGATTCCCAAAAACTTCTTATCCCTCGCGAATAAAAGAGGTGTCTTTCCACTCTCAGCAAGCAAAGCAGCCCTTTGTCTGTCAGCCTTTGATATGGTTACTCTACCAGAGATAAACGATACACTTCCGCCAAGCAGATGAGAACCTTCTATCGTTCCCTCGAGTCCATTTCCCACAAGAGCAGTAAAATTATCTGCCTGCAATGAAGCAGTATCAAGACCCTTACTTTTTCCTTCCTCAACAATTGCCTTTGCAAGCGGATGCTCACTCTTTGCCTCTAATGCAAACGCAAGGCGAAGCAGCTCATCTTGTGAAATGCCATCTGCCGGAACAATATCAGTTACCTTCGGTGTTCCATTTGTAATGGTTCCTGTCTTATCAAGCGCAACAATCTGGATCTTCCCGGTTTCCTCAAGTGATACTGCTGTCTTGAACAAGATTCCGTTTTTCGCACCGAGTCCGTTTCCAACCATGATCGCAACAGGAGTCGCAAGGCCAAGCGCACATGGACAGCTAATTACTAATACAGAAATGCCTCTTGCCAGCGCATATGCAAAGTCCTTTCCAAGAAGCAGCCAGACAAGAAGAGTCACAAGTGAAATGCTGATAACAACTGGTACAAATACACCTGAAACCTTGTCTGCCACTTTTGCGATTGGTGCCTTTGTTGCTGCCGCATCGCTGACCATCTTGATGATCTGAGAGAGCGTCGTATCATCACCTACACGTGATGCCTCACAGCGAAGATAACCAGACTGGTTAATTGTCGCTGCTGATACAAGATCGCCAGGTGCTTTATCTACAGGAATACTTTCTCCTGTCAATGCAGCCTCATTGACAGCACTATTTCCCTCAGTGACAATGCCATCCACTGGAATGCTTTCTCCCGGACGAACTGCAAAAATATCACCTTTTTTTACCTGTTCAATCGGCACAACGTTTTCTTTTCCATCTATGATCAGTGTAGCCTGCTTTGGTGCAAGCTTCATCAGACTCTTTAGGGCATCTGTTGTCTTTCCCTTTGAGCGCGCTTCAAGCATCTTTCCGACTGTGATCAGTGTAAGAATCATGGCAGCTGATTCAAAATAGAACTCGTCCATGTAGCGCATTACACCTTCCATATCTCCATGAAGCTGCGCATCTGTCATCAAAAACAGTGCAATGACACTCCATACAAATGATGCCATTGAACCAAGTGCAACAAGTGTATCCATGTTTGGTGCACGATGCCATAAGCTCTTAAAGCCGCTGATAAAAAACTTCTGATTAATGACCATAACGATTGCTGCTAAAATCATCTGCAAAAGTCCCATCGCAACATGATTTCCTTCAAACCATGATGGAAGCGGCCATCCCCACATCATATGCCCCATTGAAAAATACATCAAAACTGCCAGAAAACCAATTGACGCGATCAGACGTTTCTTTAATACTGGTGTTTCCTTATCCTTTAATGCATCCTCCTCTGCCGCATGATTTACCGATGCATTTCTTGTGTCAGAAGCACCCTTTAACGATGCTCCATATCCAGCCGCCTCAACCGCCGCAATAATGCTGTCTGGACTGGCGCTGCCCTCAACTCCCATTGAGTTTGTCAATAGACTGACGGAACAAGTGCTTACGCCTGGTACCTTTGAGACGGCTTTTTCAACTCTGCTGCTGCAGGCAGCACAGCTCATGCCTGTCACATTGTATTGTTCCATAAACATGCCCCTTTCTTTTGTAGTACTAGTTCTTAAATTCCCAACTAGCACTACTTCATTAATTTTTTGAGTGTCCCCATCAGCTCATCGATGACCTCATCCTTACCCTCACGGATGTCTCTTGCCACACAATGGCGGATGTGATTTTCCAAAAGCTCACGGTTAAAAGCGCTAAGCGCAGCGCTGACTGCAGCTGACTGAATCAAAATGTCGTTGCAATAAGCGTCCTGCTCTAACATCGACTGCAAACCGCGTACCTGACCTTCAATTCTGCGCAAGCGATTTTGGAGAAGCTTTTTTTGATCCTCATCTCGCTGTGTGTGCTTACAGTGGGGACAGACAGACTGTTCATTATATTCCATACACATAAAACCCTCCCTATATTTTTATATACCCCCATGGGGTACTTTGTTGGAGTAACTTTACTATATACCCCTACAGGGTATTTGTCAAGTGGTTTTTGTGATGCCATGGGGATTAACATTTTTGGCGCCACCATTTTATCTTAGTAACAAAAAAAGTTATCCCCACTTGTATGGGGACAACTTCAAAAATGATGGTAAAATAAATTTTAATTAGGATTACCCCCCCTTGCGTGGGGAGTACCTAAAAAAAGCTTCACGCCTTCGGCAGATTTATGGTATGATAAAAGCAAGCGGCGCTTTCATCTCGGTCATTGAATGGCCGAGGATTCCCGCGCCAGATTCCTAAAAGAAAAAGCCTGACTCTACAACTAGAATCAGACTGCCAAATTTATATGAAAGGACTTCTACAATATTTATGGAAAAATTAATTTGCTTTCAAATTGAAAATACAAGAGAAATTGAACGTCTCGCTTCTAATATGAAGATACGAGTGATTAAGGCAGATGCTTCTATCTACAATGAAACGTTAGATAATATCGTTAATGGAAAAATTAGCTCTGTTAATAGCACTTCCTCTGCCTCTATTTCTCCTTTAATTGCCGATAACCAACTGCCCTCTGACAGCATCCTTATTTTCTGTGACCTAAGCGAAAAACACTTAAATCGTATGCTTTTCGAATTAAAAAGCCGCAAAGTCCAAATCGATTTAAAGGCAATTCTTACGCCTACTAATCGAAAGTGGACTTTGCGTCAGCTGCATGATGAGCTTAAACGTGAGCGCGCATCATTTACTTAATCACAGCATTCCCCCCTTACTCAATCACAAGTTCCATGACTACATTTTCGCTGCCTTCTGGCAGATCACGCTCTGGTGTCATCTCAAGATATGGCAGTCCATTCTTTGCCCAGTGCACACGCCTAATTCCTGGCTGACGAAATAGTGTTTTGTCGTTTTCATCATGTGGAATAGCATGATAAATCATCAAATCATCTCCTGTGTCTGGATCTTTAACAAAATTGTTGTGGCCTGGTCCATATTCACCCGGCACACTTTCTTTTGTCAAAAGCGGGTAGCTAAGCCATGTCCAGTTTTCTTCCTGCAGCAAATCTGTGCCGCTCTTTGCATGAAGCAAACCAACATCATACAGATCACCCATGCTAGTAGAAGATCCAGAAATTGTTACAAAAAGATCATCGCCGCGGCGAAGCAAATATGGACCTTCGTCTACTGGCGTCTCATAGCGATCCCAGCCATACATTGGGCGCACAACACAATGCGGCTCGCTTGTCAGCTGCCATGGCTTTTTCGGATCAACTGTTGCGATATAAACGTCAGCTGTTCCTGCCTCAAAATGTTCATCGTCTGCACCGTAGTGAATCTTACGATCAGACCACATCACATAATCTCTTCCATTATCACGAAACCATGTCATATCAAGTGAAATGCCACCCTCGGTCAGATCGGAGCCATCTATCTTAACACACTTTCTAGGTGCTTCCCATGAATTAGGATCTGCTGGATCACCATTACAGCGAAGAATAACTGATTTTACATGAATCCACTGTGCATTCTCACAGAGAGAAGTAAATAGATATAACACACCATCAATCTCATGAAGCTCTGCTGCCCATGTTCCAACAAAGTTAAGACCATTTTTCAATGGAATACGATAGATGACGGTCGGCTCAGCATCAAAGGTTCCCTCGATTGTATCCGCAATGCGAAGCTGAATGTGATGTGTGCCTGATGACGAAAGATAATATTTTCCATGGTACTCAGTCACGCACGGATCAGACATTCCATTAAATTCAACAAGCTCATCAGGAAGAAATCTAAGCGGCAGTGGGAATTTCCAACGTTTCTGCTTGATCTTTCCTGGAATTTTCCAGCTTCCTGGCTTATTCACATCCACCTTACAAAGCGATTCCTCATCCCACTCAACCCTCTTTTCATGTGTTGAGCCATCACTGTAGACACATACTGCCTTTGGGCTATTGCTTAATAAAGAATTAATAGATTTTCCAACAGGCCAGCTTACCTTAATAGGCTTTGTCTCTACATAGCAAATTTCATCAAAATATTCTCTTAAAACCTGCTCCTGCGCTTTCGTAATCGCAATCACATTTCCCGGCACACAACCTTCTATACCGAAATCATCCTTATGATGTGGTTCAAACTGCGTTTGTGTACAGCTTTCATTTTTTTCTATTTTTTTCAAATTATTTGTGCGTGCAAAAAAGCTTCCTGACGCTGTCTCCCATTCTACATAATAGGATTCACACTCTTTATCATATCTGCAGCGTGGTCTGCTAATTTCTTCTTCGGACAGTTTCACAAAAACAGGCTCACTGTAATGAACAAGATCTTCTGATGTAAATACCATCATACAGCCAACATGTTTTGAATCTGGTGCATTTTGATTGCGTCTAACAGCCAGCACATAAAATATTCCATCCTCACCGCAGCAGATCCAAGGATCTACTAACGTCTTTGTAACTCCGACAAACTCATCTTCCTCAAAAGATGCCTTTGCAAATAAGATACCTGTATTATTTCGAAGTGGTGTAAAATTCTTTCCATCCTCGCTGAGTGCCAGATGCATCGCCTGCTCCCAGTCACAATTATATCCAACATGTCCAGGGTAATTAAAATCCGGGTAGCACCCTTCTCCTTTTTTCGTATATGCAAGTAAATATGCCATCTTGTATCCCTCTCTCAAATGTTGTTTTGTTTTTTGTCATTATCCCTTAATTCCGGAAGAAACCTGTCCGGCAACGAAATATTTTTGTCCAAAGATGTAAAGAACAAGCATTGGAAGCATTGATACAGCTGCCGCAGTGAATGCCAAACTATACTCAGAAGTACGATCTCCTATAAAAATAGCCAGACCATTTGACAATGTACGCATCGTGGATGCATTTGCCACAATCAATGGCCAAAGCAGGTCATTCCAGCAGTTATTAATTCCAAGAAGAAGCATTGTGATCATTGTTGGCTTTACAAGAGGCAGCATAATCTTCCAGAAAATGCCAAACTCTCCAAGTCCGTCAATACGTGCCGCATCCTCAAGCTCCTTAGGAAGCTCCTGAAATGCTGCTCTGCACAGGAATATCCAATATGCCGATGCAACCTTTGGAATAATCAGACCCCAGTAGGTATTGAGCCACTTTAAATAATAAACTTCCAAATACAACGGAACCATGATTACCTGAAATGGAATCATCATCGTTGCCAAAAACAGAAGAAATAATAAATTTTTCCCCTTAAAATTAAAACGTGCAAATGCATATCCGGCTAATGCATTGATAAACATAGAAGGGATTGTACAGCCCACTGCATAGATGACTGTATTTTTTGTCAATGTCAGAAAATCAATTCTTGTCATGACTGTTTTCCAGTTTTCAAGCAAATGGTTTGCCTGTGGAAAAAACTTCGGCGGATATTGCATAACCTCTGCATCACTCTTGAATGAGCCAAGACACATCCAAACAAGCGGTGCCAATAGCAAAAATGCAAATACACACAGGACAACAAAGACTGGAAAATATTTAATGCCGTTTTTTATCTGTAAATCAAGCGGCTTTTTATTTGTAATTAATTCCTGATTTTTCATCTTTTTTACCATGCCTTTCCAAGTTTTATTATCTTAGTCATCTGATGTCTTGTTCATAATGGTATACATAATAACAGTAATAATCATGATAAAACCAAACAAAACTTCACTCATCGCTGTTGCATATCCAGTCTTACCCAATGACTTGAATGCTGTATCATAGATATAAACAACAAGTGTGGTGGTAGAACGGCTTGGACCTCCGCCAGTCAATGTGTACACGATATCGAACATCTGCAAAGAGCCAATAATACGTGTCATGAGCAAAAACCAGAAGGATGGCATAATGCCTGGCAGCGTAACATGGAAAAACTGGCTTAGTTTTCCTGCTCCGTCAATTGCGGATGCTTCATATAAAGACTCTGGAATATTCTGAATTGCTGCTACAAGAATAATAGTTGAAATACCAAATGTCTTCCAGATCGCAACAAATACTACTACAAAAATAGCAGAACTAGTATTATTAAGCAAATTGATATCAGAAAATCCAAGAAGCTTTAACCAATATGTAAAAATACCAATATTTGAATGAAGAACAAGCTGCCATGTAACACCTACTGTTACTGCTGATGCAATAACTGGAAGAAAATAGATACTTCTAAAAATCTTGTTCTTACGTGTATTCTTTGCCAAAAGCGCAGACAGCACAACACCTATTATCATCTGCAGCGGAATCTCTGCTGCAGTGTATTTTAATGTAATGCCAACGCTCTGCCAGAAACGTCTGTCTCCAACAATCTTTTTATAATTATCGAATCCAACAAACTCGGCATCTGATAAATCAACACCCATCTTCTGAGTACTGATATAAAAGGATGCAATCAATGGAATAATACAAAATATAATTATTAAAATCGCTGCTGGTGCGATAAACAGATATGCTGTTCTCTCACGCCTTTTCTCAATAGATATGTTTTTCTTTTTTCCAGTTGCGGTCATGATACTGCTCTCCCTTCTAACTCTGATGCAACGCTCCCCGATTTTGATAAAAAGTGGGGATACCGGATCATTCCGGCATCCCCACGCCTCCTGTCACCCAATCGTACCGTTTATATCGGATCAATCATAATAGTCAGCAATATAATCCTCTAAATCTGCCTGATAATCAGCAAAGAAATCCTGAACATCATCATAAGTCGGATCAGTTGGTCCATTAAATACCCAATCTTGTACATAATCACCCTGGCAGCTTGCTGCATCGCTGTAGAACAACGTTCCAGGTGCTGTGAACATCTGAACCTGAGCAGTCTCACTTGGTGTCAAATCAACAAGAACATCAACTGCCTGATACTCCTTGCTGTTAACCGTTGGCAGATATGCATTTAAGTAGCACATGGAAATAGACCACTCGGCATTTGGTGTTACATTGCTGTAATCAACATCCTGTGTTGTCTCACATGCTTCAAGACCAGTTCCTGTCATCCACCAGTTAATAAACTCCTCTGCTGCCTTTGCTGTCTCATCAGTAGCGGATGTAGTGATCATAAAGCTTGACATATCGCCAAGTGCATACTCTTTCTGATCTTCTCCAGTAACAGTCGGTAAGCTTGCGATACCATAATTTATACCTGATGCATCAAGTGTGCCCTTAAGCCATCCACCGTTTGTCATAAGACCAATCTGACCTGCTGCCATCATAGAATCGATATCGGTCTCCTGTGGGTTATATCCATTGTCATACAGATTCTTCATCCAGATCATGGCATCTGCGAATGCCTGATTGTCAAGAAGATTTGCCTCGAAACCGTCCTCTTCATTTCCAGTAATCATGTAATCTGTTCCAAAACGCTGAATAACAGACTGATTCTGACCATTGTAGCAATAGAATAAACCAGAGCCATAAATCGGGTTTTCGGCGGTAGAAAGTGCACTGATCTTCTCTGCTGCCTCTGTCCACTGATCAAAGGTTGTCGGAACTTCTTCAATTCCTGCCTGCTCAAACAGATCCTTATTATAATACATCATATATGTACTAATCTGGAATGGAATTGCATAAAGTGTATCATCATTGTAGCACATACCCAGGTATGCCGGTGAGAAATCTTCTTCCTTTAATCCTGTATTCTCCCAGATGTCATCCATAGAACGAAGATAACTCTTGTAACGTGTAATCTCGTTTGTGCTAAGTAAAACAAGATCTGCTGCCTCTCCAGTTGGAAGGCTGGTCTGAAGCATATCACTGAAGGATGTTGTACGTGTCATCTCTACATGTACAGTATCGCTCTCTTCATTGAACTTGTTTACAAGTGCTTCCAGCGTATCACCATCGCCGCCTGTCCAGCTGTTCCAAAATACCACGTTCGTTTTTCCATCATCAGCTGCTGCATTGGCAACGGTTGCCATTCCAGATGTCATAACCATACTCAGTGCAAGAGCAAAAGAAACCTGCTTTCTCATAAAAAAATCTTCCTTAATAATACTCTGACCGTAAAAGGGCAGACTTGTAGTGTTTTGTGCGTTTTGCACATCTTTTTTAAAATGTTCACATGATCATTTGTCTATGGTTCCAATTATAATCATTTTTTACAATTTGTCAACTGGTTTTTTAGGATTTTTACGTTTTTTTTAATAATATTTTTCTGTATCTTCAAGAAAATTCTATGCAATAAAAAGAAGGGCCATTAAGACCCCTCTAATCTTTTAAAGTGATGTGCCCTCTTCAAGATCATATGGCACCTCTATATTCATCGGAATTTCTTTTTCCTCAATTAAATCAATAACAGCATTGGCAACACTCATTCCTATCTGATCAACATGATTATCTACTGCAGCAATGGCATCTTCATTCCAGAAGCGATACATCAAGCGGTCATATGTCATAAGACCATAATCTTTTGGCGCACGGTATCCATTCTTTTTTAAGAATTTCTGCATTGGTATGGCAAACATTTCTCCTGTACACAAAAATACTGGCTTTTCCCCTGTATTCTTTTTCAAAAACTCAAGTGCCTGCTCATTCGTGTCTTTTCCATACAAAATATGATATTCACAGCCTTGCTTTTTGGCCTCCTCCAAAAAGCCAGAGGCTCTTTGGTAATGAGGAATATTAATTTGACCATCTTCTCCATACAAAGGCGGAACGACAAATACCTGCTTGTGATATCCATGCGCCTTTAAAAAACGCACAACATCCTTTACAGACTTATTTTCATTTACACCTACTGTATAACTTCCGGGCAGTAGCTGATAGCCGAGAATCACATACTTCATATCCAGCTTATCAAGCCAATCTTTAAACTCATCGCCTCTGTTAACACAGTTTAAAATCATACCATCAACGCAATAGCCTTTCATCATCTCAATCAGACGCCTTTCCTCCTTACAATCACTATCATGCGTACAAGTACAGACCATATATCCTCGTGCTCTCGCCTGGCGTGTTATAGCATCGACAATCTCTGAAAAATACAAATTTTTTATATCAGAGATAACGATCCCGATCATTTTGCTTTTTCCATTTACCAAGCTTCGCGCGATAAGATTTGGAACATATCCCATCTCCTGTGCCTTTTTCAAGATTTTCTCCCGCGTCTCTGGCTTCACATTCTCATTTCCGCTCAGTGCACGATTTACTGTAATTCGAGATACGCCGCATGCTTCCGCAACGTCCTTTGCTGTTACTGCCATTTTTCTAGTCCTTTTCTTTCCCTTAGAATTTTTAGCTTAGGCCTTTCCAATAAGTAGCCTCTCTAACTCTTCCGGCGTATCTACTACACATTTTGCGCCATGCTCAAGCAAAAATTCTCTGCCTCGAAATCCCCAGTTTACAAAAATTCCATCCATACCTGCTTCTTTTGCTGTATCTACATCTACATCGGAATCTCCAATATAAACTGCCTCTGCCGCCGTCTTTTTCAATGTCTTTAGAACCTCAAAAACGCTGTCCGGACAAGGTTTTCTTCTGATGCCTTCTCGCTCTCCAACGACAAAATCAAATGCTTTCGGAAAGTACTGACTGCAAAGCTCCTGCACGGCAAAGTCTGCCTTATTTGAAACAACTGCCGTCTGGATGCCGCATTTACGCAAATCTTCTAACAGCTTTATAATTCCATCATAAGGCTTTGTGTGGTCTGCGCAGTGTATGCCATAGTGAACCTTAAAGCTCTCAAGTGTCTTTTTGGTTGCTTCCTTTGATGTTCCCTTAGGCACAGCTCGCTCAATGAGTTTTCCAATGCCGTTTCCAACAAAACAGCGCACCTCTTCAAGTGTCCGCGCCGGATACCCATTTGCAGCAAGCGCTGCATTTGTGCTCTCCTTTAAATCCTCCAATGTATCAAGAATTGTTCCATCTAAATCAAATATGGCAAGTCTGTAGCTCATCCTATGATTCTTCCTTTCCGTAAGATTACTGTAATTACACGCGCTTTTTCTTCCAAAGCCCCGTGCGGTATACCACATACAAAATCACAGATGACAGTGCATTGCTGACAACGACGCTATACCAGATGCTTCGAACTCCCATATGAAGCCAATGCTCGCATACATAAAGCGTTGCAAATCGAAATACCCACAGCCTCGTTGCATCAACTGCCATCGTAACTTCCGTATGACCGCTTCCCTGAAAGAGACCGCTTGTGGAATTATAAACACCATTTGTAAAGCACCATAACGCCATGATGCTAAGAAAATCTGCAGCCATAGCTATTACTTCTTCATCTGTTGAAAACAACCCTACTATCGCCTCTGATAAAAATGGACGCGATAGAATCAGTCCTCCAACAAACAAAAAAATAACACTCACACGTCTTGCGATCTTATAGCCTTTTTCAGCGCGGTCAATCTGATTAGCTCCAATGTTTTGACCAACAATTGTCGCAACTGCTGAGCCAATACCATTTGACGGCAGCGTGATAAGACCATTTACCTTGTTGCCAATTCCGTATGCTGCCATTGCTCCAGTACCATACACATAGACATTTCTGCTCATTAAAAGAAAGCCAAGCTGCATTGTACTTCCGCCGATTGCAGTCGGAAGACCAACTGTGAGAATACTCTTCATTTTGCTTTTTTCAAAGCGAAAGCCCTTTAAGCGAATCCTTACACCTGTTGTATCTCTCTTTAAGATGACAAGTGAAATCATTGCTGGAACTGCCTTAGCAATAACTGTCGCAAGCGCTGCTCCTGCTGCTCCCCAGTGTATCACAATCATTAAAAGTGGGTCAAGTATAACATTAAGTAAAATTCCTGTCAGATTTAAAAACATAGGTGATACTGTATCACCTTGCGCCTGCCTAATCGCTGCAAAAATATTGACCATGTATAAAAACGGCATATCTAAAATAACAAGCCTAAGATACACATTTGCAACTTTTGCTGTCGGCTCATCTGCTCCAAGCCAGTTTACCACAGTAGGAGTAAAAATTGCAATAACTCCGGCGCAGATGATGGAAAATATCATTGCGCAGACAAAGATCTGACTTGCCATGGAGGCTGCCTCTTCTTTTTTTGATGCTCCTATAAGCTGTGCAATCAAAACAGCACCTGCCACCGTAAGTCCCGATCCAAAGTTTACCACAATTTGCTGAAGCGGCGAAACAAGATTAATTGCTGCTAATTCATTTGTTCCAAGCTGTCCGAGCCAATAAGTATCGGTAAGATTATACATAGTCTGTAAAAAACTATTGATCACAACAGGTACTGCCAGTGCGAGAATTGCCTTTCCCATACTGCCCTGCAGGATCAGCTTAATATTTTTTTCGGTTACTTTTGCCTTTGCCATAACAGCCAGCCCTTCCTAAGTTCTATTATTTAAACCCTCTTTTAATCAAAAACGGCGCTGTTATCCGAAGACAACAGCGCACCTTTTATTTGTTTTTAACCCTTTACAGCACCTACGTTAACACCCTTTACGAAGTATTTCTGCAGGAACGGATACAGAATCATGAATGGTAAAATTGCAATGATAATTGCCGCACTCTTTACGGTATTCTCAGTTGCACCGCCGTTTGCCTGCGGAAGATCACTACCCATCATGATACTTCTTAACTTCATCTGGAAGTTATAGAGAGTAGAATCAGTAATGTACAACTTGTAATTGGTGTAATCATTCCAGTAAGCAACTGCAAACATCAGACCGATGGAAGCAAGTGCTGCCTTGGAAAGCGGAAGTACAACCTTAATAAATGTTGCCATTGGCGTACATCCATCAAGCGTTGCTGCCTCAAACAAGCTCTGCGGAATACCCTCGAAGAAGTTTCTCATCAAAACGAGGTTATAAATATTGATTGCCGGAAGAAGTACAACACCGAGCAGGTTGTTGGTTAAACCTAAATTTTTCATAACCAAGTAAGTCGGGATCATACCACCATTGAAGATCATGGTAAACAGCAGGAAGTTTGCAAAGAATGTTCTTCCCGGCATATCCCACTGAATTAAAACATATGCACCAAGTGTAGAAAGTGCCAGACCAAGGAAGGTACCTGCCAGTGTTGTTCCAACGGAGATCATAAGTGGACGATACAGAGTCGGGTTTGACAGTACACTCGCATATCCAGCCAGACCAAACTGCTTTGGCCACAATCTCATACCATAAGCAGAACTTAAGTCGAAGGAATCGACTAATACCTTATAAATCGGAATCAGCATGATAATGGAGATCAGAATAAAAATGATTCCATTAATTACATTAAAAAGTCTAATCTTTGGATGATCTTTCATTTGTTCTCCACCTCCTTAAACAATACCGCGTCCGTTACGAACCTTCTTACTGATATAGTTACAGATCAGTACGAGTACGCAGCCGACAAGTGACTTGAACAAACCTACCGCTGTAGTATAACCGTAGTTCGGGATACCGCCGCTGTTGAAGGTCTGGTTGTAAACGTATGTCTGAATAACCTCTGCCTTTTCCATAACAGCATCATTCTGTAATACGAATACAGACTCGAACAAGTTAAGAACCTTTGCCAAGTTCAGGATGATAACAGTGATGATCGTGTTTGCCAGTGCCGGCATGGTGATGTACCACATCTTCTTCCAGCGTCCTGCACCATCAATACCAGCAGCCTCATAAATTTCCTGGCTGATACCAACAAGTGTTGCCATGATGATAATGGTCTGCCATCCTGTATCCTTCCATACGTTAATAACAAAGAATGCCGGTGTCCACCACTTTAAGCTTCCAAGGAAATAAATCTCGCTTCCTTTTTCAACCACACCGATTGAAGCAAGGAATGAGTTTACAAGACCCTGACTTGATGGAGAAAGAATCAAGCCAAAAACAGATGCTGTAACAACCCAAGATAAGAAATGCGGCAGATAAATAATTGTCTGTGCAACCTTCTTAAAATGAACGTTTATAATCTCGTTTAATAACAGTGAAACAACTACTGCCGCAAATGTATTCAAAAGCAGCTTAGAGATACTTAAAAACAGCGTATTTTTAAATGCACGCCAGAACATTGGCTTTGAAAACAAAGTCTCAAAGTTTTTGAATCCCGTCCATACAGGATCTTTAATCAGCTTGTACTCGGTGAATGAATAAACAATACCGAACATTGGCAGATAGTAGAATACTACTACAAAGATAAATACAGGAAGGAACATCAAATAGAACCATCTGTACTTATACATCTGCTCTTTGAGTGGCTTCTTGTGTGATACAACAGTCCCGTCTGGGAGCGTTATAGTGTTCTTTTTTGCCATCGTTTTCTCCTTTTTTATTATATTTGTAAACTTAGATGCTTCGGATTTTTCCTGCATCAAAAATGATGTCAGAAATCTCACTGTATGTGCGCTTCTTCCATCTATCTGAAAGACGAAAAAAACTGCTGAGAGTCAAATTTATTGATATGCCTCCCAGCAGCTATCCGTCTGTCATACAAATCAATTGTCCTGCATACGCTTTTAACTTAGTGCATACAAGTCAGGTTTGGGACTGATTAGTTGTTCAGAGAATCAACAATCTTCTGAGACCAGTTATTTCCACCCTGCTGATCGAAGTATGCCATACCATCCTCAACGCTCATGCCCTGAGTAACAACCTTAGCGATTACTTCATTCTTAAGTGTGGTCAGATCACCGTTATACTCTGCCATCTCATCAGTAGAAACAACCAGCTGAGCCATCTTGCTGTGCTCCTGGAAAGTCTCTGCAGAAACCTTTGCTTCTTCTGCTACTGCCTCTGCCTTTGGATCGTTCTCAAGCGGAGCAACTGCAAGCATTGGATCGATGTGGTTCTTTGTGTAAACAGTTCCCTCTTTCTCTCTGTTCTCTAACATATGGAACTGGCCTTCCTCGTATTTAACACCGCAAACTTCCTCAGCTGCTGTTGACCAGTGAACACCCTCTACACCATATGTCCATAAGAACTGCATATCGCCGCCATCTAACATGCTCTCGATAAAGTATTTATATACACCCTCTGGATTTGAGCAAGCCTCAGTAATACACCAAGCTGGTGCAACACGCTCTGTATAAGCGCCAAGCTCCTCGATCGGCGGGATTGCTACAAGCTCACTGTCAAGACCATTTGCCTCAAGATTTGTCTTTAAGTTTGTTGCCCATGTTCCTGCCCAGTATGTGAATACACCAAACTTATCCTCATAGAACTTGGTACGGCAGTCAGATGTTGCATTAGTCAGAGACTCCTTATCAATGTAGCCAGCCTCGTATGCACTCTTTAATCTCTCTAAAGCAGCCTTCATGGAATCCTCTGTGAATCCATCTACCCATACGCCTTCATCATTCTTGTAGAAGCTCGGGTAAGCATCCTGATAGAACTCCGGCAGATAGTTTGTATATGGAGCCTCAGTTCCGATCAGACCTGCAGAAGATACACCATATGTATCGCCGTCAACACCATTTCCATCTGGATCGCCAGTGGTAAATGCCTCAAGCATTGCCAGATACTCATCATAAGTAGTCGGAACCTCTAAGCCACAGTTATCTAACCATGCCTTCTTTACATAAGTGATGCAGCCGTTTCCTCTTGCAGGAGAAATTCCGTATAGAGAACCATCAATCTTTAAACCATCGATAACGCTCTGGTCGGTAATACGCTCCTTGAGCTCGGAGTTGTCATATGCTTCTGTCATATCCCAAAGAACGCCCTCTGCTGCGTAGCTAGCGTAGTAGGTAGAACCTAACAGAACAACATCCGGCCAATCGCCGCCTGCGATGGTCTGACCTAATACATCATAGTACTGTGAATGGTCTGGCTGAATGATCTGCAGGTCAATACCGGTAAGCTCTTCCCATCTTGCCTCGAACTCTGCCTGTCCGTTCTCCTGTGTGAAAACGGTACCGTCAAACATTACTGTGATCTTCTCCGGCTTTTCTACCTCATCTGCCATAACAGCTGGTGCAATGCCCATAGAAGCCATTACCATTGCAGCACTTGATGCCAGTGCCATCAATTTTCTCTTCTCCATTTAGAAATCCTCCTTCAGATATACATCTGTTGTTTATCACAACATCTTTGTTTATCATTTTACTACGCAAACGATAAAATTACAAGTGGTTTTTGAATTTTTACTAACAAACGTTTTCTTCCCTAATAAGTTTCCGTCACTTTTGATTATTTTCTTTGTTTTTTCTGTGTTCTTAAATTGACACTTTCTCATTAATTCGTTATACTGAACAAAAAGAAGGAGGATTTTTGTTATTTATGAATACAATTACAAACACCACATTTCCTGAAGCAGCAGGCATATCTGCCTCCTGCATCATTGACGCCTTACGCGAAATCAATATACGAGAAGTTTCTATGCACAGCTTTCTATTATGCAAAGATGACTGTCTTGTTGCAGAAGGCTACTATGCGCCAGTAAAGAAAAACGACCTTCATCGGATGTTTTCTGTCACAAAAAGCTTTACAAGCATCGCAATTGGACTTTTACAGGAGGAAGGCCGCCTGTCTCTTGATGATTCTATTGTAAAATTTTTCCCAGAATACGTCCCGAACACTTCCGAGGCACATCAATGGCTTCTTGCCACCACAATCCGTGACATGCTCTCCATGCGCTCCTGCCATGCTTCAACTACTTACGATAAATTCAGCTCAAAAACAGACTGGGTTAAAAGCTTTTTTACAGTAGCTCCTACACATAAGCCTGGAACTGTATTTCACTATGATACATCTTCCTCGCATACACTGTGCGCTCTTGTAGAAAAGCTGACAGGCATGAAAATGCTTGACTACCTTCGAAACAAAGTTTTAAACGAAATTGGTTTTTCAAAAGAGGCCTATTGTCTTACAGATGGTTTTGGCGTTAGTATGGGCGGTTCTGGTCTGATGGCAACCTCACGCGATTTTATGCTCTTTGCACTTTTGATCTTAAATAATGGAAAGTTGAATGGAAAACAGTATATTTCGGCTGATTATATTAAAGAATCGACCTCATTTCAGACAGCAACATGTGTCACAGGTCCCGTTCCATCTGAAAGCCAGGGTTATGGATTACAGTTTTGGATTGGCGAACATAACTCAATCGTTTGCTACGGAATGGGCGGTCAGCTTGCTATTCTTTTGCCAGAATATAACACGGCAATCGTGACAACTGCTGACACTCAAGGCTATCAGGGCGGCAATCAGGTCATCTATGATGCAATCTTTCGCCATATCTTGCCAGAGCTTGAAAAGAAAAAGGCACCATGGACACCATCTGACGAAGAAAGGCTTGCTTTTGAGCAATTTATGAGTAAGCTTGCAATGCGTCCGCTTAACCATAATAAAGCTGTTTCTGAGACGTGGAACAACAAATTTGAAAATGTCAATGACATAAACACAAGTTTTTTGACAAATTTCAGGCCAATTATGTCAAGTTTTGAAGGGACGTATGTAATCAAAAAGGCTTCTGACGCTGCAGAGGCACTTGATAAAAACATCATAAATGAAACAATTTGGGATGAGATTTCATTTGATATGAGTGAGCCACTGACGCCATCATGTACTGGAAAAGTATCACTAAAGTGCCATGTTTTTCCATCCAAGGTGGATTCCCCAGTGACTTTTGAATTTGGATTTGGTGCTTTAAAAGAAGGTACACTTAATATGACTACACATATGGGAAACCGTGCCGATGAGCCTGTGCCTGTTTCTATGCATTATGCAGCAAGCGCAGAATGGCTTAGCAAAAACATGCTTTATATTCGCATTCACCTGCTTGATACCTCTGTTGGCTCTATCCATATTCAGGCTGTATTTGGAGAATCAGATATTACTGTTTTCCTTCGCAAGCAGGAAGAAACGCTGTTTGGAGAGTTTTCAGGTCATCTGTACGGCACTAGACAATAATATCTATCTTTTAAGCTGAATTTAAGCAAAAATAATCCATTTACAACGTGCTTTTACCATGTTAAAAAAAAGGCAGACTATACATTAGGGAGGGAATATATATGAAGCCTTCATCAAATACTGCCGACATGACAAAGGGCAGCCCGGTCAGACTAATTCTGACCTTCTCAATTCCTTTAATTATTGGCAACATTTTTCAGCAGTTATATAACATGGTTGATACAGTTGTAGTGGGAAATTTCGTTGGTTCTAATGCGCTTGGTGCTGTCGGTGCCTGTGGCTCAATAAGCTGGCTGTTTTTCTCACTTTCATCTGGTCTTGCCCTTGGAATCGGTATAATTGTCTCACAAAATTACGGTGCCAAACAATTCGATCAGGTTCGCGCAACTATTGCAAACTCATTCTATGTATTAATTTTTACTGCTGTTGTGGTAAGCGCTGTGTGTTATCTGATTGCTCCCGCCGCACTTCGCCTCTTAAAGACTCCAGAGGATATCATAGATAACTCTATTATCTACATGCGAACAACTTGCCTAGGAATTGTCGCAATCACACTCTATAATGGTGTCTCTTCAATTTTGCAGGCACTTGGCAATTCAAAAACACCACTTTACTTTCTAATCATGGCAAGCATTTGCAACGTACTTTTAGATCTTCTCTTTGTCGTTGTATTTCACCTTGGAGTATTTGGTGTGGCATTTGCGACCATTCTTTCACAGACACTGTCTGCTGTCGTAAGCCTAATCTATGCATTTAAAAAGGTTCCATATTTTCGCATGACAAGGGAGCAGCTAAAGCCTAATTTTTCAATTATCGGCACATCATATCGACTTGGTGTTCCGATTGCACTTCAGGGCAGCATGATAGCACTCTCATGTATTGCGCTGCAGTATGTTGTCAACAGCTTTGGTTCCACTGTTGTGTCTGCTTTCACGATCACAAACCGTATTGAGCAGCTGATCAACCAGCCGTACAACTCTCTTTGCACAGCTCTCACGACATACGCTGGTCAAAATATGGGTGCCGGCAATACAGACCGTGTGAAGCTCGGCTTTAAAAAGTCCATCTATATTGCTGGAATTTTTAGTGCCATTATGATTCCTATCATGTTTATTTTCGGAAAAAATATCGCCGGTCTCTTTGTCAAAGAAACCGACGTTATTGAACTTGGCGCATCCGCGCTTCGCATTACAAGTGTATGTTATTTCTTCCTTGGAATGATCTATATTCCAAGAGGTATTTTAAACGGATGCGGCGATGCTGGATTTTCCGTAATTAATGGACTGACCGAAGTGATCTGCCGTCTGCTTTTCTCCAATATCCTAACAAAGATTCCAAAGATCGGCTATTGGGGCATTTGGATTACAACTGGACTTACCTGGCTTGTAGTATCTATCGTATGCCTGCTTCGCTATGCATCAGGAAAGTGGAAGCAAAAGGCAATTCGCTCGAAAGGGTAATTTTAATGATACCAACGGATTGCTATGCAGTTACACTGGTATCCTATGACATGCCGCAATGTGAACACCGTATCCGTCACCCGAAAGTGTTTGCATCTGCGGCATTTCTGTTTTGCATCGCTCGGTGCAGTACTCGCATCTGGTGTGAAATGGACATCCCGATGGTGGATCTGATGGGCTAGGAATCTCGCCCATTAACACCTTCTCATTTGCATGAAATAATGCTTTTGTGTATGGGTGTGCTGGATGTTCTAAAATCTCCTTTGTCGTACCAAGCTCAACAAGATGACCAAGATACATAACACCTATACGGTCGGACAAATATGAAACGACGCCAAGGTCATGTGAAATGAAAAGTGATGTCAGCTTATATTTTACCTGCAGCTCACGCATTAAATTTAAAATCTGTGCCTGCACTGAAACATCAAGTGCAGAGACAGGCTCATCTGCCACGATAAAGGAAGGCTTCATTAAAAAGGCTAGCGCAATGCTGACACGCTGGCGCTGTCCGCCGGAAAGTTCTTTGGGATATCGGTTTGCATACTCTGCATCAAGCCCAACTTCTTTTAATATTTCCTCTACCTTTGCCTTTCGCTCTTCTTTTTTCATATCCTTTCTATGAATCTTAAGCGGTTCTTCTAACAGCCAGCCAATTTTCTTTCTCGGATTAAGCGAAGAATATGGATCCTGAAAGACCATCTGAATCTCTTTTCGAAGCGGATGAAACTCCCTCTCATTCATTGAAGCAATGTCTTGTCCACGAAATAAAATTGAACCTTCGTCTGGTGTAAAAAGATGAACAAGCATATTTCCGATAGTTGATTTTCCACAGCCAGACTCTCCGACAAGGCCAAGTGTCTCCCCCTCGTAAAGCGTCAGATTAAAATTTGATACGGCAAAAACATCTTTTCTCTTGCCGTCATGATATGTTTTCGTCACATCTTTTAGCTCAATCAATGGCTGTCTTTGTTTTATTTGTTCAGTCATGAGTATTGCCCCTTCCTGAGTCAAAATTTTTATTCCAGCATGCTACAGCGCGTCCATCTTCCTGCACTAGCGGTGGCACTTCTTTTTGGCACTTATTTGTACAGTACTCGCATCTTTCTGCAAAGCCGCAACCTGTATTATTTCTTGCATATAGTCCAGGCACACTGCCCGGTATAGCTTTTAATGGCTTTCCGCGCTTTGTAATATCAGGAATCGCCTCTACAAGGCCTTTTGTGTATGGATGAAGCGGATTAGTTAAAATTTCATCTACCGGACCACTCTCCACAATACGTCCCGCATACATAATGTAAACACGGCTGCACAGACGGCTTACAACGCCAAGATCATGAGAAATTAAAAGAATAGCTGTATTAGTTTTTTTATTCATCTGGCGCATCAAATCCATAATCTGCGTCTGAATTGTGACATCAAGCGCAGTTGTTGGCTCATCAGCAATCAAAAGAGCTGGATTATTTATAAATGCCATTGCAATCATAACTCGCTGGCGCTGTCCACCTGATAACTGGTGAGGATAACATTCATACAGATCTTCCACATCTGGAAGACCAACGCTTTTTAGCTGTTCTAAAACAAGGCTCTTTGCCTCTTTTTTACTTATGCCCTTTTGGTGAGTTAAAAGACATTCACGCACCTGTTTTCCTACCTTAATAAGTGGGTTAAGAGCTGTCATAGGCTCCTGAAAAATCATGGAAATACGCTTTCCTCTAATTGACGTCCACTCTTTTTTTGTCAGTTCATTTAAATCCTCTTGCCCATTTTCGCCATTTAAATACATGTGCCCCATAATGCGTGTATTTGGCGGCTGAAGGCCCATCATAGAAAGCGCCGTGATGGATTTTCCGCAGCCTGACTCTCCTATCAGTGCAACCATCTCTCCTGCATCAATGTGCATATTAAAATCTGTCACCGCCGGATACCACTTTTTTTCATTTTCAAAATCCAATGAAAAATGTTCTGCCCTAAATTCAATCATTGCTCAGTCACCTCCTGGATTCCGTCTCCAATCAAATTAAAGCTCATGACAAGCAATGTAATCACAATCGCTGGCATGGCAATGTTCCATGGTGCCATAAGAAGCGTCTGCTGGGCATCTGAAAGCATCAGTCCAAGACTTGGCTTTGGCGGTGCTACACCAAGTCCTAAGTAGCTTAAACCTGCCTCTGACATGACAGCTGACGCAAATGTTAGTGATGCAGTTGCCGTCAGCTCTGAGAATAGATTTGGCAAAATATGCAAAAACATGATTCGCGGTGCAGATGCTCCCCTGACACGCTCTGCTTTTACAAAATCTGCTTCACGAAGCTTTAAAAATCCGCTTCGCGCCATACGTACAAAACGCGGAATGGACATGATTGACAATGCCAGAATCGTATTGCTTAAACCGCGTCCAAATATACACATCAGCATTAACGCGAGCAAAATCCCAGGAAATGCCATCTGTGCGTCCACGATTTTCATAATCACTTCATCGACATAACCGCCAAAATATCCAGAGCAGGCACCAAGAAGTGTTCCCACAAGTCCGCCTGCTGCTACAACGACAACACCAATACCAAATGATACCTGTATACCCTTCATTATGCGGCTCATCACATCTCGACCAAACTGATCTGTTCCCATAAGATGTGATATGCTAGGAAGCGACAGCTTTGGTGCAAGATACATTTCTTCTGGATCATATGGCAGCCAAAATAAGCTGACAACAAGCATCCCAAGCATAATAAACGCCAGAATTGCTCCTGTAAGAAAGCTTTTATTTTTTAAATATCGTTTCATGGATTGTTTTCCTTTTTATAATCTAAATAAATGAGTTCACGGGCTGCCTAAGTTATCACTGGGCTTCGAACGATGGCTTAGCCTAGGTTACTAGCCCGTGAACAATCTACTTTACTTCAGACGAATTCTCGGATCTACCAGTGAATAGATCAGATCGACGGCGAAATTGCACACCACAACAATGAGCGCTAAGTAGAAGGTCAGTCCCTGCAATAGCGGCAAATCTCTGCTTGAAATTGAGACAGATATCAGCCTTCCGATTCCCGGCATGGAAAAAACATTTTCGACGATGATGCTTCCGCCTAAGATATCTGCTGCTGTCATACCAAAAATTGTAATTACCGGAATCAGGGAATTTCTAAGCACATGACGGTACATCACCTTATTTTTTCCTAAACCTTTACTGTATGCAGTACGCACATAATCTTGCTTTCTTTGTCCGTTAACTGACACCTTAACATAACGAATCACTATTGCACTTGTACCAAGCGCTAATGAGCATGACGGCAATATAAGGCTTTTAAGCCATCCTGACGGACTTTCTGAAAATGATACAAAACCAATAGATGGAAGCCATTTTAAACCAACTGTAAAAATGCTGATTAAAAAGATTGCCATACAGAAAGACGGGATGGAAATGCTGACCTGTGAGAGCATGGAAAGCGGAAGACTATACCACTTATCTGAGTGGTCTGCCAGCCACACACCAGCCAAAACACCAATTATCAATGTCAGAATAAGTGTTATTATCGCAAGACTTCCAGTTACTTCAAGCGCATCTGATATAAGCTGTGCAACCGGCTGCTGATAACGATATGAAATTCCAAGATCGCCCCGAAACAGTCCTGCAATCCAATCTATATAACGCACAAGTGCAGGCTTATCTAATCCCATGCTCTTATTCAGCGCCTCAATCTGCATTGGATCTGCATCTACTCCAAGAATGATATAGGCAGGATTTCCCGGCAAAATCTGAAAAACACTGAATGTAATAAAAGACACCAGCAGCAGCGTTACCAAAAGGCCCGCTGCTTTTCGTATATAATAATTCATATGTCTGACTCCAAAACAGCCCGCCGAAAAAACTTTCGCCGGGCTGCCTTTCTTATATAGATTTATTCCTCGTAGTAAAGCTTGCTTAAATCAATGAAGCTTACCGGGTAGAAAGTGTAGCCCTTTAAATCGCTTCTTGTAACAGCAATGGCATTCGGATCACAGATCCATACAGCAGCAGCGTCATCTGTCAGCATCTTCTGACACTCCTTAAATAACTCAACGCGCTCCTCATCTGAAGCTGTCTTTGCTTCTTCGATCAGCTTATCGTAATCCGGATTATTGTATTTCATGAAATTCTTTGCATAATCGCTTACATAACGGCCTAAAATATCGTTTGGATCAAGCTTTCCTGTCAAACCAACAACTGTTGTCTGATAATCTGCATTTGTGTATACCTGCTCAAGCCACTGACCCCACTCAACTGGCTCAATAGTTGCGTTGACATTGATCTGCTTTAACTGCTGCGCGATTACCTGCGCAGTATCAACATGCTTCTGATAATTAGATGGAACTGTGATTGTAATATCAAAGCCATCCTCATATCCTGCCTCTGCCATCAATTCCTTTGCCTTCTCTACATCATATGTGTAGACATCTTCAAGCTCATCATTGTAAAAATAAGACATTACCGGGCTGAAGTTACTATACAGCTCTGTAGCATATCCGGCAAATACACCGTCAATGATCTGATCCTTGTTAACTGCATACTCAAATGCCTGGCGTACACGCACATCATCAAATGGCTCCACTGAGTTATTTAATGCAAACAGCTGAACCATGTTCTGCGGAGAGCTGTTTACAGTAAAGTCACCTGTTAAATAATCAGCACTGTCTGCATAAACAATTCCTGCATCAAGCTGTCCTGACTGCAGCGCTGTCAAAACGGCACTGTCATCACCCATGATATAAATCTGTGCCTCATCGATCTTTGGCATTCTGGACTCATCATAATAATCTTCATTTTTCTCCAGAACAACCATCTGTCCCGGAACATATTTTTCAAATACAAATGGGCCGGTTCCTACCGGAGCACTTGACTGATCCTCATATCCTTTTGGAAGTACTGCTACTCTTGTATACTGTAAAAATGCAGCATCAGCCTCAGCAAGTGTCATTGTAACTGTGTAATCATCAACGGCTTCTACTGAAGTCAGATTTTTAAATTTAGAAGAAAGAGCTTCCTCTCCTCCTAAACCGGAAAGAGATTCATAGGTATATACGACGTCCTCAGCCGAAAATGCTTTTCCATTGTGGAAGGTTACGTCGTCTCTTAAATGAAAGGTATAGGTCAATCCGTCATCGGAAATATCCCAGCTCTCGGCTAATCCCGGAATCAATGCTCCTGTCTCATCAAACAGTACAAGTCCCTCAAATACATTGTGAAATACGGCCTCTGTGTCACTTGCTGCTGAAAGCCATGGATCCAAGTTATCTGGCTCAGACTCCATATTGATGCGCACAACTGTCTTATCTGTCTCCTCTGCCGATACGCCAAACGGCATTGCTGTCACTGCCATACTCATGGTCAATGCTAATGCTGCTGTCTTACCTGTCTTTTTCATTTTTCAATTTCCTCTCTGCGCCGCTTATACAAAAGTCTGCCACGGCGGCGCCGCAGACTCTGGTCAGCGGCTCTATGCTCGCTGCCACAATTTCATTGTAGAAGATTTTTTCTGATTTGTACAGAGGGTTTTCTCACTTTTCTGTTCTAAAAAAGATACATTTTATTTGATTTCCTTTTTACCTTGTAGTATAATAGGTTTATCTGCTGTTACACAGCTAATCCAATTTTTGAGGTGACTTATGATTGTATCTACTAGAGGACGTTATGCCCTGCGTGTTATGATTGATATCGCAGAGCATCCAAATGAACCATATATTCCATTAAAATCAATTGCTGCCAGACAGGGAATTTCTGAAAAATATCTGGAAAGCATTTTAAAAATTCTTGTTCAGGAACACCTTCTTGAGGGCATGCGCGGCAAGGGCGGCGGCTATCGTCTTACTATGCCTCCCAGTGAATACACAATCGGAAGAATCCTGCGCCTTACAGAAACAAGCCTTGAACCTGTCGGCTGTATTGAATCTGGCTCAACCTCCTGCCCTAAGGCATCTGAATGCCGCACAATTGGTATGTGGATGAAACTAGGTGAAATCGTAAATGACTATCTTGACAGTATTACATTAGCAGACCTGCTTGCTCAGTGATGGGCAGGCAGGTCTTTTATTTCTTCCTTACGGTGCTTTTGCGAAGCTTTGCATATGTACCTTAAAATATTACACTTTCTCTAACCGTATCTGATCAATGCGAAGGCGTGAATTTAGGCTGTGCACACTTATTTCGTGCTGACCTTTCTCTAGTTTGCACTCCCAGACTGGTGCCCACTTCCATACATGCTCTGATGCATATTTCCATAGCGGGCGTCCACCATACAGTTCTTTTTCTGGTACAATGACGCCATCCACTCCTACAGTATAGTGTGAACAGTCATCTCCCCACTGCCATGTATGTACCCAGATGCGGTAATGACCGCCCTGTGCCTTAACTATATAGTGAAGGCTTGGCGCTTCTTGTTCACTCCATGATAAGCCTTCCTGTTCGATATACATGGCAAGACCACTTTCGTTATATGCCGGGCTGTCACAATAACTCCAGGAAGTTCCGTCTGCGCTGCCATTTGTAGATGCAAATGCAGTTTGTGCCATTGCAGATGCTGCGTCAATTTCGATAATGCCATTGGTCTCTGTGACTGGATTTGCTGCTTTTGCCAAGATCTGCTGTGGCGTAATCGTATCGCTGTTTTCTTCTGGACGAATTATGATATCATCATCTTCCAGCGAATCTTTTCCTGCTGCAAGCGGAAGATATAAAACAGGGCGAGGCTCTGGTGTTACATTGCCGTACCAACGCTCACAATATGCATCAAGATCAATATTTTTAGGAAGCATTTCGCATTCCGGATTTGACAGGACAATTCCAAGATTGCTCCTTTTATAAACTCCATCCACAAGTTTTGCCGGACTTGTAAGCTGACAAGACAGCTGCTTTCCTGCCTCGCTCTTTTCATCGTATAAAACGGCGCGTGTGAATGAAACATATGGATCAATTGCTGTGAAGGTAAGACTGTGAAGTCCTGCTGTTAGTCCAGTAAAACGTCCTGAAAGCTTATCCACATTGTTTAGTATGTTATGTTTCCAATTCGCACGGTGCTCATCTGTTGACTGCGACTCAAACACATTCATTTCACCATTGTCTACAGATATGCCAATACGAATACGTCCCACAGAGCAAAGAGTTGGGAAGCGATGAAGCTCTAATACAAAATCACCGCCCTGTGTTAGATAAAATGGGCAGGACCACTGTGCACCAGGTGTATCTGCCTCTAAAAGACTTCCCTGTGAACGGCCAAGATGTGGAATGATCTTCCAGCCAGCTGCATCCAAGCTTGATACTGCTGTGCCATTTTCTGCCTCGATAACACATCGACCGCTGTCTTCAATCGCAATGTGTGCAGCTTGGTCCTTAGTCAGTTTTACATCTTCTGCGTCCTTTTGTACACTGTCCTTTACATCATCTGTCTCATCAGTTACTGGAATTACAGCAATCTTTTGTGTACCGCTAAATACTGCGATTTCACCGTGGCGAACAAGTGATGACTGTGCATCATTCGATGCATTTTCAGAGTGAAGTGCTTCTGAGGATTTAGTCTGTGGTATTACACTAAAAATGAAGCGAGTTTCTTTTGTAAGTGTTCCTTCTGTTGGAAGCGCACCTTCAAATTTGATCCACTCTGGTGCCTCAATTTTATACGGCAGTTCTCCATCTCCTGCATTTGCAAGTTCAATCCATTTCGCGTTACCGTGTGTGCTGTCTGTGAAGGTGAGCTCACTTTGGTTATTCCAGCAGGTGACAATCAACTTATCTGCAGCTGCATGTAATGGCACTTGGCATGATGGATACATAGCTGTACGCGGCGGTGGGAAATCCTCTGGTGTTAATATGCCATTCCACTTTCCGTTGCTCATAACATGATTGTAGTAATAGAGAAGCTTTCTGCGCGCCAGATCAAATGCATGACTCTTATCGGTATAACGCTTTGCATCGCTGTTTTTGCCCTGTCTTATACAAAGACGGCTGCGATCTGCATAATAATACATGCCATTTGTAAAATAAGCTGCCTGCACCTTCATCAATACCATCTGGAAAAATGCATCTTTTTCCTGCTCTGGCAAATTCTCATAAATCTTCTCCAGCTCGCTGCAAATATATTCATAACGATGCATGCGTGCTACTGCCTCATCTCCAAATGCTGTCTGTGAAAAGCAGTCATCATCCATATGCTCAAGCTTTCTTGCATTGGTGAGCTGATCAAATTCTAACAGAAGCTGTGCTGCTGATTTTCCTGGCTGTCCTGTAAACATGCTGTCTAACCATCTTGTCAAAAAGATTTTTTCGTCAAAGGTTTCAAGATCACGATTATCATCTCCATCTGCCTCCCATGCAAGCTTTGCATAGAATGAAAGCTGCTGCTCCAGCGGCTTAATTGCACCAAAATTTGTAACCCACACCTTCTGAATACCTTCTTTGTATGCCTTTAACAGCTCATTTCTAGTGTGAGACATTGGAATTGAGCAGATAAAAAGATAGGAAGCTCCCGGAGGTGCCCAGTAAGAATTATGATAATAAATACCATTTCCGCTCTTTCTTGCCTTTTCCTTCTCACCAGGATAGCGGCGCACATAACCATAGTTGTCATTTGTCCAGATCAGTGTAAGATCTTCCGGTACATTTAAGCCATTATCATAAAGCTCAAGCACTTCTTTGTATGGCACAAAGGTCTTCATAGGCTCGGTGTCTAATGTTTCAGAAAGAATCTCCTGTTGTGCTGCCATAACAGATTCAAGCAGTTCAATTTTAGCTTTTAAGAGTTTCTCTCCTGTCAGACCTTCAAGTGATTTTGTCTCAAAACCTGAATCGTGGATTCCTCTCATACCAACTGTATAGCTGACTTCAAAATCGCGGTTTTGCTCTACGCTCTCGCGCCAATACTCCTTTAATATTTCACGGTTTCTGCCTGGAATAGAAAAATCATATTCCACATCGGTGTAGCCCTTCTTTGCAAGCCACGGCTTCCACTCGCGATTGTTGCTTCTCATCAGCATATCACAGTGAGATGTTCCGACAACTATGCCCATGCGGTTTGCAAGCGCACCATTTTCCTGTTTTAAGTTAAAAGAGTTGACATGCATTGCCGGCCAGATATAATTGAGCTTTAAGCGAAGCAGCAGCTCAAAGATCTTTTCATATGTCTTTACGCCTATGGTCGTTTCACCCATGTAGCGCCATACCCAGTGCTCTAACTCTTCCTCGTCGTTGATAAAGATTCCTCTATACTCAACAGACGGATAATCCACCTTGCAGTAACCATTTTCAATTACTGCTTCACTTCTACGGCGCACCGGCACATCGGCAAAGAAATACCATGGTGATACACCAAGCCATTCACAGAAATCATATATGCCATAAATTGTACCGCGGCGGTCTGTTCCTGCAATTAAAAGCTCTCCGTCCTTTTCCTGAATCAAAAAAGCTTCCTTACGATATGTGCCATCCTCTGCTTTAAGTTTTGAAATATCTGCCTTTTTGTCTAACTCTGGCAGATTGCCCACTGTTCCGACAAGGATACGAATAATGCCTCCTGCTGTCACGCTGCAGTCAAGTGTGCGAATTAAATCGCGCCGCAGATTCACAAGTGCAATCTTGACTGCTTCGCTCTCACTAGAGCTAAATACCAGTTCAATCTTGCTGTATTCTCTGATTACCATTGCTTTTTCCTCCGTTTTCATAACAATTCAACCACGTTCACAAAGACCTAAATATTTCTGTGAGATTTTGAATCGTTACTCATTTTTCTATCGTCATCTTACAATAGCGTTCGCAAAAACGCAAGCTCATATTGACAGTAAAAAGGTGATATTTTAAAATATCAGTATGGTACAAATTTAAGTCACAAAATCAGAAAGGATCACATTATGATTACTATTAACGCTGGACAATCTACTTCTTTTTTACGCATCGCTGATGCTATTGAGGCTGCTAAAGCCTATGCTCCTATGCCTGTCACAATACACATTGCACCGGGACGCTATCACGAAAAGCTGACAATCTCACAGCCTCACGTTACACTTATGGGTGACGATGCTTCAAATACGATTCTTACATATGATGACTATGCAAGAGAAATCATACCAGATGGAATAAAGCGCGGTACTTTTCGCACCTACACTTTATTTTTAGATGCACCAGATATTACACTTTGCAATCTCACTGTAGAAAATGCAGCTGGTTCCGGAAAGGAAGTTGGTCAGGCGATTGCACTATATGCAGAGGGAGAAGGAATACGTGTGGAAAACTGCCGTCTTATTGGAAGTCAGGACACTCTCTTTACGGGACCTCTTCCTGAAAAAGAAAAGGAGCCGGGCGGTTTTCGCGGTCCGAAGGAATTTGCCCCGCGCATCAACGGAAGACAATATTATAAAAATACTTATATCTGCGGCGGTGTAGATTTTATTTTTGGAAGCGCCACTGCCTACTTTGAAAATTGTACACTTGAGTCACTTCCTGAGGGCGGCGGCTATGTGACGGCCGGTTCATCGCCAAAAGGTCAGACTTACGGCTACATATTCAATCATTGCCGCTTTATTGGAAGTGAACCTAATACATGTTACCTTGGCCGCCCATGGCGTGAGTACGCAAAAGTAGTCATTTTAAATTCTGAGATAGGTGATCATATCAAACCTGAAGGCTGGCACGACTGGGGAAAGATTGATGCTCACGATACTGTATACTTTGCAGAATACAAAAATTATGGCCCCGGTGCCGCAGGTGCGCGCCCATCTTGGACACATACACTAACTGACACAGAGGCCGAAAAATATAAATATGCTTCTGTTTTTAACTGATCCCATATTCATATTTTTGTTCGTCTTGTTGTGATGACTCATCATTTTTTTGACGCATATCATAATGAATATCCTGATCCATCATTTTAAGCATTGCTCTTGCGGCAGGCGGCCAAAACTGCCTGCCTATTCCATTTACAATTTCATCATGCACGCAGTCTTGCGTTAATGCCTTTCGATACGATCTATTTGAGGTCATCGCATCATATGCATCAGCAACTGCAATTATACGCGCTGCTTCTGGTATCTCTTCCCCTTTTAAGCCTCTTGGATATCCCTTTCCATCCCAGCGCTCGTGGTGATATAGCGCACCATACTGAAGTTCTGGCATTGAACTTATACGAGATAAAATCTGTGAACCGATTACTGTATGATTTTTGATATCAGAAAACTCTTTATCTGTAAGACGCCCTGGCTTTCGAAGAATAGCATCATCCACACCTATCTTACCTACATCATGAAGCAATGCCATGTAATACATGCCGTCAGCTTTCTCATCATCATATCCAAGCAGTTTTGAGATCTGTCTTGTATACTTTGCTACACGAGCAGAATGACCATTTGTATAGCTATCCTTTGCATCAACAGCACGTACAAGTGATTCTATTGTTTCAATTGACTGCTCATGGTTCTTTTTTGCTGCCTGTTCATTTTCCCGCGCTGACTTGATATTCTGCACAATAATAATAATCGCCGAAAAAACAAACATCAGGACAAATATTGCATAGATAAAACTGTAAACAGAAAAATATACATCATACTTTTTTAGTTCTACATGGCTTTCAATAAACAAGAAACCTGCGATTCTAAGCAAAAACAGGCATTCTGCAATAATCAAAATCGTAAGCAATACACCATTGATACGATTGCAGTCTTCCCTAAGCCCCACGATTGGATGGCAAACCCATTTGCAATAAATAAAATTAACAATGATCGGCATCAAAAGATCAATCAGCACTGTCATGGTAAGTGAATCATATATAGCTGTAAATGGCATGGACAGCAGATACAAACATAGATACAAAAAGCGTGCCGCACTGCCCACCGGCTCCATCATACGTCCATAAAAATACATCAGTAAAAAGGAGATGCCAAATACAAAAAAGTCTACACCATAAATAATATCATATGATATTTTTCCGGGCAGAAGCCGATAAATCAGCCCCATGCACAAAATCGTATAAATGTATGCCATGGGCGGGCATACCACAAGAAAGCGAACGAAGCTAGGCGCACGAAGCTTTTCTTTCTTTAATGTCTTTGTCATATAAAAATATGATGGAATAAACAGTAGCTGTCCAAGCAAAAAACAAATGGATCGAATTGGCATATATATCCTTTCTGAATACAGAAAAAACTTGTTTTTCTTAGTTATGTGTGATATTGTAAACTCAGCAATGAAGCATTGACTAACAAAAAGGAGGAACTATTATGGATTTCTATTTTGCATCCCCGTGCCGCGTTTGGTGGGGCGAGATCTGGGACTGGATCTGTGGACGTCTGTAATCGGACATCTCTTGATCCATGTAACTCAAACGTATGGGTTACCATGTATCCTAACCAAAACAAAAAGGCCCGTTCCATTTGGAACAGGCTTTTTTCTATGCATGCCCATTCCGCTGATTATTATGCCAAATTTTAGCCTAAAAATCAAGCAGAACGTCACTCATTGTCTTTTTTCTTTTTACTTGAACATTTTTCTGCGTCGATTGATATAATCCTCAAGCTCATTTACTGTCTCATCAAATCCCAATCGGCTGCTGTTAATGCATAAGTCATAGGCTCTTGAATCGCCCCACTTATCCTTGCAGTAGTAGTTGTGATACTGTTTTCTGTACTTGTCATGACGCTCCATTTTAAACTGTGCATCACGCTCAGACAGATCATAGACCTCCATAACACGCTTGCACTTTACTTCGCGATCACCAAGAACAAACAAAGAAATCACATTAGGGCGATCACCCAAAACAGTCTCTGCACATCTTCCAACTACGATGAAAGACTCTCCCTCATCTGCTTTTTTCTTCAGATACTCAAACTGTAAAAATGCTACATTTTCTTCTGCAGAACTTGAAAAACCATTCTGGCTTCTTGAAAACAGCAGTTTTTTTGGCTTCTCATCGTAGCGTCTTAATGTCTCGACATCTACGTTTTTCTCTGCTGCTACAGCGTCTAACAAATTGTGGTCATAAAGCTTAATGCCATATCTGTTTGCCAACTCTACTGCAATTGCATGTCCGCCGCTTCCAAATTCACGTCCTAATGTTATTATCAACTGATCACTCATTGCCATTCCTCCTGACGACAAAATTAATTTACCTTATTATATAACTTTGAAGTCAATTTGTAAATATTTTTATAAAACCTTGAATATATGATGTTGAAGCGAGCTCGCATCGGATTTCTGACCTTTTGACCCTGGTATCATATTACATATATCTGGCAAATATGAACAGCATAGAAATCAAAACAACAATGATGGTTGCCGGTGCTGCATACTTACAGTACTTGCCCCATCCAATCGGATGACCATTCTTTGAGGATACGGAAATACCTACTACATTTGCGGAAGCACCGATTGGTGTCGCACTTCCTCCGATATCAGTACCCATTGCCAGTGCCCAGGAAAGTGTCTCAAGATCAACACCCTGCAGTGCTGACAAGCTTCTGATAACTGGAATCATGGTTGCTGCAAACGGGATATTGTCTACGAATGCACTTGCAAGTGCTGAGATCCAGATGATAATTGCTACCATTAACTTTGTGTTGGAACCACTTACCTTACTGATAAATTCAGCAATTACTGTAAGAACGCCAGTCTGCTCCAGACCGCCAACAACAACGAAAAGTCCAACAAAGAATAACAGTGTCTTGTAATCAACCTTCTTTAACAACTCTGCCGCATACTTATGCTCTACAATCAAAGTAATAATTGCAATAAAGGTACCGATGAAAGCAACTGTCAGTCCTGTATTTGCATGTGAAACAAGAAGAACAACTGCGATCAGGAAAATAACAACGCTGCTAATAAACTCCTTCTTGTCTGTAATAGCAGAATTTGGATCTGGACAAGATGCTGGATCAACAGGCGCTGTTCCCGGCGCAACAAGCTTCTTTCTGAAGCAGAAATAAAAGTAAACTACAACCACGATAAGTGAAATTGCTGCAATGGCACCAGTATTTGTCAAGAAATCAAAGAAGCTGTAGCCCATGGAGGTTCCGATAATAATGTTCGGCGGATCTCCACACATTGTTGCTGAGCCACCAAGATTTGCGCAGAAAATTTCTGCGATAATCATTGGCACCGGATTACTCTTTAACAAAATACAAAGCTCAATAGTAACTGCTGCCAAAAACAAAATAACTGTGATACTGTCAATGAACATAGCCAGTACAAATGACATGATCATAAAGGTAACAAATACAGCTGTTGGCTTGTAGTGAACAAGTCTTGCAATCTGCAGACAAAGCCAGCGGAAAAATCCTGCCTTTCCCATTCCTTCAACCATGATCATCATACCTGCAATAAAAATGATCGTTGACCAGTTAATTCCAGATGAAGACTCTCCAGCCTCACTGGAAGCATGCCAGAAGTCCGCTGTGAAAATACTTCCGATATTCAGCGTCTCTACGATTGCGCTGCCGCTATGCATTGTGATACCGAATACTAAAAGGATCATAAGCAGACCGCAGCCTAGTGTTACAATGTGTCTCTCTATCTTCTCAGTAATGATCAGGGCGAACATCACGAGAAAAATAAGGACAGCTAAAATCTGTGATACCATAATGTATCTCCCCCACTCTCATATAATAGCAAATGGCAACCGCAAGCGTCTGACCTTTGCGGCTACCATTATAATGCGATCTTCAAGAAATTGGAAGATCAAATTTCGTTTTTTTGAAAATTTCTTTCAATTAACCTCTTGCATCAAGAATTTCCATCAATGTCCATGCCGTACGAATGTTATAGTTTGCGAATGCAAAAAGTCCCTTGCCTTCTGTATTCACTGCTACAGCATATGGAAGACGCTCGTCTCCTACATGAAGTGCCTCATGCAGCTGATACAAATATGCATCGTTCTTTACTGTCACGCATACAAGATTTAACTCTGCATGAAGTACACGCTGTAATGTCTCGTTCTTTAAAACATCTGTATTCTCAAGTGCAATTACAACTCTGTATCCCTGCTTCTTGTAAGCTTCCTTACACTCAAGGATCTCCTGGAACAGATGCTCTGTCGGCTCTTTTCCTGGATCTGCAAAAACAAGAATTGATTTTTGTCCCTGATAAAGTGAAGTCATCAAAACAGGCTCGCCAACCATCTTTCCATCTGCTGTTACCTGCTGTACTGTCGCATCACTAAGCTCTGCCTCATGACACTTTTCGGCAATCTTTGCCGGTGCCTGATAAAGCTCAAATACACGATCTTCGCTCATAACAAAGCTACTTGCGATACAGCTGACGCCACCATCAATCTGACGCTGTGTGGTGATGATGCGGTAAGCACCTTTCGCCAAAGAAAGTTCCTTTTCTTCTCCCGGCTCAATTGCAAGATCATCATAGTTTTGCGTCTGATAAACATCATTTTCAAAACGTGCAATCGTCATATGAAGCCAGTACTCAAGCTTACGGTCAGATTTATTTACTAAAGTCAGTGTTACCTGCTTCTCTGGCTCATCTGTCTTTTGAATTTCCTTTTCCATAGCCTCAAAGCAAAGCTCACCATTCTTTTCGTAAACGCCCTCTGCCTTTCCTGTTACTGGATTTAAGCGTGCTGGAATACCAATAGCACGGCAAATCTCAACAAAGACAACTCTCTTTGAAACCTCGGTAATGATCTCACACTTGATGCAGCCATCTGCCTCTGCCGGCCAGTTTCCTGTTCCATAATCCGGCACTGTATTTAAACCATGATTTACATACTTCCATACCATCTTTGCAGTCACTGTGCCATCCTGTGGGAATACCTTTTTTTCAGATAACAGAGAAGCAATACGACTTCTGCTTCCCATAAGCTTTTCATGACCAGCACGCGGTGCAAGCAGATATTTTTGATAAAGCTCTGTACAGAAATTGTTCTTATATGGCAATGCAGCACGCAAATATGATGCAAGCACCTCTGCTGTAGTATCAAGAAAATCCTTATCGCGAAGAGTATCAAGCATCAGACGCTTATCCTCATCTGTAAACTCAGTAATCTGTCTGAACTTTTCAATCTCCTGTCTGTTTCCTCTTGCATTGACAAAATAGCGATTCCATGGATCACTGCAGTCTTTATCTTCCTTTACAAAACCTTCCTCATAATCAGCGCGAATCTTCTCACACTCAGCAAGACGAGCCTCATGAACACTCTTCATCTGTGCACCGGTGCTCTTTGGCATAGCTTCAATCGGCGGATTCAAATCAAAGCGCTCCTCGATTATGCCTTCCATCTTCTCTGGATCTGATGCCTGCTCCATCTTTAATACAACAGACTGCTGCTCTCTCATATCAATTTTCTGACCAAGATATTTTCCGTTGTAAACGGTGCATACATACAGATCACCCTTACCTGTCATAAAGGACACGCTGCCATCAGCTGCTGTTTTTTCTTTATGAAGCGGGAAAAGCTCACTATAATTGACAAGGCAGAATAAAACAGAAACATTCTGCACCGGTACGCCATGATCAGTTACTGTTACAGTCAGTTTTGCACAGTCTGCATAACGCTCTGTTACATTCATCAGCGCATAAAGCGGTGTCTTGTAGGCTATTTCTGCTGAGCTTTCCAGATCTGAAAATGCCTTTGCATGTACAAGCATTGCCTTTGATGCAGCTGCAGTAAACCAACCCTTATCAAGTACTGGTTCTGGCTCACATGCTCCAAGATAATGCCAATCGCCATCTGCCCACACCTCAACCCATGCATGGTTATCATCACAGTGTGCCCAACGCGGAACATAACACTGTCTTGCCGGAATACCAACACTTCTCATAGCAGATACAGCAAGTGTTGATTCCTCACCACAGCGTCCACGAGCAGAATTGCACATACCAAATGGCGCCAGAGTACGATCATCAGACGGAATATAGGTTGCCTTTTCATAACACCAGTAGTTAACCTCAAGTGCGGCCTCTATCATTGTCTTTTTATCCTTCACGCGATCAACAAGCTGTCTGTAAATCCACTCGCGGCTCTTATCAAGATCCTCGTTGTTAACACGCACACACAGTACATACGTGAAAAACAACTCCGCTGGTACCTGCTTTGCGTACGGAATGTTCGCGTACATATCAAGCGTTGCCTTCACATAGGATGCAATCGCCTCTACATCGTAGGACACAATATCACATGGATGCATGTAAGCATACAAATATTTCATGCAGATTGCTTCATCCTCGCTTGCAGTTGCAATCCACGCATCTACCTCTCTCTTTTTGTTCGGACAGCAAGCCATCCATTCCTCATATTGCCGCTTTATTTTTTCCGTCAGAGACGGATCCAGCTTTAACATCATCTTCCTTTTCCTTTCTGTATTTTTTTCTTTTTAAACTTTTTCTTTTTAAAATTGCCCGAGCCAGCCCGAAACGCTTTCAAGCCAGCCCGGGCACTCCCAAACTAACGATATCAATTATTGATTATTCTGTCAACTCCACCTCAAGCACAGTATCCACTGCATCTGGCAAAACTGGATCTGATCCAAGATTTGCAAACACGATATCCGGATAATCTGTATGTACCCAGCTATCCGAAATCGGCACCTCGCTTCCATCACAAAGAAGACGGATCTTCTTTACTGTGCCTGGCTTAATTCCAGTAAGCGGTACTGGTCCCATTGTGTTCTCAAACATATGGTAATACAAAAGATTTCCATTTCTTGTCACACGGCCATAATCTGGCTTTTCGATTCCTGCCAGCCCACAACCGTAAATACTCTTGCTGTTTTTCTTCATCCATTCACCAATCTCGCTCAAAATCTGCAGCGACTCAGGCGGAATGTTTCCATATGCATCAGGACCCACATTCAAAAGCATGTTGCCGCCCTTTGATACGCACTCTACCAGCTTTTTTATGATCATTGAGGATGGCTTAAAGAATTTGTCTCTTGCACAATATCCCCAGTTATTGTTCATTGTTATACATGCTTCCCAGTTGACAGGATCACCGTTTACATCACGAATGCCATGAGGCGGAATAATCTGCTCCGGACTTACAAAATCGCCGTGATACGGCAGCGGATTTGCCGTCACAAGTGAACCATAACCCTGTCCGCTCGCCTCTAAGCGATTGTCAATGATAACCTGCGGCTGAAGCTCTCTTACCATATTTACAAGCTTTGTAGCACCCCACTTTTCGCCCATCATATCGTCATAAGAGAAATCAAACCACAGCACATCAATCTGGCCATAGTTAGTACAAATCTCGCGCACCTGATTATGCATAAATGTTACATAATTATCCCAATTGCGATTCTCGTTTGTGTATGCCGGATTGTTTCTCATCGGGTGCTGACGATCACCGTAGTGTGGAAAATCGTCATGATACCAGTCAATTAAGGAAAAATACAGACCCACCTTCAGGCCTTCTGCTCGAACTGCTTCTACGTACTCTGCAACAAGATCGCGGCCGCATTTTGTATTAGTAGACTTGAACTCTGTATACTTACTGTCAAACAGACAAAAACCATCATGATGCTTCGCTGTTAATACTACATATTTCATACCGGCTTCTTTTGCCGCTCTCGCCCATTTCTTTGGATCATAATCCTTAGGATCAAACTCATAAAAATATTTCATGTAGTCTTCCTTCGGAATTTCCTCAACACTGCGCACCCACTCGCCTCTTGCCGGAATTGAATACAGTCCCCAGTGGATAAACATTCCGAATCGGGCACCTACATACCATTCCATTCTCTTGTTATACTCTTCACGATTAAACTGGTACATATATCCTCCAATCTGCCAGAGCCTTTTGGCTCTGGCACTTCTCATTGATTAGCCCTTTACTGCTCCGATCATAACACCCTTTACGAAGTATTTCTGAACGAATGGATAAATTAACATAACTGGAACTGATGCAACAACGATAACAGAGTACTGAAGAAGATCCTTCAAACCTCTCTGTCTTGCCAGTGCATCGGCATTGCCCATCATTGTCTCGTCGATATCGTTCATAATAAGGATCTCACGAAGGATGATCTGTAATGGCTGTAAATAATTTGCCTTCTGTAAGTACAAAATTGCATCCTGATAGGAGTTCCATCTTGCAACACCATAATACAGAACAAGTACTGCGATAATAGGCTTAGACAGCGGAACAACGACGCGAATTAAATACTTAAATGGGGTACATCCATCAATCTCGGCTGCCTCATACAGCTCATCTGGAATGGAGTTTACCATGTAGGTTCTCGCAATGATCATATTGTAAGTGGACATTGCACCTGGGATTAACATTGCCCAAATGGTATCTACAAGGCCAAGTGAATTTACGAGCATGAAACTTGGAACCATACCACCTGAGAAATACATTGTGAATACGAAGAACATTGCAACCTTATTGCGCGCAGTAAACTCTTTTCTTGAAAGAGGATATGCACAAAGAAGTGTCATTACAATGTTGATAAATGTTCCGAATACCATGTAGAACAGGGAATTGCGGAAACCTGTCCAGAATTTCTTATAGGTAAATACCGCTTCATATCCGCGCAGTGTAAAGCTCTTTGGCCAGAAGGATACCTTTCCGCTGATTACTGCCTGCGGCTCAGAAAAGGATGCCGCAATGATATGGAGCACTGGAAGCAATACGATCAGTACAATGATCGTCATAATAACATACAGCAGAATCGTAAAAAATTTGCTTGCTGGGCTTTCCATACGGAACTTTCCGAAACGGCTGCTGTTTGATTTCACCTGTGTCTTACTCATTCGTTTTTCCTCCTTTACCACAGACTCGTCTCTGTTACCGTCTTACAAATCTTGTTTACGATAACAAGAAGAATAAAGCTGACAAGAGACTGGAACAGACCGGCCGCAGTTGAGAATGAGAAGTCACCTCTCGTCAGACCAACCTTGTAAACGAACGTTGAAATTACCTCAGAACGGTTGATGTTCATATCGTTCTGCATCAAGTATACCTTATCGAAACCGATGTTCATAATGCTTGCGCAGTTAAAGATTAACATCGTGATGATGGTCGGAACAATTGCTGGCAGATCGACATGGATGATTCTCTGGAAACGGTTTGCACCATCCACGATTGCGGCCTCCTGAAGCTCAGGGCTGACACCTGCAAGTGCTGCGATGTAAATGATAGAAGAATAACCAGCTCCCTGCCAGATACCACTCCATACATACAGAGACGGGAACATGCTTACTTCACCAAAGAAGTTGATCGGTCCGATACCGATCATCTGAAGTGCACGGTTGATGATACCGGTACGCATATCCATCATACGCATCATCATACCAACCATAACAACGGTGGAGATAAAGTACGGTGCGTAAGTTACCATCTGGATAAATTTCTTGTACTTCTCGCTTCTCATCTCATTAAGAAGAATTGCAAGGATAATCGGAATCGGGAATCCTGCGATTAAGCTGTAGATACCAAGGTACAAGGTATTGAAAATGATTTTTCTACTGGATGGTGTCGTGAAGAACTGTTTGAAATATTTCAGTCCAACCCACTCGCTTCCCAAAATTCCCTTTCTCGGGGAATATTTCTGGAATGCAACGATAATTCCACCCATAGGGATATAGGCAAACACAAATGCATAGATCATTGGCAATGCAATAATCGCCCAGAACTGCCAGTTATAGCTCTTACCGAGTTTCTTTTTCTTTTTTGGTTTACTTATTTCTTTCAAGATCAGCTGACCTCCTTTTCTTTGATTGGCATCGCATCATTTGACCAGTTTTTGATTCCTTTTCTTACCACTTTACAGCTATAAAGCATAAGAAAAGGGCAGGTGGAAGTTCCACCTGCCTCCTCCCTGATCAGTAGATTCTCTGCCACAAGTGTTCATCACTTATATATCTTATCTTTTGATCGAATTATTCAGCCTTGAACTGTCTGTCATATGCTGTCTGATAGATATCGATCATAGTCTGAAGTCCACAAGCATCCAGCTCTTCCAGATAGGTATCCCAATCATCATCCAGGCTCTTCTCGCCGGTGATAAATGCAACCTTGGAGCTGTTGATGTAGTTCTGAACCTCAACCTGAATGGTCTGAAGCTCAGTAGCCTCATCAGCTGTCATCTTCAGATCCGGTAATACGTCCAGATCACCGTTTTCTGGCTTCTGTCCGTATGGCTCCTGCTTTTCCTTTGTTGCGTCGTACAGAAGTTTCTCAAGACCTGCACTTGTACCAGTATCTACATCCGGATCAGTTGCAGCGCCCAGACGATAATCAGCCGGTGCATAACGGATTACAAGATCCTGCCAGTCGTGATTTTGTACCTCAGAAGAATACTGAGCATCATCAGAGATCTTATACATAGCAGGCTCACCATTTAAGCCTACAGAACCATCGTTTGGCTCCCATACCCAGTCAGTTCCTTCATCAGCACCAAACTGTGCGGAGATATCACCCTTCTCAGAGAAGAAGTAATCAATCCAACGAAGAACGGCTGCCGGATTGGAGCAGTGATCGGTAATGGAAACACTTCCGGTCTCCAGACCGCTGTACTTGAAGTATGGAGTAATACGTGTACCATCTGGTCCTTCCAGTGGGGAAATACACTGATACTGTCTGTACACTTCATTGTTGGACTCAGAATCGATACCGTCGGAAATGGTTCCAAATGGAACGAACAGAACCGGAACATCTTCCTGATTCATAATGGTACGAAGCTGCTCTGCGTTCTGTGTGAAGTTACCATCATAGATTGCGCCGATATCATACAGGCTCTTAATGTAGCGAAGACCTTCTCTCCACTCCTCGGTGGTAGCTGCACTGACCATGTTTCCATCCGGATCCAGAGCGATCTTTCCGTACTCACCAGAGTCAAGTGTGAAGGAACCCATCAGCCATGCAACAAAATCAACATACCAGCCACTGCTTGCGCCGCCGATTGCGATCTTGTCCGGATAAGTCTCTACGAACTTCTTACATACATCATAGAACTCCTGAGTGGTCTCTGGAACGTCTACGCCCATTTCCTCAAGATAATGCGTATTTACCCACATCTTACGACCATACATACAATGGTAGCACTCATTTAAACCAGCTAACTGATAGATGTGACCATCGGTCTCTCTCATCTGATCTAAGTACTGACCCATCTTCTCCATGTAGTTTGGCATGTTCTCCTCGATCAGCCCATCAAGTGGAATCAGTATGCCTTCCTCAACGCCCCACTTTGCTGCATCTGGTGCATAGTGCATGATAACGTCTGGGTAGGTGTTGGTGTTGAACTCCATGTTCAGCTTTTCTTGGCGGTCATCACGGGATGCTGCCTCGAAGGTGAACTTGATGTTGGTCAGATCTTCCATGTACTTTGTGAAGTCGTTTGTCTGGAAGTCTTCAACGTTCGGCATGCTGGTACGGAACATTGTGAACTCAAGCGGCTCCTCACTGATTGGATATGTACCTACTTCTGTAAGCTCAGATGCACCGCCGTCTTCTGCTGCAAATACAGATGCGGACGGGATTACCATTGCTGCTGCGCAGAGCATTGCTGCTGCCTTTGTGAACTTTCTCATTTGAAATTCCTCCCTTTTGATTTTTCTTCTTTCTTTTCATACCTTCCACTGCATATATGCCATCTCTCAGGTATGTTCTTAAAAAGTGTTTTTTGTTACTTTTTACATGTTAACGTAGCTTTTGAATGACGCTACTTTTATTATAGCCAATTATTTCTCACCTTGCAACATATTTTTCACATTTTTGACACATTTCTTTCACTTTTTATCATTTTTTTCGACATCACTTCCCCAAAAGCAATGTAATCTATTCCCTTTTTTGTGTATGAGTGATATACTAAGGTTAGTCTTTATTTCGACATTAAAACATATCTTATAAAGGAGATTACCTATGTTTCACTTTGGAAAAAAGAAATCATCTGTGCCAGAACTGGTCCTTTCAGCTGAAAATATCGAGCTTTACCGTGGACCGCTTAGTGATATACCACTTAGCGAAGAAACAATTCTTGCAACTTGCATGGATCTCTACAAAGACCCTCAGCCTTGCTATATTCATCGTGGTGCTGCCCGTCAATATCTGGTTGCAAAGCTGACCGATATGATCACAAATGGCACGCCTGACTTTGCTTTGCTTGAAGAATATACTGGCATTGAACCTATTGATCATGCAGAGCTTGCAAAAGACTGACATATTATCCTGCTGCCGGCGCTATTGTCGCGGCAGGCATTAAGCTAGATTTATTGTATAAGCATGAACACGGCAAACATAAAAAATACAATCGCAGTCACAAGCTTAATGGTTGGAAGCCATTCTAAAGTTTTATTTGACATACGAATTACATTTTTTGTCTTTTCGATCACTAATACAATCAAAAAGCTTGGTATACACATCGCCGTTACATAAACAATAAATGCTACATTTGTCTGAAGTTTCATTTCCTGCTGCATCTTCATCATATACAAGATTGCAGCCAGATACACCTGACCCGTACAGAAAAACTCTCCTGCTGAAATCACAATACCAAGCACAACTGCCGCCGGAATCATCCATCGCGCATTCGTTTTTGTTGCTTTTTCAATGCGCTCATGATTCCATTTGCGAAGCGCTGCTGGAAGCTGCATTCGAATTTTCCCATACTGCTTTCGTTTTACATTGATAAAATCAATTAAATACAAAATGGCAAGCATCAGAAATACTGCTGCAAAAATCCACGTCAATACATGACTGATGTTTAACAAAACATCTTGTCCAATCGCCATGAAGAGCTGATACAGCCCCATTCCCATCGCACAGTACGCAGCAAATTTTCCTGCCAGATACGCACAGCCAACCTTAAGAACCGAACGACCAGACATTGCTATCGCCGCAAGCAGCATCAAAAGCATAGATGCTCCACACGGATTAATTCCGTTAATAAAACCAGTTACTGCAAGACCTATGTAAGTTTGTGCAGATGCATTCTCTTTCTCTAGTGATGCGCCCTCTTTGGATAACACACGCTCGACATCAAACCCTATCAGTTTTCCATCTTTCCACGTCTGTTCCAAATTGTCCGTTATCGACTTTGCTCCACTTAGATATCCTCCGTTAAAAAACACGATCGGAACTTGCTGTTCATCCGATGGCACATTGTAGAGAGAAAACAGTTTTTGAACAAGTATGACTCCGTCTCCCTCTGCAATGTTAAACTCATGTATCACAAGAGGATTTTCCGTCGTCTGCTCATCCGTCAGATTTTTTAAAAGTGTTTTCACTTCATTGCAATCCGTACAAGAAACGGTAGAAAAATAGAGAAGAACAGAGTCGGTGCTCTTATCTTCAGAAACAGCTTCACGAAGCTGCTCTTTCCAATCGTTCTCGGATGGCTGTATTTCAGTCTGTTTTTTAATCTCTTCCTTAGTTGCAGTAGATATTTCAATCTGATTATCGGATTCACCTGCTGCTTCGGTAGAAACAGATTTCACTGCCTGCTTCAATGTGTTCGCAAGCCTTTCTCTTATCTTATCTAATCCACTTAAGCAAACCGCAGCCCCAGAATCTTCTGAAACTATAATCAAAGCTGGCAGACTCACCTCTGCTTCTTTTAAACCCAATTCCTGCAATCTCTTTTCAAATCGCTGTTTATCTTCTGCACGAAATGTGTTATAAACTGCAATTTCATATGGATACTCTTCTTTTAGCGGTGTAATCGTGTCCGACACAACCGCAAAAAAATCATCCTCTGGGTGGCAGGAAGCACAGACATTGTACTGATAATACTCCATCTGTACCGGCAAATTACTAGTCTGTTCTTCGCTCTGTGATGCCATACTTACATCCCTATATCCAAAGACACAGGTTAGAAATATGGCACACAGAAGAACAATCCACACACTTGAATATTTCTTTGCCATTTTCTGAAATGATCTGTTTTCCATCGTGAATAAAGCTCCTTATTTTTTATTCATCATACCATTTTCAGATAGTAATGACAATAAAATCCGTAACTCAAATGGCGGTGAGACGAGTTGCTTTGTTACTGTTCACGGGCAGGGGTACCACTTTAATACAGCGGTCCGTAGTTCTTGCATGCCGCATAATCAGCTGCCTGAACATCCTGCGTTCCGAAGCTTGCCCATGAATGCGGACGGAAGACCTTCTCCTTCTCTACGTTGTGCATTGTTACTGGAATGCGAAGCATACTTGCCAGTGTAATTAAATCTGCACCAACATGTCCATATACTGTAACACCATGGTTTGCACCCCAGTTTGCCATTACGCTGTAAACATCGGTAAATGCGCCCTCACCTGTAAGTCTCGGGCAGAACCATGTAGTAGGCCATGTCGGATCGGTACGCTTATCAATCGGATTGTGAATCTCATCCGGCAGATCTGCTGTCCAGCCCTCTGCGATCTGAAGCACTGGGCCAACTCCGTCAATAATATTAAAACGAAGCATCGTCACTGGCATCTCTGCGTGGCAGCGGAAATGACTTGAATAGCCGCCGCCGCGGAAATATTCATAATCTGCTCTGCACCAGTCAGTTGCCTCAAGACAATTCTTGATATCCTCTTCCTTCATCTCCCAGAATGGCTTCATCACATGATTTCCATTCTCGTCAACACATGCGCCAGATCCATCAAGTGCTGTCGCACCGGAATTTATCAGATGGATAAATCCATTTGAAGCTACACCGTCTGGCTTATGTCCGGTTACGCGCTCGCACGCCTCTGGACTCCAGTATGTACGCACATCATGGAAACACGGTGCTGAACCGGAAATCAAATTTCCAAGAAGCATTGCAATTCCGTTGCATGTATCATTTTCTGTTGCAAACGGAGTCGGTGCCTTTGGTCCATTCCAGTCAAATGTAGAAGCTAAAATTGCCTCTGTAAAGTCGGCATTTGGCAGCCAGTCTGTCCACTGTCTCTGTCCCTGGAAACCACCGGCAACTGCATTTCGTCCAAGTGCCTCTTCATGCCATCCAAGCTCATCAAGACGCGGATTTCCATAAAGAATATCGCGCATAATAAGAGTCATCTTTACAATAAATTCCCAGTCCTTATCAGGAGCAATTACCTTTGATTTTGTGATAACATCCGGGAAATTCTTACCTGCATTCTTATCAAAACCTTCTCTGCAGTTTTCCTTTACCCATACAAGTGCTCTCTCGTACTCTTCATGATCATAAATTCCGATAGTGATACGGCGAAGAATTTCAACCTCATCAACCCACTCTGCACGAATACCAAAATATTTCTGAAGTACATCTGCATCACAGAAGCTTCCTGCAATTCCCATCGTTACTGCACCGATATTAACATATGCTTTATTGCGCATCCAACCTGCTGCAACTGCACCTCTTGCGAAACGAAGAATCTTTTCTGCTACATCAGCAGGAATGGAAGTATCGTTTGCATCCTGAACATCATGTCCATAGATGGAAAATGCCGGCAGGCCACGCTGTGCATGTGCTGCCAAAACTGCTGCCAAATAAACAGCACCTGGACGCTCTGTTCCATTGAATCCCCATACAGCCTTAATTGTGGTTGGATCCATATCAAATGTCTCTGTTCCATAGCACCAGCATGGTGTTACAGATAATGTTGCTGTTACGTTCTGTGTAGAAAACTGCTCTGCAACACGTGCAGCCTCTGCACCGCCTCCGATTGTAGTACATCCAACTACGCACTGTACTGGTGTTCCATCCGGATATTTTAAATTCTCAGAGATCAGCTTTGCTGCGTTCTCTGCCATTGCCATAGTCTGAGCTTCAAGACTTTCACGTACACCGCCCCAGCGTCCATCAATAACCGGGCGGATTCCAATCTTTGGATATAACATAAGTATCCTCTCTTTCTATTTATATAGATCTCTATTTTATTCGATAAAATTTTAAATCTTTTTGTCTGCGCTTATTTATCGGTTGGTTCCCCTTCATCTTTGCGCTCAAACTTTTTATAACCTGGATGCTTTCCTGTGATATGATAATAGGAACGCAGATTGATCAGCTTATCGATATTCTTGCGGTCAATATCGTAGCTGCCGCCAAGCAAAATTGCATTAAGCGTAATCTTTGCCCACAGCTCAAGACTTTCCATTCTATAATAAGCAGTAATTACATCACTTCCAACGGCTAATGCACCATGATTTTCAAGAAGCATTACATCATGCTCGTTTAAATATGGCTCGATTGCGTCCGGCACCTCTGTTGTACTCGGTGTTCCATATGGTGTAAGCGGAACAGCTCCAATTGCAGCTACATCCTCGATCATGTTATACATATCCATTGGTCTGTGTGCAACCGCAAAACCAGTTGCTGTCGGCGGATGTGCATGTACAACTGCCCTTACATCGTCACGTTTTTCGTAGCATCTCATATGCATCTTAATCTCACTTGACGGGCGCAGTCCCGGTGCTCCCTCTAAAATGTTTCCTGATGCATCGATACGAAGCAGCTTATCTGGTGTGATAAAGCTCTTGCTCATTCCAGTTGGTGTTGCAAGAAATGTTCCGTCATCCAAACGCACGCTTACATTTCCATCGTTTGCTGCAACCCAGCCCAACTGCCACATTTTGTGACACACATCACAAATTTGGTCTTTAATCTCGTCGATCTGCATTTTCATACCTCCTGTTTTCACTGATCTCACTCCCCGTCAGACACATCTGGCGAGAATCTTTACAAACCTTCTATCCTGATTATACATTTCATTTTCGTTTATGTCATTGTTTATCATGATTATCTATTGTATTATATTGATATTTTGTTATTTTTGCTGTATAATCATTTTGTTTTTGCTGTTATTTTTCCCAAGTTTGTCCAGACAAACCTATATTTTGTAGTTTATGTTGATAAGTGCACAAAAATATTTAAGTATGTGCTCATTTATTTATGAAAGGATTTATATGAAATTTTTAGCTTCGCATGAGAACACAGCCAGAGGAACCTCTGGTTTTCCAATTGAATTGTACTATGTTGATAGAAGTCATCCACGATATGAAATGCCCTTTCACTGGCACCTCGAACATGAGATTATGCTTGTGTTAAGCGGGAGCTTCTCTTTATCAGTTGATGGGAAAACTCATACCTTGCATAAGGGTGATACTGCCGTCATTTCTGCTGGAGCCGTCCATGGCGGTGTTCCCTACAACTGCATCTATGAGTGTCTCGTATTTGACACCAGCCGCTTTATGGAAAGCAGCAGCGCACTGCTTCACAGGAAGTACTGCGACTTTTTTGATACTGATACGCTTATTTATCCTTTTTTTGAAAAAGGTACTCACTGCAGTGAACTGATCTGTCAGATGTTTGATGTAATGAATAAGCGTCCAACTGGCTACGAATTTTTTACGGTCGGACTGATGTGGCAGCTATTTGGTCAAATTCTGCATGATCACTCCTATACTGTCACTGATATGGCTGAACGCAGAAATGCAAAGAGCACCGAACAAATTAAAACGGTACTAAATTATATTAGAAAAAATTATGCCTCACGCTTGACACTTGCTGATCTTGCTGATGTTTTAAATCTCTCTCCGGAACATTTCTGCCGATTGTTCCACTCAATTACAGGGAAATCTCCTATTGATTATTTAAATTATTACAGAATTGAATGTGCCTGTGAGCTTTTATCTTCTTCTCAGAAAAGTATCACAGAAGTTGCCTACTCATGTGGCTTTAATGATCTAAGTTATTTTAACCGCATCTTCAAACGATATAAAAAGGTGACACCAGGTCATTACCAAAAGACTATGCTCGCCAAGAAAACAGAATAAAAAATTAACCCCATGAGCAAAATAATCACGTTTTTGCTCATGGAGTTCTGACTAACTATATTTACTTAAGGTTGTACACGCATCCCTCAAAAAGCTTTAAGCCTGTCTGTGTATTAGAAATTGTAAAGTAAAATGGATGATCCATGTTCATCTCAACTATATCATCCTCTGGTAAAAGTGCCATTGCTTCCATAAGCGCCATGGTTACTGCTGCTGCCTCAGTTCCGTTTTCATCATTTTTGATTGCTGTTTTATGGTAGATTGATCCGACTGCCATCTCTTCATCTGTAAGTCTGTCATAAATACAGCCATCAAAAATTGCCTCTAGTCCAAGTTCTTTTAATATATCTTTTAATTCTTTTCCATATTCCATCTCAAACTTTGGCATTGAAAGAGAAACCTCGCGACTATCCCACTCTTGCTTATCTGCCTCAAGCCCAAGCTGATAGAGATAATCTTTTTCGCTCCATTTGTCAGTCACTACGCTGTCCTTTGGCAGATAAACTGTCATCTCACAGCCACCATGGTAAGGCAGACGAATCATCTGATACTCATCATTTTCTGCATATTCAAAATGATCCTGCTGATGCATCATATCCACAGATGTATCACCATCTTTTCCATGGAAGGTCTGTTTGTCTGTCAACTCTTTTTCAAATGCATTTACCCATGCAGCCTTAAAATAAACAGCATTTAAAAGTGTCATTCGAATACTCGGATCCATTGGTTCATCAAGAATCGATGGAATCAGCCCGTGCGTCTTCTCATTGACCCAATCATTGATTTCATTCATTGTTTCTGCTGACGATAAATCACAGCGCTTTAGTGATGCCTGATATGTATTTGAAAGTATATCCGCCAGATCGTCAAATGAAGATGACATCTTCATTTTCTCGTCCACATACATAGCATTTGCTGTTTCTAAAATTGACTTTGGAATGCTGTAATCATCACTTTCTACACTCACTACTTCCTCTGATGAATCTGATGACGCTTCATTTTCATCTTCTTCATCTTCCTGATTTTCCCTATTTGTTCCAAGAAGCGCTGCCAGTTCTTCCTGCGCTGCTAAAATCTCACTCTCACTCATATTGTTTAAGTCAAGAAATTTTTTTAACTGCTCAATCTGTCCACCGCTTTCAGAACAGTGACTAAGAAGCGTCAGTGCTGTTGCAATACTATAGGAAGAAATAAATACATTTTTATTCTCTGCCGTAAGCTTTTCCATTAACATTGATCCGATGCGGTTATCTGCCTGCACAATCGTATCGACATAATTTTGCTTTCCCTGATCCACAGGATATTCCTCATCCTCAAGCGTTGGAATTTCGATCAAATCATCATGAGAGCCTGCCGTTGTTTCTTCCACAGTCTCATTGCCCCATACAGGTGCGGCTGCCTGCATCACCTGTGAGCATGCCATCATCATTCCCATTGCAGCTGTCAGTCTCATTAAATTCTTTCTTCTCATATCATTATCCTGCCTTTCCTAATATGATGTACTCCTTTGATACCAGATTACTTTCACAAAATTTTATTTAAGACTTTTATGTCTTCACTCTTTAAGACGGAAAATTAAATGTAAGGTTACACATTCTGAAAAAAATTTTATCAATTAATCCACAACTGTGACTATGCCCATGCCGCAGATCGTATCTGCTGCTGCCTGCACGACTTTTCGCAGCGTATCAGCCTGCAAAGTATAGGAAACATTATTTTGTTCAAATGAAGCGAAAAAATAACTAGAACCTTCTTTTTTATAAAAGAATACATCTATCCCACCAATACTCGTAGCTGGCAATTCATTATGTGATGTCTCATCTTCACTGATCTGACTTTTTGTTTCTTTTCCCAATGTGATCGTTGAAACCGAAAGTGTATTTTTATCTTCAGGTTCCGCGTAAGCCTCTGCCTCCGCCAGTGTTTCACTTCCCTCGAGCGCTAAGATTTCCTTTTCATATTCGCTTTCTGTATACGCAGCCATCATCAGCGCGCCATCTGTTTGATCTTTTTTTGCCGTGATCTTTCTTCCCATAACTATTCCTGCGGTGAAAATACAAATGCCCGCGGCTGCTGTAAGTGCTGTCCTCAAAAAAATCACTTTTCCATTTATTTTTTTCTGTTTTTCTTCTTTTAACTGTTCTAATCCAGCTTCCTCTATAAGGTCATCATCCACAAAGCGCAAGCTGTCTAACAAATCCTTTTCTGTCATATCCAAATGCCCTCACTTTCCAGATATTTTTTTAACCGCCCACGTATTCTATGCAGCCTCACCTTTGCACTGCTCTCACTTATCTGCATCTGCTGCGCCAGATCTTTTATACTCACACCATACCAATAGCGTTTCATAAATAAAAGTCTGTCCTGCTTTGACTGTGTCCTCAAAAAAGCTGTTATATTCTGTCCGATCTGTTCCCCCTGCACCTTATCTTCATTGCGTGAATCTGGAATGCACTGCTGCATTTCATGCGTAAGCTCAACTACCAAAGCACTTCGCTTTTGCGCATTTTTATGATCTAGCACATCAAAACATAAAAATCGGCATATCTTTGCAAGGTACGCAAAGAAAAACTGCGGTCTTGTCGGCGGTATAGAATTCCAGGTTCGAAGATAAGTATCATTGACACATTCCTGTGCATCTTCTCTGTTTTCCAAAATACCAAATGAGAGTCTGCCAAGCTTTTCCCCATAATGCGTCTGTGTCTCCTCTATTGCTTTTGGATCTCGTTTCCAATACAGCTCTATAATTTCATCATCCTTTGTCTGCAACCACTTACCTCCTAACTGATACCCGCGAATTGCTCCGTTGCCATGCAACTTTCGCAATTCTAAAAACATTCGGATTCACTGATTTTCTTTGAAAATCGCTGCATCCTCATGTTTTTGTGGGTCCCAAGCTCAAAAGCCTTATCGTGCAAGCACGAACGGCTTTTGGAGCTTTTGACCCTGGTATCATAAAATGTTCAAAAAATGCACCCGTCATTTGACAGATGCATTTTCTTTTCTTACGCTTCTACGCTGACAAGCTCAATTGTAAAGTTTAATTCCTTGCCTGCCATCTCATGGTTTGCATCAAAAGTAATAGTCTTATCATCTTTTGCAACAACCTTAACTGGGAATGGCTGACCAAACTGATTAGACAGATATACCTGCTGACCTGCCTCAAGTTCCTCTGAACCTGGAAGCTGTGCAATCTCAAGTGTAAAGATTGCAGCTGGATCCGGCATGCCGTATGCTTCCTCTGGCATCAGATGGATCTCAACAGACTCGCCAACTTCCATGTTTGCCACAGCCTGATCAAAACCTTTGATCATCTGACCAACACCGCAGATAAACTCAAGCGGCTCACCGCGATCATAAGAGGAATCAAACTGTGTTCCGTCATTAAATGTTCCCTTATAATGAGTGCGGCACTTCTTTCCTACATTCTTGCCTTCCATGATTGGCTCTGGTGTTCCACAGCCGCCGTGGCATCCGCCGCAGCCGCCATCGCAGCCAGACTCTTCACTCTCCTCACCATGACAGCAGTGACCGCCTTCTTCATGATGATGATCGCAATTTCCCTCACTGGTGCACTCAAGTGTTCCATTTACGTAGCTTTCGGCAGCCTCATTTACATCACCAGAAACTCCGGCACATACCTTGATTCCAGCCTCAGAAAGTGCTGCCTGTGCACCGCCTCCAATGCCACCGCAGATTACAACATCAACTCCTGCATCAGCAAGAAAACCTGCTAACGCACTATGTCCTGCTCCATTTGAGCCAACTACCTCGCTTGAAATGATCGCGCCATTCTCCACTTCAAAAATCTTAAAATTCTCTGTTTTTCCAAAATGCTGGAAAACAGATCCATTATCATACGTTACTGCAATTTTCATTTTTAAATTCCTTCCCTGCAATTTTGAACCCTACTGTTTCTATTAAATCGCATATTGTATTGATTATACCCTGAGACTATCAGCTGCGTCAACCATTTCTTTTTTTGGATTTGCAACCCATTGCTATCAGGGGTTGTTTTTTGCTATAATGACAGTGCTGATTTTATTAAGAAATTCTTAGGCTTTTTGAAAAGTCTGCGATAAATGAAAGGAACATTATGAATGTTGTAATTGCAATTGACTCCTTTAAAGGAAGTCTCAGTTCATTAGAAGCCGGCGAGAGCGCTGCTAATGGCATAAAAAAGGTCTACCCTGATGCCACTACAGTGATTCGTCCACTCGCTGACGGAGGCGAGGGCACGGTTGATGCACTTGTCGCTGGCTGCGGCGGTAAAATGACAACTGTTTCTGTCACAGGACCACTAGGCGAGACTGTTTCATGCCAATATGGTATTGTCTCTGCTACTAAAACTGCCATAATTGAAATGGCTGTGGCTGCTGGTATTACACTTGTCCCACCGCAAAAGAAAAATCCGCTTCACACCACAACTTATGGTGTCGGTGAAATTATTGCTGATGCAGTTAAACGCGGCTGCAGGCACTTTTTGATTGGCATTGGAGGAAGCGCCACAAATGATGGCGGCATCGGTATGCTTCAGGCACTAGGCTTTGGAATGCTTGATGAGAATGGTAATCAGGTTGAATTTGGTGCTAAAGGACTTCGCCAGCTTAAATCAATCACAACTAACCATGTGCCGCCAGAGCTTTCAAAATGTACATTCCGTGTTGCCTGCGATGTCACAAATCCACTTTGCGGCTCTACTGGCTGCAGTGCTGTTTTTGGACCGCAAAAGGGAGCTGACTCTGAAATGATCAATATGATGGATCGCTGGCTAAAAGACTATGCATTACTCTCACGCAAATATTTTCCAGATGTAAATGAAAGTCTCTCCGGTGCAGGTGCTGCCGGCGGACTTGGCTTTGCTTTTTTAACATTTTTACATGCCACGCTTGAATCTGGTATTAAGATTGTTCTTGAGGAAACAAAGCTTCGCGACTATGTTCAAAATGCCGACATAGTTGTAACAGGAGAGGGCCGCCTTGATGGGCAGACTGTCATGGGAAAGGCGCCTATCGGTGTCGCAAAAATTGCAAAAGAATATGATAAACCTGTAATTGCCTTTTCCGGCTGTGTCACAAAAGATGCCATCGCCTGCAATGAGCACGGGATTGATGCATTCTTTCCAGTACTTCGAAGCGTTTCTACACTTGATGAAGCGATGTGCCGCACAAATGCAATGCAAAATATAGAGGATACTGCCGAGCAGGTATTTCGCCTGATACGAACATTCTCCCATTAAACATATTGCTTTCAAGAATTGCTGTATGCTGCAAATTATTCTGTATCAATAGCAAAAAAAAGAAGGATCTGTCGAATTGGCAAATCCTTCTTTTTTATTTCACATCTTTTATGTATTTATGCTAATGGCTTTCCTGTCAGCATCTCATAAGCCTGCAGATACTTCTCAATTGTCTTATCAACAATCTCCTGCGGCAGTGTCCAATCGTTGTCCGGGTTTGCCTTTAACCAATCACGAGCAAACTGCTTGTCAAAGGATGGCTGACCATGTCCTGGCTCATAGCCATCTGCCGGCCAGAAACGTGAGCTGTCCGGTGTAAGCATCTCATCACCGATAACGATATTTCCATTCTCATCCAGACCAAACTCAAACTTGGTATCTGCAATAATGATGCCCTTGCTCAGTGCGTAGTCTGCACACTTCTTATACAGTGCGATAGTGTAATCACGAAGCTTCTGTGCATACTCCTCGCCTTTTCCCGGAAAATACTTCTCCAGATGAACAATGCTCTGCTCATAAGAAATATTCTCATCATGATCACCGATCTCAGCCTTTGTAGATGGTGTATAAATTGGCTCAGGCAGCTTATCAGACTCCTTTAAGCCCTCTGGCAGCTCAATTCCGCATACCTTTCCAGTCTTCTGGTAACTTGCCCAGCCACTTCCAGTGATATATCCGCGCACAATACACTCCAGAGGAAGCATCTGCAATTTGCGGCACATCATACTGTTTCCATCAAACTTCTCCTGCTGGAAAAACTCCGGCATATCCTTTACATCCGTAGAGATCATGTGATTTGGAAGAATATCTTTTGTCATGTCAAACCAGAATCTGGACATCTGAGTAAGGACAGTTCCCTTCTTAGTTACCACGTTGTTCAGAATGACATCGAAACAGCTGATACGGTCAGTTGCTACCATGATCAGGCTGTCGCCATTATCATAGATTTCGCGTACCTTGCCTTCTTTGATTGGCTTTAACTCTCTCATTGTAAATACCTCATCCTTATATAATATTGTATTATGGGCGGATTTTTTGCTTCTTTACAGATATTATTCTGGAAGCTGCTTCCGCAACACATCTACACTACCACTACTTCTGCTGTGTTGTCAATAGTTAATGTGTTTTAAACATTATATTGCTTCCTTTTAAAAACACTGGGGACAGGTTTATAACTCTGATGAGCCACAAAAACCTGTCCCCAATGTTTTTTTATTCTTCGCTTTCTGCAGTATTCTCTGCCTCACTTGTTTCTTTTACATTATTCTTTTCAGCAGCATTTGAAGATACTTCTTCGCTACTTTTTTCTTCGCTGCTTCCCTTTTCGATGCTTCCTTCTTCGCTGGACTCCTCCTCGATCTGGGATGGATCATAGATATTTACACCGATTACAACTGCGCTTGTTCCATTTCCAGAGTCAAGCTTTCCAATCTGGAAGCTGTTCATTGTATAATCGCCATACTGATCAGTTTCATTGTACCAGAATGCACCAGTTGTGTGGTAAACAGTTCCTTTACCTCCGTCCTGATCATTTTCCTGATAATTATCTTCATCGCCAAATGCCTCGCGCGCTGCAGCAACCGCCTTATCAAACAGCTCGTCTAACTGCTCTGCTGTGTAGGTATCCTCAAAGTAAACTGTCAGTGTTGTCAAACCACCATTTGGATCAAAAACAGGCTGCATACCAACGGAAATATAATTAAGAAGCTTAACAGAGTAATTGATGTCACCCATCGTCTCGCCCTCGGTAAATGCTGTCGTAGTGCCAATCGGCATTGCGATCTCTTTTTCAAGATCCTGATAGCTACTTAACCATCCCAGATCCTTGTACTGGAAAGTACCATCAGCTGCCTGGAAATCAGTAATCTTAAACTCCTCTAGTGTATCAGCTGCTGCCGTTGTCTTTATTTTATTTGCATTTGCATAAGAGCCATAGCCCATTCCGCTTCCATAATAACATCCTGCTGCAGACAGCATCATCATGCTGACACCTCCTGCAAGTAATGTCTTCTTTAATAAATGTCTCATAAATAATTCCATGCCTTTCACTCATTGACCTAATTAGCTTATCGTTTGCTGTCAATGTACATTATATCCATTATATCAAATCAGACTGAGAAATCAATAAAAAAACTTTAAAATTACTATTGACAAATCTATTGCGATCTGCTATTATAATACATGTTGTAGCGCTATCGCCAAACGGTAAGGCACTGGACTCTGACTCCAGCATTTTCCAGGTTCGAATCCTGGTAGCGCTGTTAATTTAAGGACATCGCGGATGCGGTGTCCTTTTTTGTTATTAGCCAGTGGAGACACTTTAAAAGCCACCGCACCTGTCACCGTGGCTACCCCAACTGTTCCTTTATATAAGTAACTAGTTGTTTTTTATCATAACTATTTTTACAGCATAAAATATCTACTTGCGATTCATCTACAACTACTACAATTTCCGCTGTAATCATTCCAGATTTCATAAGTTGACGTGTATTAATGTCCAAAGTAGATGGCTTCCATATACTTTGATCAGGCACAATCTGTATAGAAAACGATCTATTTTCAATTTTAAAAAATTCTCGAAGTACTTCTTCCAGATCATGCCTATCAATTTTAAAAATAACATCTGCTAATAATTTATCTTCAAGTAATACTAGCCAATATTTTCTACTAACTCTTTTAATTATTTCAAAAAGTTCCCCCTCCTTTTTTACATCTCCAATCTGCATAACCACCACATTACTCTTAAATTTCTCTAGAATCTTTAATGTATTTTCTATTGAACAATCCAAGTTTCCAAGAGAAATATATATTAAATCTTTATCATTATACGCATTAATTTTCATTGTCTTACTCCTCCATATATTTCTGAAGCAATAACGCCTAGTGGAAAATGTTTTTTCGCAAATGAGCCTAGAAAGTGTGCATGAAGCATTATTTCTGAGTTAACATCGACTCGAAAAACTTTTCCAATTTTAACTAACGTTTCTCCATTTATTCTATTATACAGTTTATCTGGTGACAGTATCTTAACATTTTTAGTAACCTTTATTCCACTACTTACTTTTTTCCCTGCTTTTACACTGGCTTTAGCCGCTACTTTAAAACCGCTAATTAAAACTTGTGAAGCTCCTGCCATTATTCCTCCTGTCATAAGACAGAGACAGTGGCTGAATTAGTGTCCCGGATGGCTCTAGGACGTAGACTTTATGCTTCCTTACCCTTACCTCTCCCCTACTCTTCGCCCTTTAGTCTTTCCATTCAGTAAATATTCTCCTTTACTGCCTCCTTCCCATTCTTCATGGTAATATGCTATTCCATTTCCAAAATATATAAACATACACTCATAATATTGCCCAAGCAGTACTCCTTCTTTAGCAGAAACGTACTCACAGCTACTCGATGACATAACATATGCTTTGTCTGTCCCACCCATTTTTTTTATCATACTCAATACATTTTTACTATTTCGATCTTGAATTGGGATAAACAACTTTGAATCTAAATAAGTCCCATTAATAAACCTAGAAATCCCTTCATCTCGCTTTCTTGTACTTTCAAGTTCCCATTGTGTTCTCTTTTTTCTGTTTTTCATGATAAAATATGCTACCATTTCTTTCTCTATTTGAATGTCCATTACTTTTTCATCTCCTTGTCCTGAACTCTATTCTATATTCATTTTTAATTATTTTATGCCATATATCATGCCTATTCATAATATACATGACATATGGCAATCCAACTATCTCTTTACTACCTTATCTTTTACTCGTCATTTTTATCATCATCCTTGTATTTTTTATATTTAACAAACATATTTATTACCCAAAATCTCTTTGGAAAATAAAAATGGTCATGCGAATTTTTATTTTGGTTGATAATGCGGTTGTTTGCTCTTTCCCCCAGCAGGATGCACTACAATTGGATCCTTGGTTTTATTTGCTCGTTCTGCGGCTTCTTTCGCAGTTTTTCTCGTTTTAAATCTTTTTCTTTTGGCAATAGGACGACTTCTTTCTTTTTCTTTTCCTGCAGACAATACAGTCCTATATTTTCGGTAGCAAAATGGGTTCAGCGTTGCAAGGGACACGCCACTGGTATCCTGTGTGGACGTTACCTTACCCCAGCTGTTGTACTGGTATCTTACCACTACCTGATTGCTGCTGTCAACCAGACTGGTGACATCTCCGAGGTTATTATACAGATAGAAGTAATCCGTCTTTCCATTTACTCGCAGCATGAATGGCTTTCCCTGCGTATCATATACATTATAAGAGTACCTTGCACTGCGTCCCCTTTTGGAGAGCACATCACACTGCGTCAAAACTGACTTCCAGTTTTTCTGGAGTTATGATATAATCTTTAATTGAATGGATGATATTTTTGCAGATGTAAATTCGGTTCTTAGAGAAGCATACGAAAGTGTAATTAAAGTTCGTAGTGAGGGTGAACAATTGTCTTAACAAATACATTTTAGGATGTTTTTGTCAAGTATTTTTCAATAAGTTATATGTGACTATGATACTTTTTCAACAATTCATCCTTAAGTTGACCACAATAACGTTGGACGAGATTGTTCAGGTATTAAAAATAGTGTAGCGCTTGACACTACCACCAAAACACAGGAGGATTTTATCATGAAACCTTTTTTAGGAATTGATTTAACCACAAATTCAAAAAATGAACAAACAATCGGCAATGAATTTCTTATAAAAAAAACACCTGCTGAATTAACACTAAAAATCCAAATGCAAGCAAATAAGATGGACACTACAATGCATAAATCACATATTTCTTCTGTGCTTGAGTTCTTTCAATACGGCTCTATCGCCTTCTTTTTTATAACCATTTCTGCTACATTGAGATCAGAGCTCTCTTTCGCAGAAAAATATCATAATGCCCCTTGGCTTTATTGGAGCGCTACTATTTGTGGAATTATTGGATTTACACTTAGTATTTTAGGTAAGCGAAAGCGTAATCAATCTCTACCGTCAAGCGAGCGATTACTTATAGAATTTAGGAATAATATAAATGATATCTACAAATTTCTTTCTATTCCTGACTATGCAGAAGAGATTGATATTCTTTCTTTTACTGGTGAATTGGTAAATTGACTTCCAGTTTGCAAAAGTAAATACCTGTTCTTAAAAGTTCTTGCAAGACTAAATTCCGGTATATAAAGAATTCTCTGATTTAACGGAATTTACGATTCCAAACTGGAACTTACAAAACCAAATAGATTGAACCAGTTGCTGGAGCATGATAAGATAATCTCAGATCAAGCTCCACGCTGAGAAAAGGCGCACTTTAAGCGGAGGTCGAATTCATCTTTCTTTTTTTGCAAGATTAAATTCCACCTCTGTAACAGTGGTTATGAATCCGGATGGCAATCCGATCAGCTTATTTTTTCAGCAGATATGGTGTGAGATTGATCTCATTAGCGGGGATTACCTTGATGCCGAGCTTAGCTAAGGTATCCGCACCGTAAAGGAAGCTGAACAACTGGTTTGCAGACTGGTCGTTCAGCTTTTTTCTTGTATAGGAATTGATATGACTCATTAAAAGAGACACATCTTCCTGGGTTAAGTTATCAAACGATGTTTTCTTTGGTAACACGCGTCGGATCATTTCGTGGCATACTTCGCAGCCTCCTTTCTGGTCAGAACGCTGAGGGTCACAGTAGAACACTCTAGTCCTACGCTCATTGTTCCCATTGAATTCAATGCCCAGAGGGTCTGTAAACTCGCTTCCGCGGTCGGTTATAATCACGGGGAATAATTCAGTGAATTTCTCATGCCCTAGGAGAACATAAAGCTGGTTGAATATATCTGTTACTGAACGTGCTGTATTCACATCGCGAAGGAATGCCAGCATGAGGTTACAGTTCTGAAAAAAGATGGTCAGAAATACTTTACCGCCTTTTCTTCCTTCAACGGAATCTATCTCAACGACAGAAACATCTGGATTGGCAGCCATATATTCCTGAAAATCCTCATAGGTACGGCCAATGTGACATTTCTTGTCCACCCTTACTGGCTTCTTCTTTTTTCTGATACGATAACGAACTTTACGTGGAAGATCACAGTTGCAGACAGAAAGAAGACCAGCATCGATATAGTTATAGATTGTCTTTTCATCCAACATGATCAGATCAACGTTATTGACGCAGATCTGGTGAATAGACTGCCCCTGCTTGATCAAAGGCGAGATGATGCCATCAATCCTTTTTAATTCTTCAGAACTGATGGCGAATCCCTGCCGGCTTTCGCTGCGGACAGCTTCATATTCATTCTGAGCATACTTAGCCTCATAAAGATGGCGTCTTAATTTACAACCATGCCTGGTATCGCACCCATTACAAACATATGGAGGTTTTTTAATCTTCAAGCAAACCTGTTCCTCAAAATCAGGACAGTGAGTATAGCAAGGTGGATCACATTTCTTACAATCTTGTCCCCAGCGTTTCTGACAGGGTTTGCAGATGTCACCGTAATGCTTGCATATATGTCTGTTGGCACATGGGTTGTAAGTACTTTTTTCTACAATCTTGTAATGGTTGCGGACTTCCTTGGAAATCGTAGAAGGATCTTTTCTTATAATTTCTCCGATTTCTTTGAACTTGAGATTATCACGAAGTGATACTTCAATTGTCTGTCTTTCATCAAATGTCAGATGTGCATTCTTTGCCATAATAGTTTCTCCTTTGGTAGGATACCATCCGGAAATCTGCTGAAAGTATGATTATAACAGAAGGGGCGTTGCCCCTTACCCCCCCCCGATGTTTATCGCTTTGTATTTCCACAGGAGCAAAGAAAGAGAGCAACACACTCAGTGCTTCTTATGTGTAACCCTGGATGCCGCTCGGGTCACTCCTCAGCGTTGCCTTATCCTGCATCTCAGGAAAAGTAACTATATTTTAATTGATTACTGACCGGAATTCAACCGGTTGGGGAAAGGTTTGGAAGAGTTACTTCCACCACTGTTTTTGCAATGGTAAGTTCCGGTTATGACCTACTGGAACTGGAATTTACTTTTCCAACTGACCATGCAATGTCCGAAATTGTCAAAACAATGAAACTGCACATTCATGTCAATGAAAC
>ERZ1673697.505-NODE-505-length-60381-cov-7.831880_pt1 | contig 60381 bp, 53 predicted proteins | sample MGYA00580227_ERZ1673697 | MGnify/ENA primary metagenome ERZ1673697 (study PRJEB41218, sample SAMN15661759) | gut metagenome | host: Homo sapiens | place: Canada: London | collected 2015-08-20/2019-03-30 | study: EMG produced TPA metagenomics assembly of... | reverse complement strand
CCTCTTTAGAATTTACACCATTTTCGGATTTTACACCACCGAGGGTCTTCATTGTTGGGAAGAGCAGAACGTCACGAATTGCCTGAGAATTTGTCAGCAGCATTACGAGACGGTCGATACCGTATCCGATACCGCCTGTCGGAGGCATACCGATTTCCAGTGCGTTCAGGAAATCTTCATCCGTATGGTTCGCTTCTTCATCCCCCTGTGCCAGTAATTCTTCCTGTGCTTTGAAACGTTCTCTCTGATCGATCGGATCATTTAATTCAGAGTAGGCATTACACATTTCCCGTCCGTAAATGAACAGCTCGAAACGTTCCACCAGTTCTGGATTTTCCGGTTTTTTCTTTGTCAGCGGAGAAATTTCAATCGGATGATCCATTACAAAGGTTGGCTGAATCAGTTTTTCTTCGCAGAATTCCTCAAAGAAAAGGCTGATGATATCGCCCTTTTTATGGCGTGCCTCGTAAGCCACATGATGCTCATCTGCCAGAGCCTTGGCTTCCTCGTCGGTTTTTACCTGTGTAAAATCAACACCTGCATATTTTTTAACCGCATCGATCATGGTGATGCGTTCGAATGGTTTTGACATATCAATGATCGTATCATTATAGTTCAGTACGGCGCCGCCGCAGACTTTTTCCGCAAGGTAACGGAACATGCTTTCTGTCAGTTCCATCATTCCCTCATAATCGGTATAGGCCTGATACAGTTCCATCAGTGTAAATTCCGGATTGTGGCGGGTATCCACACCTTCGTTACGGAATACACGGCCGATTTCGTAAACTCTTTCAAGGCCGCCGACGATCAGACGTTTCAGATAGAGTTCCAATGAAATACGCAGTTTCACATCTTCGTCCAGAGCGTTGTAATGGGTTTCGAACGGTCTGGCTGCTGCGCCGCCGGCATTGGCTACGAGCATCGGTGTTTCAACTTCCATGAAATCCCGTCCGTCAAGGAATGTACGGATTTCTTTAATGATTTTGGAACGTTTGATAAAAGTATCCTTGGATTCCTGATTCATAATTAAATCCACGTATCTCTGGCGGTAACGGATATCTGTGTTTGTCAGTCCGTGGAATTTTTCCGGAAGGATCTGAAGACTCTTGGATAAAAGTGTCACTTCTGCCGCATGAATGGAAACCTCACCGGTCTTTGTCTTAAAGACTTCCCCTTTCAGGCCGATGATATCGCCGATATCCAGCTTTTTAAATGCCTTATATTCTTCTTCGCCAATACTGTCCCGGGCTACATAGGACTGGATCATCCCCTGTAAATCCTGGATATGACAGAATGAGGCCTTACCCATAACACGTTTGGACATCACACGGCCGGCCAGTGTTACGCTCTGACCTTCCAGAGCATCGAAATTATCTTTGACTTCCTGGCTGTGATGGGTTACATCATATTTTGTAATGACAAAAGGATCCTTACCATTATCCTGCAGTTCCTTCAGTTTATCTCTGCGGACTTTGAGAAGCTGGTTAACGTCCTGTGTCTGATTATTCTTTTCTCCTGCCACTGCTTTTTTCCCCCTATTAAATGTTTGCTCTCTGAATTTCAAGAATACGGAACATCAGTAAACCGCTCTGTGTTTCCACTTCAATCGTTTCTCCAACCTTACGTCCGAGAAGCGCTGCTCCGACAGGGGATTCATTGGAAATTTTAAAATTCAGGCTGTCAGCTTCCGTGGAACCTACAATACGGTATTCCACTTCTTCTTCCATATCCACATCGTACAGACGCACGCGGCAGCCGATGCTGATGGTATCCAGATCAACTTCATCTTCGTCAACAACTTCAACATTTTTCAAAATCTTTTCGATTTCTTCGATTCTTGCTTCGATGTCGCGCTGTTCATCTTTTGCTGCATCGTATTCAGCATTTTCAGATAAATCGCCCTGTTCTCTGGCTTCTTTAATTTTCTGTGCAACTTCTTTTCTTTTATTGACCTTTAACTCAAATAATTCGTCTTCTAATGCTTTCAGTCCGGCAAAGGTTAAGATATTTTTCTTAGCTTCCACTTTACTAACGCCCTTCCTTATATAATCTATATATTTTTTGTCATCATTTAAAGCCAAACCTCTATTTTATATGTTTAGCTGTTTACATTCCCAGTATTATAGCGTAAAAACCCGGGTGTGTCAATATCCGGCGCAGGTTTTACCGCCCCATTCCACCGGCTTCATATCCCTTTAAGAGTTCTTCCAGAGCCGCATAACTCTCCACCTGATTGACCATCCCCCGAAGTTTCGAGGATCCCGGATAGCCGACCGTATACCAGGCGACATGCTTCCGCATCTGGCGTATTCCCAGATATTCCCCGCTCATTTCAATCTGCATCCGGGCATGTCGGAGAATCATAGCGACAATTTCCGAAATATCCGGCTTCGGTGTGCCATGGAGAATCTGTGAGATCAGCCATGGATTTCCCTGGAGCCCCCGGCCGATCATGATCCCGTCACAGCCCGTCTGTGCCATGATGGCTTTGGCTGCTTCCGGCGAATCAATATCTCCGTTGCCGATGACCGGAATGGATACCCGCTCTTTAACCTGGCGGATAATCTCCCAGTCCGCCCTGCCATGATAATACTGCTCCCGCGTCCGTCCGTGAACGGCAACCGCCGCCGCTCCGCTCTCCTGGGCGATATGGGCCATCTCCGGCGCATTGATGCAGGTGTCATCAAAACCCTTACGGATTTTTACCGTGACCGGCTTTGTTGTTGCCTTCGCCATGGCTTCAATAATCTTTCCGGCCAGAAGGGGCTGCTTCATCAGTGCGGATCCCTCTCCGTTATTGACCACCTTTGGCACCGGACAGCCCATGTTAATATCCAGAATATCAAAGGGACGGTCCTCGATTTTTTTTGCCATATCCGCCATCAGCGCCGGATCGGAGCCGAAAAGCTGCAGAGAAAAGGGACGCTCCCTCTCATCCATGGCCATCAGCGCTTCTGTATTTTTATTATTATAATAAATGGCTTTGGCACTGACCATTTCACTGCACACAAGGCCTGCGCCCTGTTCCTTCAAAAGCAAGCGAAATGGCAGGTCTGTCACTCCTGCCATCGGTGCCGCCACAACATAATTATCTATGGTTACATTGCCTATTTTCATTTTCCTGTACATCGTCTGTAAATCACCCGAAGCCCCTTTAAGGTCAGCAGGCTGTCATAAATATCAATGGATTCTGTTTCGTCGGAAATGATCGTTCCAAGACCGCCGGTCGCAATCACTTTGATGTTCGGCAGACCGGATTCTTCCTTCATCTTCCGTACGATATAATCGGTTTCACCCACACTTCCGTAAAAGATTCCCGCCTGGAAACAGGAGATCGTTTCTTTAGCCAGAATACTCTTCGGTTTCTTGATCTCAATGTCCGGAATCTTGGCTGTATTCCGGCTTAAGGCATCCGCGCTCATCTGGATTCCCGGTGCAATAACAACGGCATCCAGCGTGCCGTCTTCCAGAACCAGCTCGAAGGTCGTCGCTGAACCGTAATCGATGACGATGGCCGGGCCGCCGTAAATATCTTTGGCTGCCGCCGCATCGACGATCAGATCCGCGCCGACTTCCTTTGGATTTTCCGCGCCGATCTTCACGCCGGTCTTGACCCCGGGGCCAACAACGATCGGCTCCGCGCAGAAATATTTTTTAATGCCGCTTGTAAACGAATACATAATATCCGGTACAACCGATGCGATAATAACATTTTCAATATCCTTTGGTTCAAATCCGGAGCTCCGTAATAATTCACGGATAAGTACACCGAATTCATCGGATGTTCTCGGTATCTGGGTCGTCATACGGAAATTTCCCATAAGAATTTCTCCGCGGAAAACCCCCATCGTTATGTTTGTATTTCCTATATCAATTGCCAATAACATTAGATACTGCCTCCTTCTTCTATATCTTCCAATCCTTCCATATCCCCGAGGAAAAATACCCGGTAATACATTTCCAGAGATTCAAATAACTCTGCCCGCTCCCTCTGGAGCTGTCTGATTTTAAGGCCGCTGCCGATCTCATCAAACAGAAGATCTTCTTCAGCCACATCGACCCGAAGCTTCAGACGGCCGTCCGGTTCAAATTCCATCACCAGAACACCGCCCACTTCGGCGGTAAACAGCACGCAGATAATCTGCAGTTCCTGTTTAATGCTCTCCGGCAGCATGGCAAAATCTTCATTCAGATAAAATTTTTCTTCGTAAGCGCTGGCTGCGCAGAGCACCACATTTTCCTGATACATAGATTCTCCTCGATTCTGCATATTCTATTCGGCATATCCGTAGACCCCGCGGATCGACACTTCGCCGGAACGGACGATGGTATCCCCCGCATCGGTGGAAACGATCAGTTCGCCGATATCATTGATTCCTCTCGAAACACCCTTCCACACCCGGCGGATTTCATGAACGCTGATTTCTTTGTTCATATGAACCAGACGCTCGTTGTACTTCTCTTTCATAAATGCCAGATTGCCGCTGTCCAGAAACATCCGGTAATATTTTTCCAGGGATTTCATCACCCGCTGGATAACTTCCGCCCGGTGGTAAGTTTTTCCGGAAATCATGGCCATAGATATGGCATTCGCCCTCAGCTCCTCCGGAAAGTCTTTCATATTGACATTGATCCCAATGCCAAGAACAATGTAGTTGATCTGGTCCGGCCCCGCACTCATCTCCGTGAGGATTCCGGTAATCTTTTTCTTATCGGCCACCAGATCATTCGGCCACTTGATGCCGCCGGAAAGTCCATAGCTCTCCAGCATATCCAGAACAGCCATCGCCCCGAGCAATGTAATCATGGACGCTTCCACCGGAGGAATTTCCGGTTTTAAAATGAGCGACATCCATATACCGCTGCCCGGCGGTGCAAAAAAGCCCCGGCCTCTGCGGCCCTTTCCCCGGTCCTGAGTTTCCGCAATGACCAGTGATCCATCCGGCGCACCGTTTTCTGCCAGCATCCTGGCCTGGTCATTGGTCGAACCGATACAGTCGTACCGATAGATTTTCTTTCCCAGGACTTCTGTTGACAGGCCGCTTAAAATTTCACTTTCTGACAGAATATCCGGACTGGATACGAGGCGGTAGCCCTTCCGGTTCACCGCTTCGATTTCATAGCCTTCTTCTTTAAGCTGGTTGATGACTTTCCAGACGGCCGTCCGGGAAACTTTAAAATATTCACACAGGTCCTGACCGGATATAAAATCCGTCCCGGACTTCAACATCTGTAAAATCGCTTCTTTCACAGAAAAACACTCCTAAATCTCATCGCACAATGTGGCCGCCATGACTGCCTTAATCGTGTGCATACGGTTTTCCGCTTCGTCAAATACTTTTGACTGGGCAGATTCAAACACTTCATCCGTAACTTCCATCTCTGTAATTCCGAACCGTTCGCCCATCTCCTTGCCGATTTTTGTTCCCAGATCGTGGAATGCCGGGAGGCAGTGAAGGAAGATGGCCTGAGGTCCCGCATTTTCCATCAGAGCTTTATTCACCTGGTATGGAGACAGATCGCGGATACGTTCTTCCCAGACTTCATCCGGTTCCCCCATCGATACCCAGACATCGGTACAGATCACATCCGCATTTTTTGTCGCTTCCATCGGGTCTTCTATAAAGGCAATGCTTCCGCCGGAAAGCGCTGCAAAAGCCTCACACTCTTTTTTCAGTTCTTCGTTCGGGAAATATTTTTTCGGCGCACAGGCTACAAAATGAAGACCTACTTTGGAACATGCCACCATGTAGGAATTCGCCATATTATAACGGGCATCCCCCATATAAACCAGTTTTTTGCCCTTCAGACCGCCCAGATGTTCCTGGATCGTCAGGAAATCGGCAAGCATCTGTGTCGGATGATATTCATTGGTCAGACCATTCCATACGGGAACCTCGGAATATTTTGCCAGTTCTTCGACGATTTCCTGACCGTAACCGCGGTATTCAATCCCCTCAAACATCCGTCCGAGAACTCTCGCCGTATCTTCGATGCTTTCTTTTTTACCGATCTGGGATGCGGACGGATCGAGATAGGTCGTTCCCATCCCCAGATCATGGGCCGCCACTTCAAAAGAGCAGCGTGTCCGTGTACTTGTTTTTTCAAAAATCAGAGCAACGTTTTTTCCGCGGAGAATATCCACAGGAATTCCCTGTTTTTTCCGTGCTTTTAAATCTGCTGCCAGATCCAGTAAATAAAGAATTTCTTCTGCTGTAAAGTCCTTTAATGTTAAAAAGTCTCTTCCTTTTAAGTTTGATTTCATCTTTGCCCGTCTCCTGTGTATTTATTTTTCTTTAACAGTCTCAACCAGTGATTTGGCAAGACCTGCCATTCCCTGAATTTCTGAAGGAATGATAATCTTTGTTGCCTGTCCGTCGGCAGCTCTTTCAAAAGCTTCCAGGCTCTTGATGCGAAGCACGGCTTCATCGGCGCCGGCATCCTTCAGCGCCCGGATACCATCCGCATTGGCATTCTGAATTTTGAGGATTGCCTGCGCTTCACCTTCAGCTTCACGGATACGAGCCTCTTTGGCAGCCTCTGCACGCAGAATCGCTGCTTCTTTATCGGCTTCGGCATCCAGAATCGTCGATTCCTTATTACCTTCGGCAATAAGAATTGCGGAACGCTTTTCACCTTCGGCACGGAGAATGGATTCTCTTCGTTCACGTTCTGCCTTCATCTGTTTTTCCATGGCATCCTGAATGGCTGCCGGAGGAATGATATTCTTTAATTCCACCCGGTTTACTTTGATGCCCCATGGGTCTGTGGCCACATCCAGGGTGGAACGCATCTTTGCATTGATGATTTCTCTGGAGGTCAGTGTTTCATCCAGTTCCAGATCACCGATGATGTTACGCAGTGTTGTCGCTGTCAGATTTTCAATCGCCATGATCGGACTCTGAACACCGTAGCAGTAAAGCTTAGGGTCTGTAATCTGATAAAATACGACCGTATCAATCCGCATCGTTACATTATCTTTGGTGATTACCGGCTGCGGCGCGAAATCGACCACCTGCTCTTTTAAAATGACTTTTTTAGCCACTTTATCAATGATCGGCACCTTTACATGGAAACCAACGGACCAGGTTCCCTGATAAGCTCCCAGACGTTCGATAACATAGGCATGGGCCTGCGGAACGATCTTAATACAGGATACAACAATAATTAAAACAATCGCCACTAAAATAATAACAGGTATAAACATCATAAGCAATTTTCCTCCTTGTCTGCCTTTTCAACAATTAATTTCACACCGGAAATTCCGATGATCCGGACAATCTCGTCTTTTTTGAAGGTTTCTTCCTCCCTGGCGGAGCGGGCAGTCCACTCCATTCCGTTGACGATCACCTGTCCCTCGGATTTGAGATTGTTAATCGGTATCAATACCCTTGCTGTGCGCCCCTCAAGGCTCTCAGCATTGGTTTTTGTCGTCTTTGTATTCAGATATTTTGTCAGCACCGGCCGGGTAAATATAAGCATTACCACGGAAATAACGATAAAGCCGATAATCTGAAGCCACAACGGCAAATTCAGCAGCGCCAGTAAAAATGCTGCCAGCGCACCGACGGCAAACCATATGGTCGTCAGCCCCAAAGTAAAGATTTCAATAAGAAGCAGTACGCCAAAAACGGCTAACCAGAATACTTCATACATTCAAACGCCTCCTCTCTCACTTTCAGTTGTTCTCCCCCCGGATACGGTTTATTGAAAATTTCTCTGCCGTTTCGCCTCATACATCAGAAGCGCCGCTGCAATTCCCGCATTCAGCGATTCCACCTGTCCGGCCATCGGAATGCGGATGTAGCCCGATGCCATTTCCGTCAGACGGTCCGTCAGGCCGCTGGCTTCATTACCGATCATAAAACAGGTGTCTTTTGTATAATCTTTCCGGCAGTAGTCTTCGCTGCCCTGTAAATGGGCGGCGTAAACACCGATGCCCTGACGCCGCATCTCAGAAACGACTTCCGTCAGATCATCCGCTGCTGCCACAGGCACCCGGTAAGCCGAACCCATCGTTGAACGGATGACCTTCGGCATATAAGGATCTACCGTCGTCCGGTTTAATATAATCCCGTCGATTCCGGCCCCCTCACCGGTGCGGATCACCGTTCCCAGATTTCCCGGGTCCTGAAGCGATTCCAGTATGAGAAATAATTTTGCCTGTCCCGTTTTTTTTGAAACAAGCGTTTTCCAGTCCCATAATTCCGAAGCCACCACCGCCATGACACCCTGAGGGGTCATGGTATCCGAGGTGTCACGGAATACTTTATCACTGACAATTTCCGCATAAGCCCCGGCGGCTTTCGCTTTCTTCAATACCGCTTCCCGGTACTCCGAATAGCCGCTGAAGCTTTCAGACATATAGATTTCTTTCAGCCGGTCTTCCGGCGCTTCCAGAACCATCTTAATGCCTTCCACAACAAAACACTGCTGTTCCCGCCGGGCCTTTCCCTTTTTCTGGAGCTGCATTAAATTTTTAATCTTTGGATTTGATGTACTTGTAATCATCTATATTTCCACGCCAACTTTCGCAAGGTTTACATTTTTACCCACAATAACCAGTGTCATTTCTTTTTCCAGAGGATTTTCCGGATTCATGTTGACCTCCAGAACTTCACCGTGTTTGACCCCGATGATATTCAGTCCGTAGGTTCCGCGGACATCCAGTTCCCGAAGGCCCTTTCCAATCCATCCCTCCGGCACCGGCATCTCGACCATGCTGAACTCGCTGGAGAGTTCTACCAGATCCACAAAGTCGCCGCCCATCAGATTTCTGGCGACACGGCCGCCCATCTCGGCTTCCGGAAATACGATCTTGTCCGCACCGACTTTTTCCAGAATGTGCTTGTGCATCTCATTTTCCGCTTTTGAAACAATGAAAGGCACCCCTTTTTCTTTCGCAATGATCGTCGCCATAATGCTGGCCTGCATATCGGTGGAAACCCCCACGACAACGCAGTCCAGGTTACTGATTCCAAGATTTTCCAGAACGTCCGGGTCCGCGATATCGGCAACCATGGCACAGGTCACGCTATTCGCGATCTCGTCAATCCGGTCCGGATCGCTGTCAACAGCGACAACGGAATTTCCGGCTTCTGCCAGACGCAGAGCCACAGCCATTCCAAACTTTCCAAGGCCAAAAACGCCATACTCTTTTTTCTTCATTTTCTTTTACCTCTCGTTATCTACCATTATACACTATATTGTGCATCTAAACAAAAATTTTTCCTTCCGGAAGCTGCCGGTGGATTTTCTTTTTTCCGGCTTTCACGTTCATGACCAGCGCCATCGTAATCGGTCCGAGCCGTCCGAAATACATACTCGCAATAAGTACCAGTTTCCCTGCCAGGGAAAAGGCCGGTGTCACGCCCCGGGTGAGACCTACCGTTCCCAGTGCGGAGAAAACTTCATACATAATATCGATCAGATACATATCCGATTCGATGCAGCTCAGAGCAAAGATGCTGATGAGCAGGAACATCGCCTGAATCAGTATAATGCAGGCGCCTTTAAGTACCGTATCCATCGGAATACGCCGCCGGCCCATTTCCACATCTTCTCTGGACTGAACCATGGAAATGACCGCAACCGCCAGTAAGGTGACCGTCACTGTTTTTACACCGCCGGCCGTACCTCCCGGAGATCCGCCGATAAACATAAAAACACAGCCCAGAAGCACGCTGCCGGTACGGAGAGCCCCCTGGTTAATGCTGGCAAATCCGGCCGTTCTGAGGGTTACCGACTGAAAAATACTGGCCCATATTTTCTGGCCTGTTGTCAGATGTCCCATAGTTCCCGGATTATTATGCTCCAGTGCGAAAATAATCAGAGCGCCGCCCACGATCAGGCAGCCGGTCACTGTCAGCACCAGCTTGCTGTGAAGGCTCATCCGTCTTACCGACATACCGATGCCCATCTTCTCTCTGCGGACCCGTCGGATCATGGCAAGAACGTCCCACCATACGACAAAGCCAAGGCCTCCGATGACGATCAGTGCCATCGTTACAATATTTATAAGCGGATGCCCCACATAATCCATCAGACTGTTATCCCCGAACAGATCCATCCCCGCATTACAGAATGCGGATACTGATGTAAATACAGACACCCAGATGCCTCTCAGCAGGCCGAATCTCGGAATACAGACAAACATATAGAGCAGAGCTCCGATGCCTTCCACAATCAGTGTGCCTTTCAGCATCTTACGGACCATGCGGACCATCCCCTTCAGCGTATCAAAGCCATAAGCCTCCTGAATAAGCATCCGCTGTTTTAAATGAATCCGCTGTCCGGCGATCATCAGCAGTACCGTTGTAAAAGAAACGACACCGAGACCGCCAAGCTGGATCATCATAAGGATGACCAACTGGCCGAACAGGCTCCAGTGCTGGCCCGTCACAACGGTCACGAGACCGGTCACACAGGAGGAGGTGGTCGCCGTAAATAAAGCGTCGATCGCCGGCGTCACCGTTCTCTCCACCGTGGATATCGGCAGCATAAGTAATATGGTCCCCGTTAAAATAAGTATTACAAAACCAAGGGCGATGATCTGCGTCGTCTGCAGACCAAGGCCTTTCTTCTTTTTTCTCACATCAAGTCCCTCTTATCCTGTTTTATTCAAGGATAGCGCAGCCTCCGGAAACGGAAGCTACGCTATCAATACATATTCTTTCGTTATCTCGCCAGAATCCGGGATACGGATAACTGGAATGGGTCCAGCGCCTTCTGCATCGCCAGAGCTTCATCAATATCATAATCCACAAACTCACCCTGTCTGTGGGCAACGACCCGGTTTGATTTGCCCTCGACCAGGGCCTTCACCGCATACGCCCCCATAATCGAAGCATAGACGCGGTCCTTCGCCGTCGGATTTCCGCCCCGCTGAAGGTGGCCTAAAATGGTCGCACGGGTTTCAATCCCCGTCGCTGCTTCGATCCGCCGGGCCATACTGGTCGAATGGCCGATCCCCTCGGCATTAATAATAATGTGATGGGTTTTGCCGATCTTCCGGCTTTTAATAATATGGTCTACAAGGATCTGTTCATCATAATTATAGGTTTCCGGAAGAAGGATATCCTCCGCACCGTTGGCGATACCGCACCAGAGGGCGATATATCCGGCATTTCTTCCCATAACTTCAATAATACTGCAGCGCTCATGGGATGTGGATGTGTCACGGACCTTATCAATGGCTTCCATCGCCGTATTCACGGCTGTATCAAAGCCGATCGTGTAATCCGTACAGGAAATATCCAGATCAATGGTTCCCGGAACACCGATGGTATTAATTCCCAAGGCCGCCAGCCTCTGGGCCCCCCGGAAAGAACCGTCGCCGCCGATCACGACAATACCGTCAATGCCATGCTTCCGGCAGATTTCAGCGCCCTTTTTCTGGCCCTCTTCCGTCATAAATTCACTGCACCGTGCCGTATATAAAAATGTGCCGCCCCGATTCAGAATATCGCATACGCTCGCAGCACCCAAATCTACAATCTCTTCATCCAGAAGTCCTGCGTACCCCTTCTGGATTCCCTTCACCCGACAGCCTTCGGTGACCGCCGTCCGGACAACGGCTCTGACCGCCGCATTCATCCCTGGTGCATCGCCGCCGCTGGTAAGTACGCCAATTGTTCTTATCTTTTTGCTCATGTTCAAACCTCCATCCTTACGAACTGACAACGATTTTTCAGAATAGTCATTCATTATTGTGATATTTTAATACAGATTTATCACCATTTCAAGACAGATTGCTGAAGTTTTACATTTTCCTCACCAAAGGCCTCATAAAGCATGTTTAATACCCGGTCGTCCCCCTGAACAGAATAACGGTTTTCCAGCCGTTTCACTGCTTTTTCCCGGGCACAGAAAATAACGATCCGGTCCGGCCCGCTCTCCGCTTCAACGATCTGATACAGCCCGGCCTCCCGTTCCATATACGCCGCCTTACTGTCAAATTTAATCCAGATTTCCTTCGGTATTTCATCAAACGGAAGAATTTTTTCGCAGACCAGCTTCGCCTGCTGGTCATCGGACGCCGAGACTCTGCCCCGGATATAAATTTTCTGGTCCTCGCCCAGATACTGCTGGTATTTCTCGTAATCTCTCGGGAAAATAATAACTTCCACAGTCCCCACCAGATCTTCCAGAGAAACAAAGGCCATAAGCTGATTATTTTTGGTCACCTTCACCGTTTTGGAGGTAATCATGCCGCCGATCACAGCGCTCTGATTATCCCGTACACGGGCAGCTCCGGTTTCATCATCCAGATAAAAATCCGTGGTCACCGCCGTCACATTCTTCATAAGAAACTTTCCGTATTCTTCCAGAGGATGACCGCTGATGTAAACGCCAAGCACCTCTTTTTCAAACGCCAGCTTCAGTTCTTTATCATATTCGCCTACATTCGGATAATGCACATCAAATTCTGCCTTTTCTTCCTCCGATACAAAATCAAACAGAGACATCTGCCCGGTCATAGATTTTTTACGCTCCTGATTCACCTGATCCATGACCTGGACATAGACCATCATTAACTGACGCCTGGTCACATGAAAACAATCCATGGCGCCGGATTTAATAAAGCTTTCCACCGTCCGCTTATTGACTTCCTTTCCGGACAGCCGCTCGATAAAATCCTTCAGGCTGGCAAAAGGCCCCCGCTCCGTCCTTTCCCGGACAATTGAATCAATGACGGAACGGCCAACGCTCTTTATCGCAGAAAGGGCATAGCGGATATTTCCATCGGAAACGGAGAAATCCCGCTCCCCTTCATTAATATCCGGAGGCAGCAGTTTAATATTCATTTTCCGACATTCCATAATATATTCGGCAACCTTGGTCGGATTATCAATGACCGACGTCATTAACGCCGCCATAAATTCCACCGGATAGTAATATTTCAGCCATGCGGTCTGATAAGACACGATCGTGTAGGCCGCCGCATGGGATTTGTTGAACGCATATTTGGCAAAATCCGTCATCTCATCGAAAATTTTATTGGCAATCTTTTCATCAATGCCCCGGGCAATACATCCCGGCACATTCAGCGCTTCATTGCCATAAACAAAGTATTCCCGTTCCTTCGCCATAACATCCGCTTTTTTCTTGGACATGGCACGGCGCACCAGATCGCTTCGTCCCAGATCATATCCGGCCAGCTTCATAACGATCTGCATCACCTGTTCCTGATAAACGATACAGCCATAGGTCGGCGCCAGAATTTCTTCCAGCTCCGGGCAGTCGTAAACAATCGAAGACTGATTCTGCTTTCCTTTAATATATCTCGGTATGAAATCCATCGGTCCCGGACGATAGAGCGAAATTCCCGCAATAATATCCTCCAGACTGGATGGCTTCAGTTCTTTCATAAACCCTTTCATGCCGCCGCTTTCCAACTGGAAAACACCCTCGGTTTTCGCCGCGGCGATCATTTCATAAACCTTCGGGTCAGCGGAATCAATGTCATAAATATCCAGCGGCGTTTCACGGCGGCGGTTGATGAGCTTCACCGCATTCTGAATAACCGTCAGTGTCCGCAGTCCGAGGAAGTCCATTTTCAAAAGTCCCAGTTCTTCCAGCGTCGTCATGGTAAACTGGGTGGTGACACAGTCATCCACGCCTCTTGAAAGAGGTACGTATTCATCCACCGCCTTCGGACTGATGACGACGCCGGCCGCATGGGTCGATGTATGCCTTGGCAGTCCTTCCAGACGTTTGGACATATCGATCAGCTCGTGGATCACCGCGTCCTGCTCATAGGTCCGTTTCAGCTCCGGATTTTTTTTCAAAGCCAGATCAATGGTCATATTCAGCTCGGCCGGAATCATTTTCGCCACGGAATCCACCTGGGCATAAGGCAGATCGAGCACCCGGCCCACATCACGGATCACACCCCGGGCAGCCATCGTACCAAAGGTGACGATCTGAACGACCCGGTCTTTGCCGTATTTCTCCACCACATAATCTATGACTTCCTGACGCCGCTCATAACAGAAATCCACATCAATATCCGGCATGGTCACCCGGTTCGGATTCAGGAAACGTTCAAAAAGAAGACTGTATTTAATCGGATCGAGATCCGTGATTTCCAGACAGTAGGACACCAGACTTCCCGCTGCCGAACCACGGCCCGGACCAACGGCAATGCCCTGACTTTTGGCATAGTGGATAAAGTCCCATACAATGAGGAAATAATCCACAAATCCCATATTTTTAATGGTATTTAATTCATATTCCAGGCGCTTTTTCAGAGTTTCGTCCGGATTTTCATAACGGCGGTTAAGACCTGTCCATGTCAGCTCATTCAGATAACTCCAGGCATCATAGCCCTCCGGTACCGGAAATTCCGGCAGTTTGTATTTGCCGAATTCAATTGTCACCTGACACCGCTCCGCAATGCGCTGCGTATTATCACAGGCAGCCTTTGCATAGGGAAAAAGCTTCCGCATCTCTTCTTCGGACTTTACATAATACTGGCCGCCTTCATAACGCATCCGGTCTTCATCCGCCACTTTCTTTCCTGTCTGGATGCAGAGCAGGATATCGTGGGATTTTTCATCCTCCGCATACGTATAATGAATATCATTCGTCGCTACCAGATCAATCCCCGTCTCCTGACTCATCCGGAGCAGACTCTGATTGACCGTTTTCTGGGCCGGAATACCGTGATCCTGAAGTTCCAGGAAAAAATTTCCCTTTCCAAAGACTTCTTCCAGCTCCAGCGCTTTTTGCTTTGCATCTTCATAAAGACCTTTCTGGATATACTCCGGAACAACGCCCGCCAGACAGGCGCTCAGAGCAATAATCCCCTCGTGATATTCCCGGAGCAGTTCCATATCCACCCTCGGTTTATAGTAAAAGCCTTCCGTAAATCCCCGGGATACCAGCTTCATCAGATTATGGTAGCCTGTATTATTCTCCGCAAGAAGCACCAGATGATTGTATTTATTGTCCTGCTGACCGGCCTTGTCAAACCGGGAATTCGGCGCAACATAGACCTCGCATCCGATGATCGGACGGATGCCTGCGGCCTGCGCCGCCCTGTAAAAATCAATCACGCCGTACATCACGCCATGATCCGTAATCGCCACACTGTCCATGCCCAGCGCCTTCGTCTGGGCCACCAGCTCTTTAATTTTATTGGAACCATCCAGTAAACTGTATTCTGTATGCACATGTAAATGGGTAAATGCCATCGAATCTCACCTTTATTATCTGCTAATGTCTGTTTGTATCTATTCTTTCAATTATAAACGATATAAATTCAAAAACCAAGTGTTAATACCTATTGCAATCTAAAGAACCCGGGAATACAATAGATTTATGGCTTAGTATTTTAAATCAGGAGGAATTTTTATGGCTTTTCATTTAATCGATATGAACACCTGGGAACGCAGAGACCACTATGACTATTACCGGACCATCGTCCGGTCCAGCTACACACTGAACACCAATATTAAGATCACCGGACTTTTAAACGCAGTTAAGTCCCGCGGGTTACGTTTTTATCCGGTTTTTCTTTACGTCATATCCACTGCCGTCAACCGACAGAAGGAAATGCGGATGGCCCATGACCGTGAAGGAAATCTCGGATACTGGGATGAGTGTCACCCGTCTTATACGATTTTTCACAAAGACGACCACACCTTCTCCGACATCTGGTCCGAATACAACAAAGACTTTTCTGTATTCTATAAAAACTGTGTCGAAGATATGGAAACCTGGAAAGACGTCAAAGGTGTCAAAACCAAGCCCGGAAAACCGGATAATTTCACACCGATTTCCTGCATCCCATGGCTTTCCTACACATCCCAGAGCTATGACACGCCGATGAAGTCACCGCTGCTTTTCCCGATTGTCCTTTTTGGCAAGTACTTTGAACAAAACGGCGAAGTCCTTCTGCCATTTTCCGCTTACCTTCAGCATCTTGTTGCCGACGGTTATCACACATCCCTGTTCATTAACACCGTGCAGGAGATTGCAGAAAACTACGAACACTGGCTGCCGGCAAAGTAAAAACTTTCACTAAAAAAAAGAAAACCTCTCTTTCAGGAACCTTTCACAGCTCCATGAAAAAGAGGTTTTTCTCAATTTTTCTTTATAACGCCCACTGCCATTTCATACTGGGCCCTGTGCCGGTTTTCGACAAGGGCTTTCGGATAATGGATCACACCGTGCCCTTCATAGGGATCATTAAAGTAATAACCATCCGCATCATAGCCGACCAGTAACATACAGTGTTCATTGGAAATCCATGTAAAGACCCCGCCGCCATCCAGAAGTTTCCACTCCGGCCCGGTCACGGGCTCCCGCATATCAATGCAGGCCCAGAAAACCACCGGCATCCCTTTGTCGATATAATTTCTCAACAGCCATTCCATCGGCTTCCCTGTTTCATCGATAATGTCATAGGATTCACCAATGGCTTTTTCCAGCGCTTTTTTAATAACCGGCGCATAGCAGCCGAAATCATCTTCGCTGTAAGGACTGCCGCAGAAATGCTCGTTTGGATCTGCCCCGTAAATCTGACCGTCCCGCATCTCAAATTTTCGACATTCCAGATAATTTTCGATAAACGTGTCCACAGATATATCATAACCGAGAAACTGAAGGAGCATCACCGTCGAGACGCTCTCGCACCCCGTCGGATACTTTCCTTTCTGGCTGATATAGGGTACATCAATTTTTACCATAGCCTATGCCTCTTTGCTCCCGGTCATTTTCTTCATAACTGTCAGAACTGCGATCAGCAGCACAAGGCTCAGTCCGAGAGATACAATCCAGGATTTTGAAATACCTGCGATCAGATAACCGACGATACATACCACGGCAACAACTGCCGCATACTGCATCTGAGTGGAAACGTGATTGATATGATTACTCTGCGCACCTGCCGAAGACATAACCGTTGTATCCGAAATCGGAGATACATGGTCGCCGCAGACAGCGCCTGCCAGAACTGCAGATACCGCAATCACCATCATTTCAAGATTCGCTGTACCGGAGAACATCGCTGTAACAATCGGCACAAGGATCGCAAAGGTTCCCCAGCTTGTTCCTGTGGAAAAAGCAAGGAAAATCGCGATCATAAACATAATCGCCGGAATAAAAATGCTGGCTGAAGCATTATTGCCGACAACGCTTTCAACAAATCCGGCAATCCCCAGAGCATCACCGACACCCTTTAAGGACCATGCAAAAATCAGAATAGCCACGGCAGGAATCATCAGACGGAAGCCTTCAACAAAGCTGTCCATGAACCCTTTAAACGTAACGACTTTACGCGGCAGATAGAGAACCAGCATAAACATAATTGTTATAAATGTGGCAAAAATAAGGCTGGTTTCCGCATCACAGCCGGCAAAGGCTGTAATAATATCCGTTGCACCGCCGAGGAAGCCTGTATAGATCATGGCTCCGACGGCAGAAATAATCAGCACCGCAACCGGAAGCACCAGGTCAAGAACCCGGCCTTTGGAAGACATTTCTTCCGGTTTTACCTGTTCAAACTCTTCAGCGCCGGAAGTAAACAGATCTCCCTTCGCCGCATTCATTTCATGCTTTTTCATCAGACCGAAGTCAAAACCGCTGACCGCAATATAAATAACCATTGCCAGTGTGAGCAGTGCATATAAATTATAAGGAATCGTTCTTAAGAACAACTGGAATCCTGTAATTCCCGCATCTGCCGGCACATAGGAGTTCACGGCTGCCGCCCAGCTTGAAACCGGCGCGATAATACATACAGGAGCCGCTGTGGCGTCAATAATGTAGGCAAGCTTCGCTCTGGACACCTTAAAGCGGTCTGTCACCGGACGCATTACCGAACCGACCGTCAGGCAGTTAAAATAGTCGTCCACAAAAATCAGGACACCCAGTCCGGTCGTGGCCAGAAGCGCGCTCCGTTTGGATTTAATCTTCTTTCCCGCCCAGTTTCCATAGGCTGCCGAACCTCCCGACTTGGCCATCAATACGATAATCATACCAAGCAGAACGTCAAAAATCAGTATGTTTAAATTCATGCTCTCCTTCATGATGTCAAAAAATGCAACAAAGGCATCCCATGGCTGGAATCCGGTATACAGCAGCGCACCGAAGGCAACACCGATAAACAGCGAGCTGTAAACTTCCTTTGTCACAAGCGCCAGCACAATGGCCAGCAGCGGCGGTACCAGCGACCACCAGGTCCCGATAAACATCGCACCATCCATAAACATTCTCCCCTCTTATGTAAATTTATTCTTTACCGTTCCAGCAATACGTACACAGCTTGCATGGCTCGATACCGATGGCTTTTTCCAGCTCATCCAGCCGTGCAAAATCCAATGATGTGAAATTCAACTGACGACAGATTTCGTCCACCATCTTTTTATACTTGTCGCTGTCCGGATCTGCATACTCCTGAAGCACCTCAAGGCTGACCTCATCCGTACCTTCAAAATCACAGATAATTCTCCGTGAGATCAAATCCATTTCGGATTTAAACCGGGCAAAATTCAAATATTTGCAGCCGAACATGATCGGCGGGCAGGCCGGACGCACATGAACTTCCTTTGCACCGGATTCATATAAGAATTCTGTCGTTTCACCGAGCTGCGTTCCACGAACGATGGAATCGTCGATGAGCAGCAGCCGTTTATCTTTAATCATTTCCTGAACAGGAATTAATTTCATCTTTGCAATCAGATTCCGTTCCACCTGATTCTGAGGCATAAATGACCGTGGCCAGGTCGGTGTATATTTAATGAAAGGTCTTCCATAAGGTTTATGGGCTTCGTTGGAATAACCAACCGCATGGGCAATACCCGAATCCGGAACTCCCGCAACAATATCCACATCCACCTGATCGCGTTTCGCCATTTCTTTACCGCAGTTATTCCGCATTACTTCGACATTATGCCCTTCATAGGTCGATGTCGGATAACCATAGTAAACCCATAAAAATGCACACATACGCATTTCTTTTCCAGGCTCTTTCAGTACGACATATTTCTCAGGATCGATAAATACAATCTCACCCGGTCCCAGATCTTTGACATGATGATATCCAAGATTCAGAAATGCGGAAGATTCAAAAGTCACACAAAAAGCGTCTTCTTTTTTTGCAATGATTACCGGCGTACGGCCAAGTCTGTCCCGGGAACAGTAAATTCCCTGATGGGTCATGACCAGAATACTCATAGAACCGTCAATCACTTCCTGGGCATAAGCAAGTCCCTCTGCAATACTGTCCTTCTGATTAACCAGCGCCGCAACCAGTTCTGTCGTGTTAATTTTTCCCGCACTCATTTCCAAAAACTGAGTTGTACCGAAAGCAAAGCATTTTTCCTTCAGCTCTTCCATATTATTCATCCGGCCAACCGTTGTGATCGCAAATGATCCCAGATGGGAATTGACCATCAGTGGCTGAGGTTCACTGTCCGAAATCGAACCGATGCCGATGCTTCCTTTAAAATCATCGATATCTTTTTCAAATTTGGAACGAAAAGGTGAATTCTCAATATTATGAATCGCTCTCTGGAAGCCTTCTTCACCGCAGACAACCAGTCCGCCTCTCCGCGCTCCCAGATGCGTATGATAATCTACGCCAAAATACAAGTCTACAACACAATCTCTTTTTGATGCAACGCCAAAAAATCCGCCCATGTTAAATCCTTTCCATTATTAAGCCGTCGCCGCCCGCGGCCGGCCATAATTTTATCCTAGTTTAAAGTTTCTGTCATCTACATCTTCGGATGTAAATTCCAATAGTATTATACGCACAAACATATGGCTTGTAAAGAATGAAAAAAATCCCTCCGGTCTGTTCGAATGTTTTTTTCGTCAAAACCGGAGGGTATTCCATTCATTTCATTAAATTACAGCTTAAAAGATACAAGTAAATCTTCAGAGTTTACTTTTTCTCCTTCGGATACGTAAATCTTTTCAACAACACCCGCTGTCTTCGAAACAATCGTTGTTTCGATCTTCATTGCTTCCACAACAAGCAGTGGTGTGTTGACATCCACTTTATCGCCTTCCTTAACAAAAATCTGGCAAACGGTTCCAGGAATGGTCGAACCAATCTGTCTCGGTTCCGATTTATCTGCTTTCGGACGCTGATTTACATGAACCATTTCATTTTTGTCTTCAATGACAACTTCACGTACCGCACCGTTGACTTCAAAGGTCAGTGTACACTTACCTTCGCTGTTTGCCGGTGTTTTACCGATATATTTAATAATCAGTGTTTTACCCTGTTCGATGGTGACTGTCGTTTCTTCTCTCGGTTTCAGTCCATAGAAGTAAACGCTGCTCTCTAACTGGGATACATCATTATAAGCTTCCAGATGCACACAATAATCTTCGTATACTCTCGGATAAAGGGCATAGCTGACAGCTTTCTGGCGAACCTCCAGCGGTGTGAAGCCAGTCAGGTCAAACTTGCCTTTCAGATAATTCTCCACGCCGACCATATCCACGCTCTCCAGCAGTGTTCCCGGCCGTACGCTGATCGGCTCTGCACCCTTCAGAACAATTTTCTGGAATTCTTCCGGGAAACCGCCGTCCGGCTGTCCGATCATACCCTTGAAATATTCTACGACAGATTCCGGATAGGAAAGGTCTTTTCCGGCTGTCAGAATATTATCCTGATTTAATTCATTTTTGAACATGAAGATTGCCAGGTCTCCGACAACCTTGGATGTCGGTGTTACCTTTACAATGTTTCCGAGAAGGTCATTGGCCTGTTTGTAAAGCCCCTTGATATCGTCAAAACGGTCTTTTTCGCCCATGTCCTTAACCTGAGCCAGGAGGTTGGAATACTGTCCGCCCGGAATTTCGTATTTGTAAATTTCAGAATTCGGAGAATACATACCGCTTTCGAAAGGCTTGTACGCCTCACGGACACGGGCATAATATTCACTCAGTTCATGAAGTTCTGCCGTATCCAGTCCCGTATCTCTTTCGGTTCCGCGAAGTGTTGCCACGATGGTATTCATGGATGGCTGGCTTGTCAAAGAGCTCATGGATTCAATCGCCATATCGGCAATATCCACACCGGCTTCTGCTGCCATCAATACGGTACTTACACCGCTGCCCGTGGTGTCATGGGTATGTAAGTTCACAGGAATCTTCAGTTCCTTCTTCAATTCTGTAATCAGAGTTTTTGCTGCGTATGGTTTTAAGAGACCTGCCATATCTTTAATCGTCAGGATGTGGCATCCCATCGCTTCAATTTCTCTGGCTTTCTTCATATAGTAATCCAGTGTATATTTGGTTTCATCCGGATTGGAAATATCGCCGGTATAGCAGATGGTTCCTTCAACGATCTTTCCGGTCTTTAATGCTTCTTCCACAGGCATCTTCATATTTTCTGTCCAGTTCAGACTGTCGAAAATACGGAAAACATCGATGCCGCGGTCTGCGGAAATACGGATAAATTCCTGAACCACATTATCCGGATAGTTGCTGTATCCAACCGCATTGGATGCACGCAGAAGCATCTGGATCAGTGTATTCGGCATACGCTTTCTCAGTTCCGCCAGACGGCGCCATGGAGATTCTTTCAGGAAACGGTACGCTGTATCATAGGTCGCACCGCCCCATGCTTCTGCTGAAAATGCATTGGCAAGAAACGCATTGGCTGCATAAGCACCGTCGACGATATCTCTTGTACGCATACGTGTCGCAAACAGAGACTGCTGTGCATCACGCATGGTCGTATCGGTCACATAAAGCTTTTTCTCTTTCAGAATTTTCTGGGTGAATCCTTCGGCGCCCAGCTTCAGGAATTCGTCTCTGGAGCCCCAGATCTTTTTCTCTGTATCAAAAACCGGCATACGGTGCGGGTCCAGATCCGGCTTGTCACCGTTCTGAGGATTCACGATCTTATCTCCGATAAATTCCAGAATCTTTGTGGCTCTGTCCTGTACCTTCTGTAAATCATAAAGCTCCGGTGTTTCTTCGATAAATGTTGTGTAACATTTTCCGCTCTGGAAGGTTTCGTGGTTGAGGACATTAATCAGGAACTGGATATTTGTCTTAACGCCACGGATACGCATTTCTTTCAGCGCACGGAGGGATTTCCGGATCGCGCCGATAAATGTCCGGTCGTGGGAAATAACTTTTACAAGAAGACTGTCATAATATGGCAGGATTTCTGCGCCGGAATAGGCGTTACCGCCATCCAGACGAAGGCCTGCGCCGGAACCGGAACGGTATACGTTGATACGTCCTGTATCCGGAAGGAAGTTATTTGCCGGGTCTTCTGTGGTGATACGTGTCTGAATTGAGTAACCGTTCACCTGGATCGCATCCTGGTTTGGAATACCTATTTCTTCGGAATCCAGCGGATAGCCTTCGGCAACCATGATCTGGGACTGAACAATATCAATACCGGTGATCATTTCGGAAACCGTATGTTCTACCTGGATTCTCGGGTTCATCTCGATAAAGTATGGATGATTCTGGTCATCCACAAGGAATTCCAGTGTTCCCGCATTCCGGTAACCCACTTTTTTCACAAGGCGGATCGAGCTTTCAAAAATCTGCTGACGAACCGCTTCCGGTACGGTAAAGGCCGGCGCATATTCAACCACCTTCTGATGACGGCGCTGTACAGAACAGTCACGGTCATAAAGATGTACCGCATTGCCGTATTTATCGGCAATCACCTGAACCTCGATATGTTTCGGACTTCTCAGATATTTTTCAATGAAAATCTGTTCATCACCAAAAGCTTTTCTGGATTCTTCTCTGGCTTCTCTGTAAGCTTTTTCCAGTTCGTCTTTAGAGTTTACGATACGCATACCGCGGCCGCCGCCGCCGTTAGATGCTTTCAGCATCACCGGATAACCGATAAAATCTGCCGCTTCCTGGACTTCATCGAAGTTTTCCACGGCTTTATCAATGCCCGGTATGGTCGGAACGTCTGCTGCCATCGCCATTTTTTTGGAAGAAATTTTATCACCCATCGCACGCATCATATCTGCGGAAGGTCCGATAAATGTAATACCGCTCTTTTCACATGCCTCTGCGAAGTACGGATTTTCTGATAAAAATCCATAACCCGGATGAATCGCATCCACCTGATGATTTTTTGCAATACGGATAATTCCGTCGATATCCAAATATGCGTCTACCGGCCCCTTTTCTTCATCTAACAGGTACGCCTCATCCGCTTTTGTACGGAATAATGCATATTTGTCCTCTTTTGAAAAAATCGCTACAGTGCCAATTCCCAGCTCATTTAAAGCACGGAAAACACGAATTGCTATTTCCCCTCTGTTTGCAACCAGAACTTTTTTGAATTGTCTGATTTCCTTGTTTGCCATCCCAATTCCTCCGTTTCATCTCAATCTCACTCATGTCTGACGTCATTGTGTCTGATTTTTTATGTCTGATTTTTAGAAAATCGAAGGTGCTTTAAAATACACCTTCGATTTTGAGACCTACTAAAACTATTGTTGCTTTGATATATATTTGTCAATCGCGCTTACTGCATCTTCTTCATCCGGACCATTTGCGATAATAGTGATTTTCTCACCCTCTGCCAGTCCGAGACTCATCATTCCCATGATACTTTTAGCATTAACCTTTTTTTCCTGGATTTCCACGTAAATACTGCTTTCGTACTGACTTGCCACCTGCACAAGCAATGCGACAGGCCGCGCTTCTAATCCTTTTGGAATATTAATAGTCATGCTCTTTGAAACCATAATAAACTGTACCTTGCCTTTCTACCTCTCGTTAATTCCCAGTCCTCAATTCTTCTGCCATCATACTTAACTTTCGTAAGCGGTGGTTCACCCCCGACTTACCTACAGGAGTTGACAATAACTTCCCTAATTCAACAAGTGATGCTTCCGGATAATCCAAACGAATCTGAGCGATTTCTCTCAGACCATCCGTCAATTCACTGAAGCCTACCGTATCACGGATATACGTAATATCTTCAATCTGTTTTACGGCGGCGGATACGGTCTTGGAAATATTAGCCGTTTCACAATTCACGCGCCGGTTTATTGAATTTCGCATCTCTTTCAGAATCCTTATATTTTCCAACTCCATCAAAGAAACATGGGCTTCCATAACATTTAGTATATCTACAATCTGAGATGCTTCCTTAATATACACGACGTGGTATTTCTTTCGGGTAATGTACTTACCCTCGATATCAAAAGTCTTCATCATATCGCAAATCTGCCATGCCCGTTCCGGAGTTGTGCACACAATCTCAAAATGATAAGTCTTTTCCGGTTCACTGATGGAACCGGCACATAAAAAAGCGCCTCGGAGAAAGGCTCTCTTACAACAGGCTTTACGCAGAATCAACGAATCAACCTGTGTGTAGTCTCTCTCGAAATTTCCGTCACCATTCATGAATTTTACAGAACTTAAAATCTTTCTTGCGGCATAATCATCCTTCACATCCAGTATGTAACTACGGCTTTTCCCGGTATGAATATGACTTCTTATAGCTATATCACAATCTATATTATATGTTTTTTTCACTAATGTAAAGTATTTTCTTGAAACTGCGAGATTTTCTGTATGTATTTTTACAGATACTTTACCATTTTCATCAATGTTCACTTTGCCGCACAGGCTCAGAATCGCCGCAATTTCAGCAATCCGGCAATGCATGGCGACCCCTGTCTGATAGGACAGCTCTTCTTTGACACGACCTGAAAATGACAACGGTATCTCCTCCAATCTATGATTTTCTCAACGCATCCCGGACAATATCTCTGTGTTCTGTCTTGACACTGTAATTTTTATTTTTCAACCGCTGATAAAGACCGTTGGCCACCGTCACCGAACGATGCTTGCCACCGGTACATCCGACTGCAACGACCAGTTGATTTTTCCCTTCCCGGATATACTGGGGCAAAAGGAAGGTCAGCATGTCCTCCAGCTTATTCAGAAAAATTCCCGCCTCCGCATTTTTCATCACAAAATCCTGCACATCCGCATCCTCTCCGGTTTTTGGCCGAAGCGCTTCTTCATAGTAGGGATTCGGAAGAAAACGCACATCAAACACCAGATCCGCATCCGCCGGGATTCCGTACTTAAATCCAAAGGATAAAATCGTCAGGAAGAAATTTTCATAGGGCTCGTTTTTCACAAAAATTTTATCCACTTCGCCCTTTAAATCCCGGATAAGCATCTGGCTGGTATCAATAATATAATCCGCCCGGTCCTTTAAGAATTTCATTTTGATGCGTTCATGATGAATCCCGTCTTCGATACGGCCGCCGACAGACAGCGGATGATGTCTCCGGGTTTCTTTGTAACGTTTAATCAAAACCATATCCTCACAGTCCAGATATAAGATTTCATAATGAATTCCCAGATCCCGGACACTGTCAAGCACCTTATTCACCGTAGCCAGTCCCTCACCGCTGCGGATATCAATGCCCAGCGCCACCTTTGGCATCGTCGCTTCTTCTTTGCCCGAAACCAGCTCTGAAAACTTCGGCAATAACGGAATCGGAAGATTATCCACGCAAAAATACCCTGCATCCTCCAGCATTTTCAAAACAGAACTTTTACCGGCCCCTGACATTCCGGTGACAATCACAAATCGCATGTATCTGCCTCCCAAGCCAATTTTATTCAAACTCTCCGATCAGGCGCACTTCCGGTTCAAGATGTACGCCAAATTTTTCATACACACGGCCGTCTACATCGGCCATCAGCCGGCGGACGTCTTCAGCCGTCGCCGCACCCGCATTGATAACAAAACCACTGTGCTTTTCGGAAACCATCGCATCGCCGACCCGATAACCTTTCAGTCCCGCATCCTGAATGAGTTTTCCGGCAAAATATCCCTCCGGTCGCTTAAAGGTGCTTCCGGCGCTCGGATATTCCAGCGGCTGTTTTTCTCTTCTCTGCCGGGACAGTTCATCGACTCTCGCCATAATCGCACCGGCATCCCCTTTTTCAAAAACCATCTCTGCGGAAAGAACGATCCAGTCTTCTTTCTGAATCCGGCTCGTCCGGTATCCCAGTTCCAGTTCCTCCAGTGAAAATTCCCGGATATTTCCCTCCATATCCACGGCACGGACGGATTTTAAAATATCCTTCATTTCGCCGCCATAGGCGCCGGCGTTCATCGCCACGGCACCGCCCAGCGTTCCCGGAATCCCTGTGGCAAATTCAAATCCGCCGCAGCCCTCTGCTGAAACGTCCTTCGCCAGCTTTGCCAGCATCGCACCGGCGCCGGCATGGACCCGTACCACAGAATCTTCTTCTATAATATCTGTTTTATCCAGATTTCTGCATATTTTAAAAACAACGCCCCGGAATCCCTTATCCCCGACAAGCAGATTGCTTCCGTTTCCGATAATATAAACAGGGATTTTCTGACGCCTGCACCAGCCCAGTCCCCGGATAAAGCCATCCTCTGTTTCCGGGCATACAAGCACATCAGCCGGGCCACCAATCCGGAAAGTGGTGTGATTTTTCATCGGCTCATTTTCCAGAATCTGTCCCCCGCCAATAATTTCGCTTAAATTTTCCGCTAATGTCATAAACTCTTTTCCTCTCTGTCTATTCTTGTTCCGAAATAATCATATAGGCCGCTCCGGCAATTCCCGCCTGATTTCCGAGTTCCGCCAGAACAACCGGCGTATTTCTGAACCCTTCGAAGGCCTGCTCCCTGAAATGTTTTTCTGTTTTTGCCCTCAGATATTCCCCTGCGGCAGATACGCCGCCGCCGATCAGAATCTTTTCCGGATTGACAACCGCACAGACGGCCGCCATCCCACGGCCCAGATAGAAAGCCATTTTTTCAGCAATGCCGTCGGCAAAAGCATCGCCGGCCTTTCCCGCATTAAAAATCATTTCTGCGGAAAGGGTCTCTTCCCCGGCTTTGCCAAGCACCGTTTTCACTGAGGTCCGCTGCATCTCCCGTTTCGCATAGGCCACAATTCCCGTCGCCGATGCGATCTGCTCCAGGCAGCCCCGGTTTCCACAGTTACAGCGTCCCACGATATCCGCTTCAGAAAGACACGGCAGATGCCCGATTTCTCCGGCACAGCCCCGGCTTCCGTTCAGTATTTTTCCTCCGATGACAATGCCGCCGCCCACGCCGGTTCCAAGGGTCACCATCACAAGGCTCCGACAGCCCCGGCCGCCGCCGAGCCACATCTCCCCAAGCGCCGCCGCATTGGCATCATTGGCGCACCGCACATGGATATTTTCCGGCGTCCATCCCGGAAATCCGGAAAGATATCCGGTCAGCACTTCGGCCGCCCGGACATTCTCCCATCCCAGATTGACACAGCTTCTTACTTCGCCGCCGTCGTGTACGGGCCCCGGCACACCGATGCCGATGCCTCGGAGTTTTTCCGGTGAAATCCCGTTCCGCAGACAACAGCGGTGAACCTCTCCGGCAATCTCCGGAAGAATATGGCTGCCGCTGTCGCTCCGGTTCGTCGGAATGGACCATTTTTCTGTCAGTTTATCATCAAACAGGCCAAATTTTATCTCTGTGCCTCCCACATCGACGCCGATGACCCATTTTTTTATTGGATTATTTTGCATCACTTTTTTCCTGAATATTTCCTGTCACCCGTCGATAAAGCTCCTTCGCCGCATTATAGCCCATCTGTTTCTGACGATGGTTGATGGCTGCCGATTCGATAATCACCGCGACATTACGGCCCGGCCGGATCGGTATGGCATGGTATGCCACTTTATTGCCGAGATACTCCGTATACTGGTCGTCCAGTCCGAGACGGTCATACTCTCTTTCCCGGTTCCACTCTTCCAGTTTAATGACCAGACTGATATTCTGTGTCTCCCGGACACTCTGGATACCGAACAGTGTTTTCACATCGACAATACCGATTCCCCGAAGTTCGATAAAATACCGGGTAATATTCGGCGCTGTTCCCACAAGCTCCGTATCGCTGATTTTTTTAATTTCAACAACGTCATCTGAAACAAGACGGTGGCCGCGCTTAATCAGCTCCAGAGCCGCTTCACTCTTGCCGATACCGCTCTCACCGATGATAAGGACACCTTCACCGAATACATCCACCAGAACCCCGTGAATCGAGATTCTCGGTGCCAGCTCCGCCTGAAGAACCCGGATGGCCTTATTCATAAAACCGCAGGTGCCTTCCGGATAGAGCAGCAATGGGATCTGATAACGGGTCGCCATCTGGATGACCGATTCTGCCGGTTTCAGGTTCCGACAAAAGACCATGCACGGAATCCCCGCCTGGAAAATCCGTTCATACATCTTCATGCCGTGGTCATCATAATTTTTTTCAACGTAGGCCGTTTCCACCATACCTACGATCTGAAACCGTTCGTAATCAAAATGCTCGAAAAAACCTGCAAGCTGAAGGGCCGGACGGTTCACATCCGACTGGTGAATCTCCACCTTTTCCACATCCACTTCCGGATTCAAAAGACTGAGATTCAGCGGTTCCATAATCTTACTCAATTTTACATGATAATCTGTCGGTATATTATCAAACATTTTTTAACCCCTTTCACAAAAAAACTTCCCGTCATATACTTCATTTATTTACTCATTATACAGTTCCTGTATACCGCATGTCAATGCGCTTCCCCGTTTCCTTTCTGCCGGAAGAAAGTGTAGACCGCTTCCGCCGCCGCCGCATTCATGGACGGAATCTGCCGGAGTTCTTCCACCGATGCTTCCCGGATTTTCTGAATGTCTCCAAAGCAGCGCATCAACGCCTTCCGCCGTGCCTCACCGATTCCCGGAATGTCTTCCAGAATGGAACGCACCTGGGTTTTGCCCCGAAGACTCCGGTGATACTCGATGGCAAAACGATGGGCCTCATCCTGTATCCGGGTAACCAGCCGGAAAGCTTCCGATGTTTTTTCGATGCCGATTTCCTGTTCTTCATAATAGATGCCCCGGGTCCGGTGGAAATCATCCTTCACCATACCGCAAACCGGAATATCCAGTCCCAGTTCCATCAGCACCTTCTGAGCGATATGCACCTGTCCCTTTCCGCCGTCCATTAAAATCAGATCCGGAAACATGGAAAAGCTTCCCAGAGCCAGATCTCCCCCTTTTTCTTTGAGGGCTTCCTGTTCTTTAAGGCCGTGGGTAAAACGGCGCTTTAACACTTCTTCCAGACTGTGATAATCATCCTGTCCCTGAATATCCCGGATTTTAAATTTCCGGTAAGCGCTGCGCTTCGGCTTTCCCTTTTCATAGACGACCATGGAACCGACCTTTTCGAAACCGCTGGTATTGGAAATATCATAGGCCTCCATCCGGCTGAGCAGGGGCAGATTCAAAAGATCCGCCAGTTCCCGGACTGCGCCCACGGTACGGGCCTCTTCACGTTTCAGTTTTTCACTGTCCTTGTTCAGGATATTCAGCGCATTTTTACAGGCGAGCTCCATCAGCCGCTCTTTCTGTCCCTTTTTCGGAACGCTGAATACGACCTTCTGTCCCCGCTTTTCCGACAGCCACTGTAAAACGATTTCCGCATCTTCGATCATTTCCGGCAGCATCAGCTCCCTCGGAACAAAGGGAGACTCTCCGTAAAACTGTTTGACAAAGGATGTCAGCACGCCGGCACGGCTCTCACTCTCCACGCCGGTCAGATAATAATGATCCCTTCCGATCAGACGCCCATTCCGGATAAAGAACACCTGAACCACCGCTTCATTGCCGGCACGGGCCAGACCGATAACGTCTCTGTCCTCCATGGCGGAGCTGGTCACCTTCTGCTTCTCGGTAATCTGGCGGACGCTCTGGATCAGATCCCGGTATTCCATGGCCTTTTCATATTCCATGGCCTCCGATGCCGCCATCATCTTATCCGTCAGCATCTGGATGACCGGCCCATAATTGCCTCCGAGGAACTGGAGCACCTGCTGAATCTGGGCCTGATAATCTTCCCGGGATATCTCTCCCTGACACGGGGCATCACACTGACCGATATGATAATACAGACAGGGCCGCCCGATGCCGATGTCCTTCGGCAAATTCCGGTGGCAGCTCCGTATCTTATATATTTTCCGAAGCAGCTCAATCGTATCCTTCACGGCGCCCGCACTGGTATAGGGACCAAAATACCGGGACTTGTCCTTTTTCATCAGTCTGGAAAATAAAAGTCTCGGATAAGCCTCTCCCGTCGTCACCTTGATATAGGGATAGGTTTTATCATCCGTCAGCATGGTATTATACTTCGGACGGTATTCTTTAATCAAATTACACTCCAGAACCAGGGCTTCCAGCTCTGAATCCGTAATAATATATTCAAAACGCGCAATGTGGCTGACCATCTGGACGATTTTCGGCGTCAGATTCCGGCTGCTCTGAAAATACTGGCGCACCCGGTTTTTCAGGCTTATGGCCTTACCCACATAAATAATTTCATCATTGGCATTGTGCATCAGGTAGACACCGGGTTTTGCCGGAAGCTTCTTTAACTCTTCTTCAATATCGAACATCTCGGAATCTCCTTTCTTTTATTCTTCCATATCATATCACAAATTTTCTGTCCAAACCAGAGAAAAAGGAAGTCCCTGCTCTGCCAGGAACTTCCTTTGTAATAATTATTTATCTTCTGTCGACTGACGCGAAGCAATGGTTTCCGCACCATTGGCTTTCTTCACCGGGCAATCGGTCCATTCTTCATCCGCCGGGGCCTCCGACAGATTTTCTTCTTCGGGTACTTCCGTCGCCTTTATTTCTTCTTCCGGTATTTCCGCCGCCTTTATTTCCTCTTCCGGTTCAGGAATTCCCTTCACCTCACGGAATATTTTCATAAATTCTTTGCCTGTGATGGTTTCTTTTTCAATAAGAAATTCTGCGATTTTATCCAGACATTCCCGGTTTTCTTCCAGCAGGACAATGGCCTGGTCGTAAGCCGTTTTTAAAATCTGCATCACTTCTTTGTCGATTTCTGTCGCTGTTTCCTGACCGCAGTTCAGCACTGTATGTCCGCTGAGATAGCGATCCTGTACATTTTCCAGCGCCATCAGACCGAATTTTTCGCTCATACCATACTGGGTCACCATCGAACGTGCCACCGCCGTCGCCCGCTCAATATCATTGGATGCCCCCGTCGTCACCGTATCAAAGACAATACTTTCTGCCGCACGGCCGCCGAGCATCGTCACCAGTTCCGCCTCCATCTCCGCCTTAGACATAAGAAACTTCTCTTCCTCCGGCACCTGCATGACATAGCCGAGGGCGCCCATTGTTCTCGGTACAATGGTAATCTTCTGAACCGGCTCCGTATTTTTCTGAAGAGCCGCCACCAGCGCATGACCGACTTCATGATAGGTCACAATCTGACGTTCCTTCTGACTCAGTATCCGGTCTTTCTTTTCCTTACCGGCGATAACCACTTCCACGGATTCAAACAGATCGCTCTGGGACACCGCCAGACGCCCCTTACGAACGGCCAGCAGCGCCGACTCATTAATAATATTTGCCAGATCGGAACCAACGGCTCCGGAGGTTGCCCGGGCAATCTCATCAAAATCCACGGTTTCATCCATATGCACGTTTCTGGCATGCACTTTGAGAATATCTACCCGGCCTTTAAAATCCGGTTTTTCTACAATAATCCGGCGGTCAAAACGTCCCGGACGCAAAATCGCCTTATCCAGAATCTCCGGACGGTTTGTCGCAGCGAGAACAATAATTCCCTTTGAAGAATCAAAACCATCCATCTCGGAAAGGAGCTGATTCAGAGTCTGTTCCCGTTCATCATTGCCGCCGTACCGGGAATCCCGGCTCTTTCCGATGGCATCCAGCTCATCAATGAAAATAATACACGGCGCTGTTTCCTGGGCTTTTTTAAACAGATCTCGAACACGGGATGCGCCGACGCCGACAAACATCTCCACAAAGTCGGAACCTGTCAGAGAATAAAAAGGTACATTGGCTTCCCCGGCTACCGCCTTGGCAAGCAGTGTCTTACCGGTTCCCGGAGGACCGACAAGCAGCGCCCCCTTCGGCAGCTTCGCACCAATCTTTGTATATTTTCCCGGGTTATGAAGAAAATCCACGATTTCCGTCAGAGACTCTTTGGATTCCTCCTGTCCGGCAACATCCTTAAACGTAATTCCGGTTTCCTTCTGCATATAGGTTTTCGCATTGGATTTGCCGACCCCCATAACACCGCCGCCCTTCATGGAGCGCATCAGATACCAGATAAGAAAGCCGGACACTAAAAACATCGGACCATAGCTCAAAAGCGCCGACCAGATCATCGTACTCGATGTGGTGATCGATTCTTTAAAGGATACGCCGCCCGCTTCCAGACGCTCTGTCAGACCGTCATAGCTGACTTTTCCGGTCCAGTAGGTCACGGCTTCACCCGTATCCCGTTTTTTAAATTCAATCGTATCGTATTTAAGCTCTGCTTCTTCAATCTCTCCCGCATCTACCCACTGCAGGAACTGATCGTAAGTAACTTCTTCCCGCTTACCATTCTTCATATGCGAAAACAGGCTGTTCATGACAAAAATAGCCAGTACCGCAGTAAACAGAATGATAATCAGATTTTGAAAACCTTTATTATCTTTTTTATTTTTATCATTTCTGTTGTTGTCTTCCATGCTTCCTCCTTCAGTCAGTTTTCACCATTCCCCAAAAACCGTTATCTATTCATTATAATGTTCCTTTGGCCTCAAATCAATACTTCATTTTATATTTCCAGCATTTCTTCCAACAACCGGGCTACGCCGTCTTCATCGCAGGGCCGTGCAATAACGTCTGCCGCTGCTTTCAGTCCATCGGTGCCATTTCCCATGGCAACGCCGATTCCCGCATACTGAATCATTTCCAGATCATTTTCACCATCGCCAAAGGCCACCGTATGCTCCCGGGGAATTCCGAGAAAGCCGTTCAGCCAGATGAGGGCATTTCGTTTACATACATCCCCGTGACTGATCTCAATGTACCTCGGCACCGAGGATGTCACATAAAGCCCGCCAAAGGACTCCAGATGGGACCGCATTTCTTTTTTTAATTCCGGATCATAGACGATAAAATTAACGCCTTCAATTTCTTTTTTATGCTTTTGGATAAACTGTCGGATATCCGCCACCGGACAGCGGGTTGTCCGGACATATTCCGCTGCCAAAGAATCTGCCCCGAATTTTTCCGGTTCATGATAGTAGGCTTCCGAAGTATAGGGATGTCCCTGGATAAAGACCTCTATCGGACAGGAATAGCCGTCATAAAATGCCAGAAGAGCATCGATCTGATCCGAAGTCAGATCTTTTTCATAAATCCGCTGTCCGTCCGAGAGCCGGAAAATACTGCTGCCATTTGATGAAATCACATATTCAACGCCCTGAAGCCTGCGGATTTCTTCCGGCACCGCCTGAACGGCCCGGCCGCTGGCAACAACAAGATGAATCCCTTTTTCCGCAGCTTTTTGAAAAACGGTCTTCGTCCGCTCTGATAATGTTTTATTTTTTCCCAAAATCGTGCCGTCAATATCCATAGCAACCAGTTCTATCTCTTTTTTCATGATGTCTCCTGTTTTATCCGGCAAAGCGCCCTCTGCCATTCAGGCCCTTCCCGTACAACAAAGCAAGAAGCCGCTATCAGATGATAACGGCTCCTAAGGGTTATATTATTATGGGATTCAAAGGGCTAATTTAATAACTTTTCTGTTAATTTCTTAACATGTTCTAATTATATACCCCGGATTTGTAATTTGCAATAGTTTTTTTAATGTTTTTTGTTTTTTTGAAGATACGCGTCAATCCCTGCCGCAGCCGCTTTTCCCGCACCCATTGCAAGAATTACCGTAGCTGCGCCTGTCACCGCATCGCCGCCGGCAAAAACACCCGGCCGTGTGGTTGCGCCGTCACTTTCCTGGGCCACGATGCATTTTTTCCGGTCCATATCCAGACCTTTCGTTGTAGAAGATATGAGTGGATTCGGAGATGTGCCGAGAGACATAATCACTGTATCGGCTTCAATCACAAATTCGGAGCCTTCCACTTCCACAGGTCTTCTTCTTCCGGAAGCATCCGGCTCACCCAGTTCCATCCGGATACAGCGCACACCGCTCACCCATCCTTTTTCATCGACGAGAATCTCCACCGGATTATTCAGAAGATGGAACTGAATCCCTTCTTCTTTTGCATGATGGACTTCTTCCACTCTGGCAGGAAGCTCTTTTTCGCTCCGGCGATACACAATATGTGTTTCCGCTCCGAGACGCAGCGCTGTCCGGGCTGCATCCATGGCAACATTACCGCCGCCGACAACGACCACTTTTTTACCGGCATGAATCGGTGTATCGTATTTCATAAAAGCTTTCATTAAATTATTTCGTGTCAGAAATTCATTGGCGGAAAAAACACCGTTGGCCTGCTCTCCCGGAATACCCATAAATTTCGGAAGTCCGGCACCGGAACCGATGAATACCGCATCAAAGCCTTCTTCATCCATTAATTCATCAATCGTTACAGATTTTCCGATCACGACATCGGTTTCGATTTCAACACCCAGTTTCTTTACGTTTTCTACTTCATGGGCAACAACGTTATCCTTTGGCAGACGGAATTCCGGAATACCGTAAACAAGCACGCCGCCCGGCTGATGAAGCGCTTCAAAAATCTTTACCTGATAACCCATTTTCGCCAGATCTCCGGCACAGGTCAGTCCTGCAGGACCGGAACCGATCACCGCCACCTTTTCCGGACGCTGTTCTTTGGCCTTCAGCGGTTCCACACCGTTTTCCGAAGCCCAGTCCGCCACAAAACGTTCCAGCTTTCCGATGGATACCGGATCGCCCTTGATTCCAAGGATACATTTTCCTTCGCACTGGCTTTCCTGAGGACATACCCGGCCGCAGACTGCCGGAAGGGATGAGGATTCACTGATAATCTCATATGCCTTTTTAAAATCTCTGTTTTTTACTTCCTGAATAAATTCCGGAATATTTATGGATACCGGACATCCCTGAACGCACATCGGTTTGGCGCAGTGAAGACAACGTCCTGCCTCCGCTACTGCTTCTTCTTCGGAATATCCGAGACATACTTCTTCAAAATTCTTTGCCCGCACCAGCGGTTCCTGTTCTTTGACAGGAATACGATTCATATTTACAGCCATTATTCTTCACCTCCGCAATGTCCACAGCCGCCATGATGGGTATCCCCTTCAGCTTCTTTCAAAAGCTGACGGCCTTCTTCTGTTTTATACATCTGCTGACGCTGCATCGCCTGATCAAAATCTACCAGATGTCCGTCAAATTCCGGTCCGTCCACACAGGCAAATTTCACTTCGCCGCCCACAGTCACACGGCATGCGCCGCACATTCCCGTGCCATCTACCATAATCGGGTTCAGGCTGACCGTCGTCGGAATCTCCAGGCGTTTCGTCATCATACAGGCAAATTTCATCATAATCATCGGTCCGATCACGACACAGTGGTCATACTGCTTATGCTGATTCACCACCAGATCTTCAAGGACTTCGGTAACCAGCCCTTTAAATCCATAGGAACCGTCATCCGTAGCTACATAAAGATAGTCGGACACTTCCGCCATCTCTTTTGTCAAAATCAGTAAATCCTTTGTTTTTGCACCGACAATGACATCGACTTCCACACCGTGTTCATGAAGCCATTTCACCTGAGGATAGACCGGAGCCGTTCCAACACCGCCGGCAATAAAAAGAAGTTTCTTTGACTGGAGTGTTTCCAGATCTTCATGGACAAACTCGGAAGGGTTACCAAGAGGTCCTGTCACATCTGCAAAACTGTCTCCGGCTTTCAGTGCGGCCATACGTTCTGTCGAATATCCTACCGTCTGGAATACAATGCAAATGGTTCCTTCTTCTCTATTATAATCACAAATTGTCAGCGGAATCCGTTCACCTTTTTCGTCAACTCTCACAATAATAAATTCTCCCGGCTGGCAAGCCTTGGCTACTCTCGGAGCCTCAACTTCCATAAAGAAGATTTTTTCTGCCAGTTTTCTGGCCTCACGTATTTTAAACATAAATTTCCCTCCTGGAAAGCCTTTGGTTCTTTACTCAACTAAAGCATCGTTTTGTTTGCTGATTATACATCTATTTTTCAAAAAATGCAAGATTAGTTTATCCATTAACAATATTTAACCATTAACATGCGGTATGCCCTGCGGATGCAAAGGTTTCCCGCAGTGCTTTGACAACTTCTTCTTCATGCATTCCCCGGGAACCTTTCACAAGAATGGCATCCCCGTCAGAAACATTGGCCAGAAGCCAGTCGACAGCCTCACGGTTTGTGTCAAAGCTGCAGACGGCAATTCCCGCGCCGGCATCAATAATCGCTTTGGCAAGCGCCTTCATCTCCTGTCCGACGGTGACGACGATCTGAAGCTTTTCTCCGGCAATGGCGGTTCCCGTATCATAATGACACTGCCGGGAGATATCGCCGAGCTCCAGAATATCTCCGAGAACCGCGATCTTTCTTCCCGGATTATCCAGCTGCATCAGAACATCCACACCGGACTTTACGGAGGCCGGACTTGCATTATAGGTATCGTCGATCACTTTGATTCCCCGGCTCAGATGATTGATCTGCTGGCGCATTGGAATACCTTCATACGCCCTCAGTCCCTCTCTGGATACCGACGGTTCTATCCCAAAATGTCTGGCCACAGCAATCGCCACCAGCGCGTTCAGGACATTATGAAGCCCGAGCTGCTGGATCACAACTTCTTCTCTGCCTTCAGGATAAATCAGCGTAAAGCAGTTTTTTCCATCTTCAATCCGGATATTCTCCGCCCGGTAATCACAGCCCTCATCCGTACCGAAAAGAGTTACCGGACAGTGAAGTTCAGCAGCAGCCTTCCGGAGCAGCGGATCGTCCCCATTCAGAAATACTCTCTGCTTTTCTGTAAAATTCATGGCAATTTTTAATTTTTCTTTTAATGTATTTTCTTTCCGGCCAAACTGAGCAATATGTGCTTCACCGATGTTGGTCACAACGGCCACATCCGGTTCAGCGAAACGAACAAGATTTTCCATCTCACCGAATTCACTGATCCCCATCTCGACCACAGCCAGTTCCTGACCCTTTTCCAGACGAAACAAAGTCAGCGGCACACCGATCTGGCTGTTCTGGTTCCCCGCCGTCTTCATAATCCGAAAGCCGGTTTCCAGCGCTGCACTTATCATCTCTTTTGTTGATGTTTTTCCGACACTTCCCGTAATCCCTACAATCGGTATCGTAAATTTCCGACGGTACCATGCCCCCAGATCTCCGAGGGCCTTCACCGTATCCTTCACCTGAATATGTACTTTATCCGGTTCTGCCACATCTCCATGAGACATAAAGACGCCGGCCGCCCCCTGATCCAGTACCTGTGCAATAAACTTGTGGGCGTCCACCTTCTCACCGATAATCGGCACAAACAGACTTCCTTCTCCGGCCTCACGGCTGTCGATACATATATGCTTAATCACGGTTTCCGGATTTCCAGCCAAAAGTTTTCCATGAACGGCTTCTGCTATTTCCGCTGCAGTCATTCCTTCCACTTTCATCATCCCTTCTATATAAATAAGATAAAGCATCGTAATTTACAATGTCAATTTTTTATTATAGCAAGAAATCATCTGCCTGTCGATAACTTCCCGGTTTTTTTACAATTCACTTGACCCCGGCCCCGCCTTTTGTTATCCTAAGTAGGAATATTTAAGAATGGGGGAACTATTGTGGAAAAAAGAGAACACTTCTCATCCAGACTCGGATTTATTCTGATTTCAGCCGGATGTGCCATTGGTCTCGGAAATGTATGGCGATTTCCATATATTACCGGTAAATACGGCGGCGCTGCCTTTGTGCTGATCTACCTGCTCTTTCTGGTCATTCTCGGACTGCCGATTATGGTTATGGAATTTTCCGTCGGCCGTGCCAGCCAGAAATCCGCAGCCAGAAGCTTCCATGTTCTGGAACCTGCCGGAACAAAATGGCATATTACCGGATATCTCGCCATCGCCGGCAACTATCTGCTGATGATGTTTTACACGACGGTCGGCGGCTGGATGCTTTACTATGTTTATAAAATGGCCCGCGGTGAATTTGCCGGCCAGACACCGGATCAGGTTGGCGCCACCTTCGGCGGCATGCTCGGTGATCCGAAAGCGATGACCATCTGGATGCTCATCATGGTCTTCATCTGCTTCGGCATCTGCAGCCTCGGTCTTCAGAAAGGCGTGGAACGTATCACCAAGGTTATGATGAGCTTTCTTCTTATTATCCTTGTTATTTTATGTATACGCAGCGTCACTCTGGAAGGTGCTGCAGAAGGTATCCGTTTTTATCTGATCCCGGACTTCGGTAAAATGATTGAAAACGGACTTGGCGAAGCGGTCTATGCCGCCATGGGTCAGGCTTTCTTTACGCTGAGTCTCGGTATCGGTGCCATGGCTATTTTCGGAAGTTATATCAGTAAGGAACACCGTCTTCTCGGTGAATCCGTCAACATCTGCCTTCTGGATACACTAATCGCTCTGATGGCCGGTCTTGTCATCTTCCCGGCATGTTTTGCCTTCGGCGTGGATCCGGGCGAAGGTCCAGGCCTTGTTTTTGTCACTCTGCCGAATATTTTTAATAAGATGGCCGGCGGACGGCTGTTTGGTACATTATTCTTTATCTTTATGTCCTTTGCCGCCATGTCAACCATCATCGCCGTATTCGAGAATATCATCAGCTTCTCCATCGACCTTGGAAACTGGAGCCGTAAAAAGGCCGTGATCGTCAACGGAATTCTGATCATCGTCCTCTCCATGCCTTGCGTCCTCGGCTTTAATGTACTGAGCAATATCGCGCCGCTCGGCGCCGGAAGCACCATTCAGGATCTGGAAGACTTTATTGTTTCCAACAACCTGCTGCCTCTCGGAAGTTTGTTATATCTTCTCTTCTGTACAAGCAAACGGGGATGGGGATGGAAAAACTTTATCGCTGAAGCCGATGCCGGCCAGGGACCGAAATTCCCACAGTGGGCAAGATTCTATATCAGTTATATCCTGCCTCTGATCGTTGCCTTTATCCTTATTATGGGATACTGGCAAAAATTCTTTGCATAAGATATGAAAAAACCAGTTCCCGCCGAAAGCTGCAAGAAGCTTTCGGTCGGAAACTGGTTTTTTGTTAAAGTGGGACCTCCGATTTATTCGGTTTTTCATTATGGCTTACGCCATTCGACAGCTTATACGTCTGTCTTATCCCATGCTGCCGCTTTGGGCGGTGCTTATCTATCCATTCATTAATTTCCCGCACTTCTTTCTCTAAATGAGTTACCCGAACTGCGATCAATTCTTCTTCATTCGTAATTTTCAGTGCTTCATGCAATTTCCTATGTAAATCTACATGGGCTTCCGCAATAATCCTTATACCGTGAATAACTTCATTATCCAAAGTCAACTGGATGGCCTGAACCGAAGATTTTAAATCCTGTATATCGGATTTCATATGTTTGATGTCAGACTTCATCTCTTTATTCTCTGTCTGAAGGTTTCGGATATCCGCCCGCATCTCTTTATTTTCTGCCTGAAGCTCTTTGATATCCTTTCGCATTTCTGCCGTCTCAGACTGTAAATCTTTGATATCGGATTTCATCACCTGAATGTCCGTTCTGACTTCTTTCATCTCTGTCTGCAATCCTTTGATATCGGATTTCATCACCTGAATGTCCGCCTTGACTTCTTTCATCTCTGTCTGCAATCCTTTGATATCGGATTTCATCACCTGAATGTCCGCCTTGACTTCCTTCATCTCTGTCTGCAATCCTTTGACATCCGACTTGACTTCCTTCATCTCCGTCTGCAGCCCTTTAATATCAGACCTGACTTCCTTCATCTCTGTCTGCAGCCCCTTGATATCAGACCTGACTTCCTTCATCTCTGTCTGCAGCCCTTTGACATCCGACTTGACTTCCTTCATCTCCGTCTGCAATCCTTTGATATCCGATCTGACTTTCTTCATCTCCGTCTGCAATCCTTTGACATCGGACTTAACTTCCTTCATCTCCGTCTGCAGCCCTTTGACATCGGTCTGCACATTCAGCACTGTCGTCAATATGACTTGTAACATTTCTGTATCCTGCGTTTTTCTTTCCTCCCTTCTTCCTGTGATTGGATACTTTTATTATACCTCACGGTGATTCATGATTCAAATAACTTTTAAAGAATCGTTCGACACGATTTGACAAAAACCAGTTTCTGCCGAAAGCTGCAAAAACTGGTTTTTCATTAAAGCAAAATAAATACCTTATCGCGCGAAGCCTGACGAAGCGCGCCCATGCGAAGCATTAACATACGGTATGCCCTGTGGGTATACCTTATCGCGCGAAGCCTGACGGAGCGCGCCCATGCGTAGCATTGACATACGGTATGCCGGAAAAATACGATTTATTCTCACTCGATGGTATAGCCCCCATCTTCCTCACACTGAATCCCGGCTTCAAAGAAGGCCCTTGATGCCCGGACTAAGTATTCAATATCTTTTGTTCCGGCGGTTTCATAGGTCGAATGCATGGAAAGCTGGGCCAGACCGATATCCACCGTATTCATAGAAAGCTGGGTGTTGGAGATATTTCCCAGCGTGGAACCGCCGGCAACATCCGAACGATTAAAAAATGTCTGATATGGCACGCCGGCTTTCCTGCAGATCTGTTTAAAAAGAGCCGCAGATATCCCATCGGTCGTATATTTCTGATTGGCGTTATATTTAATAACGATGCCTTCGTTCATATACGGACGGTTTACCGGATCCGCCTTTTCCATGTAATTCGGATGGGCGGCGTGGGCATTATCGGCGGATACCATAAAACTGCCCGCCAGAAGACGATTTATATCTTTAGCGTCCAGCCCGGATTCATAGCAGATGCGTGTGACGATCATCCGCATAAAATCCGACGCAGCCCCCTGTTTCGTCGTACTTCCCACTTCTTCATTGTCAAGAACGGCCAGAACCGGCACATTGCTGCAGTGTTCCAGCGCAAGAAATCCCTTCATCGAACTGAACACACATTCCAGGTCATCCAGCCTTGCCGAAGAAATATAGGCGTCATCCGGTCCCCAAATGCTTCCCGGAACTCTCGGATAAAGAAACAGGTCATGACTGACAATCGACGCTTCTTCCACACCAGCCGCTTCGGCAATCCGTGTCATAAAAGTTCCTTCTGCCTTTTCATCCCCGAAAAGGGGCAGTAAATCCTTCTGGGCGTTATACTTATATCCTTCCTCATTAATATTCCGGTTCATATGGATTGCCAGATTCGGAATAATCACGGTGTCCCGGTCCATGTTCACCAGATGGGTGGTTATTTTTCCTTCATTTTCTGTTACCAGACGTCCTGCCACGGACAACGGACGGTCAAACCAGGTGGACATCAACATTCCGCCGTATTTTTCAACGTTCAGTTTGACATACTTTTCTGCAACGCCGATTTCCGGATTTTCCTTAATTTTAAAGCACGGTGAATCACTGTGGCTCGCCATAATATGAAATCCGGAAATATGTTCCGGCATGTAAAAGGCAATCACGGAAGAATTATTTCGCGTCACATAATACCTGCCTCCGACCTCCAGCTTCCATTCGCCGCTTTCCTGAAGCCGGACAAATCCCGCCTCATCCAATATTTTTTTTATATTATCCGTCACATGAAAACATGTCGGGCTTTTACTTATAAATTCAATTAGTTCCTCTGCTATGCTGTTCTTCATTCGCTTCTCCTTCCGGGCCCATGTCCAGGCCGTTTTCTGCCGACCGGCTGCCCTCCAGGGTCAGCGTCGGTATCTTTCCGTATTTTTCCACCTGGGTTTTATACTTTGTAATAATAAATGTATCGGCGGAAAAAGCCAATGGCGGGAGTTTCGTCATATCTTCAATAGAAAACCACCCTGCATCCACGATGTCATCGCCGGGCGTCAGTACATCGTCACCACTGTAATGTCCAAGAAGGACCACCACCAGCGAATGGACACCATTTGGGAAATGATTGGAAACAACATTAATAATCCCGTCCGGCATTACTGTAATTCCGGCCTCTTCCTGAACCTCCCGGACAGCTGCTTCCAGATACGTTTCATCATATTCAATGTATCCGCAGGGCAGACACCACCGTCCCGGATATATTGAATCTTTTCCACGCTTTCCCAATAATATTTCTCCCCGGTCATTGGCAATAAGCACTGCAATACACGGGTATGGATTTTTATAATGAATATAACCGCAGGAAGTACATTTTTGCCGGAGATTCTCTCCTTCCATAAATTCTTCACACTTCGAGCCGCATTTTACGCAAAACATAATTCCCTCCTGAATCGCTTTTTAATAATATTGAATCGTTACCTGTTTTCCGAGACTTTCCATCGTCGCTTTTAACTGAATGACCAGATTTTTCCGGATGCTGATATCAAACATCGGATTCTCGTCATAATTCGCCTGATTATTCGCTTTTCCGACAAAAAGGTTCAGTTCCGTACATTCTTCCAATAACAGCCGGGCCAGTCTTGCACCGCCATTGCCGCCATCCAGCGCCTCGAAGAAATCACCGTCGATATCGCCCGTATCAAACCGTTTCAGCAGTTTGTAGGCATAGCTCATGGTCAGAACACCTTCCGTTACCAGATCCAGCCCCCGGATATTTGACGTCGGAGGCACCTCTTTGGTCCCATCGTCATTATTTGTCATGTCCCGTTTCAGGCAGGCCGCCGCAATATGGCTGGTTGTTCCGCCGCATACGACCTTTTTACCATCCATTCTCATGAAATCCCTCATCAGACGTTCATCGTCCGCTTTTTTCTCCGGAGGACCGGTAAAAATATTGACAATCTGCCGTTCAATCACCCGGGTGACGGCCACCGTTGTATCATCTCCCGGCCGCTGCTGATACAAATCGTCACAGGCCTGACTGAGCAGCGCCGCAATCCGGGCGGCGGATTTGGTCTCCCTGACACATTTTAAGGTATATTCGGCCATACTTTCCCAGGTCCAGCCAAAATTCAGCAGCTCGCCCACGCCGGCATAAATCGTTCCATCACTCATAAGAACAAAACAGTCGTCCGGCTGAACGCTGAAACGGTATTCCCGGATTTTACGGCCGCTGATTTCCCGGATATTTTCAGGAATTTTTACCAACTGTTTATTTCGCACGAAAATACATCCCGGATTGTCAAATTCCACCAGATAAGCATCCCCGCTGTGAAAAATCTGAAGAATACTGAATGTCGAATAGGATACATTCCGGACCTTACATACCGGAAGGGTACTCGCAAGGGTCTCCACAGCTTCCTCTATCGGTTCCCCCTTTAAAAACATGGTCCCGAGTATTTTTGACGCCATCGTTGCCAGAATATTGGCTTTCACACCGCTTCCCATGCCGTCAGCCAGGATTACAATATCTGAATCTTCTGTTTTCAGGATTTCCACCTTATCGCCGCATAACTCTTCATCATGCTTGTTCAGGCTTTTCCATGCCACATCAATACTGACGTTCATTTCACACCTTTCCTTCCATGCTATTTTCTTTCATCTTCCAGTATGGAACGTTTGAGCTGATTCAGTGTCGCCTTCGTTTCTGCCGTTGTTTCACCGAGAAGTCCGGCGATTTCCTGGGCCACCATCATCTGTTTATCAATAACCATCTGGGCAGCCTCCACCGTCTTCATTTTCAACTGATACTGATGCTCCAGTTCCTTTTCCTCACTGGTAATATCCTGCATGATTACAAGAACAGAATCCTGACTGTCTATGTATACGGCTGACAGCAGCACCGTAATGCCGTAGGGGATCAGGTCCAGTTTTTTCCGGTGAATGGCCGCATGATCCGCCAGAACCGATTCGAAAACATCCGCTTCCATATATTCAAAAATATACCGTCCGACCGCTTCAGATCTTGAAACGCCAAAAATTTCTTCGGCCCTCCGGTTAAACTCGGAAATTGTCAGATCCTGCTGAATCACGAAAATGCCGTTCGGCGTCTCATCCATAACGAGATTGGACATGGACCGGGCCTGTTCATAGGTATGCGGAAGACACATTTCCAGTTCCGCTTTTCCCTGGAATACCGCCACCGCTTTTTCCCGGCAGCTTGTATAACCGCAGGCGCCGCAGTCCAGCTCCTGATCCCGGTTATATTTTCCGACAGCCTTAAGAATTTCCTGAATCTGTGCTTCCGTCGGCATCCGGTCATTCTGTCTGCGGGAATAAAAGGTCTTTGCCATCGGCACATCGACCGCTGATTTTTCGGTTTCCGCCGGCGCATCTTCAATCTGATCTTCGATCTGAAACCGGGCGCGATATCTCGAAAAGTCCATTTTTGAAGTCGCCGGCCCTTTGATACAGCCGCCCTCACACATATTCATCTCGATGAAACATCCGTGGATTTCTCCGGCTTCCATGGCCTCCAACAGCTCCCGGCAGTTTTCAATACCGTCTACAAAAAGTTTCCGATATTTTTCCGGCTTCTCTGAAACCATAACCGACTGGATAACGCCCCGGCTGATCGGATAAAGGCGGTTGATCTTCGGATTCGGATTGGCCATCGGCCGGGACTCACACTGTTCCAGGACAATCCCTTCCTCCTGCATCCATTCTTTCAGTTCGCCAAAATGGATGACCGCGTCAATGGCGCCTTCCGTCCGGTCGTCTTCTTCGGCTTCCTCTTTTTTTGCAATACACGGACCAAGAAATACAACTCTGGTATCGGCGCCGTAAATTTCTTTAATGAGCCGTCCATGGGCCACCATCGGCGATACGACCGGCGCCATAAACGGCACCAGCGACGGATAATATTTTTCAATCAGATCATTCACACTCGGACAACAGGTTGTAATCACATTGTCCATCTGCCCCGCTTCAAGAATCCGCGCATATTCCTCCGTGACAAGGGCTGCACCCTCCGCAGTTTCCCGCACGGCTGTAAATCCAAGGCGCATGAGCCCGTCCACGACCTGACCCGGCATTTTATAATCCATAATTCCCAGATAAGATGGCGCAATGGATACAACAACTTTCTGACCGGAACGAATATAGCTTTTCACCTGTTCCAGATCACTGACAAAGGTTTTCGCATTCTGAGGACAGACTTCCAGGCATTTACCGCAGAGGATACAATATTCCTTCATGATCTCTGCCTGTGCATTTTTTACCCGGATGGCCTTCACCGAACAGGAACGGACACATTTATAGCAATGCTTGCAGCTCGCCTTTTTGAAATCAATAATCTTCACAGAACCCCTCCTATTGTTAATAAAAAAAGAAGCCCCGCCCGCCGCCGCGGACAGGACTCCCTATCTCATTTTAATTTCCGTTGATACTGCGTTTCACATACGTTGTATGAAGCACTTCATGGGCCTTATGGCTTCCCGGTTCTCCGAAATATTCACTGTAAACCTTCTTAATCGCAGGATTTTCATGAGATTTACGGATCGTCTTCGCCGCATCATTCGCATAGAGGACTTTGGCACGAAGGGCCTGAACATCCACCGTATTGCGGACAGGTCCGGATACCTGCGGCTGACCGCCGCCGTTTACACATCCGCCCGGACATCCCATAATCTCAATGAAATGATAAACGGCTTCGCCGGATTTGACTTTTTCCAGAAGTTTCTTTGCATTGCCAAGGCCGGAGGCAACAGCAACCTTTACATCCATGCCTGCCACATTATAAGAAGCTTCTTTAATACCTTCCGTACCACGAACCTCTGTAAATTCCGGATTCTCAAGGGTTTCCCCGGTCAGTGTTTCCACTGCGGTACGAAGGGCTGCTTCCATAACGCCGCCGGTCGCACCGAAAATAACAGCGGCACCGGTGGATTCACCCAATGGGTCATCAAAGCCTTCATCCGGCAGATCATTAAACCGGATGCCCACACGTTTAATCATCCGCGCAAGCTCTCTGGTCGTCAGCGCATAATCCACATCCGGAACGCCTGCGGCGCTCTGATCCGGACGGCCGATCTCAAATTTCTTTGCGGTACACGGCATAATGCTGACGCTCACGATCTTCTTCGGATCAATTCCCATCTTTTCTGCATAATACGTCTTTAAAACCGCGCCGAACATCTGCTGCGGTGACTTGCAGGACGAAAGATTTTCTGTCATATCCGGAAAATAATGTTCGCAGTATTTTATCCAGCCCGGTGAACAGGACGTAATGAGCGGAAGTACGCCGCCGTTCTGAACCCGGTCAAGGAATTCATGGGCTTCTTCCATAATCGTCAGATCCGCACTGAAATCGGTATCAAATACTTTATCAAAACCAAGTCTGCGCAGCGCTGCCGCCATCTTTCCTTCCACATCCGTACCAATCGGGTAACCGAATTCTTCGCCGAGACCCGCACGAACCGAAGGGGCTGTCTGTACACAGACATATTTGTCCGGATTGGCAATCGCCTCCAGAACTTCGTCGATATAATCTTTTTCACGCAGAGCGCCTGTCGGACAGACGGCGATACACTGACCGCAGGATACGCAGCTTGTTGCGCCGAGGCCCATATCAAAAGCAGAACCGATATATGTTTTAAATCCACGTTCATTGGCCCCGATCACACCGATTCCCTGAACCTTTTCACAGACAGCCACACAGCGTCTGCAGAGGATACATTTGCTGTTATCCCGGATCATATGCACAGCAGAATCATCAATTTCACATTCGAGCATTTCCCCGTCATACTTATGTTCATCGGTCACACCCAGGTCACGGCAGAGCTGCTGAAGCTCACAGTTTCCGCTGCGGACGCAGGACAGACATTCTTTCTTATGGTTGGAAAGAAGAAGCTGCAATGTCTTTTTCCGTGATTCCAGAACCTTTGGCGTGTTTGTCCACACTTCCATGCCTTCATTGATCGGATATACACAGGCAGTTACCAGGCTCCGTGCTCCCTTGACCTCAACAACGCACATACGGCATGCGCCGATTTCATTAATCTCTTTTAAATAGCATAACGTCGGTATTTCAATCTGCGCCAGTCTGGCAGCCTCAAGAATGGTAGAGCCGGCAGGAGCAGTCACGTTTACGCCGTTAATTTTAATTGTAATATCTCCCATTTTTCTCGCCCTCCATTACTCTTTATAAATTGCACCAAAGCGGCATTTTTCCATACACGCGCCACACTTGATACATTTATCCTGATGAATCATATGCGGTTCTTTAACCTTGCCTTCAATCGCGCCTGCCGGACAGGTTCTTGCACACAGCGTACAGCCCTTACATTTATCCGCATCGATATGATAGGAAAGCAGCGCTTTACAGACACCTGCCGGACATTTTTTGTCAACGACATGGGCTATATATTCATCTCTGAAATAACGGAGTGTCGATAATACCGGGTTCGGCGCTGTCTGTCCGAGACCGCAGAGCGCATTATCTTTAATATAGTAAGCCAGTTCTTCCAGACGATCCAGATCTTCCAGCGTTCCCTGACCATTGGTAATCTTTTCGAGAATCTCATACATACGCTTTGTACCGACACGGCACGGTGTACATTTACCACAGGATTCATCCACGGTAAATTCCAGGAAGAATTTGGCAATATCTACCATACAGTTGTCTTCGTCCATGACAATCAGACCGCCGGAACCCATCATGGAACCGATTTCGATCAGGTTGTCATAGTCAATCGGAATATCAAAGTGTTCCGCCGGAATACATCCGCCGGACGGGCCGCCGGTCTGGGCTGCCTTAAATTTCTTGCCGTTCGGAATACCGCCGCCGATTTCTTCGACCACGGTACGCAGTGTGGTACCCATAGGGATTTCCACAAGACCTGTGTTATTAATTTTACCGCCGAGAGCGAATACCTTCGTTCCTTTGGATTTTTCGGTTCCCATAGACGCAAACCATTCAGCGCCGTTTAAAATGATCCGTGGAATATTCGCATAGGTTTCAACATTATTTAAAATAGTCGGACTTTCAAAAAGGCCTTTAACTGCCGGGAACGGCGGTCTCGGTCTCGGTTCACCGCGGTTTCCTTCAATGGATACCATCAGAGCCGTCTCTTCACCACAGACAAAGGCTCCGGCACCAAGACGCAGTTCAATATCAAAGTTAAAGCCGGTTCCAAAAATATCCTTGCCGAGAAGTCCGTATTCTCTGGCCTGATCAATGGCAATCTGCAGACGTTTGACCGCAATCGGATATTCGGCACGGACATAAATATATCCCTGGTCGGAGCCGATCGCATAACCGGCGATCGCCATGGCCTCGAGTACAACGTGGGGATCGCCTTCCAGAACGGAACGGTCCATGAAAGCGCCCGGGTCGCCCTCATCGGCATTACAGCAGACGTATTTCTGAACCTCTCCCCGATTGGAGGAGGCAAATTTCCATTTCAGTCCCGTCGGGAAACCGGCGCCGCCGCGGCCTCTGAGTCCGCTGTCCAGAATGATCTGAATGACTTCATCCGGTGTCATCCCGGTCAGCACCCGTCCCAGGGCTTCATAGCCGCCGGTACCGATATATTCATCGATGTTTTCAGGGTTGATAACACCGCAGTTTCGCAGTGCGATACGGTGCTGTTTTTTATAAAAGTCCGTTTCCGCAAGGGATTTAACGCCCTCATCGGTCAGTGTCTCATCATAAACAAGACGTTTGACCACACGGCCTTTAAGGAAATGTTCACTGACAATTTCAGGAATATCCTCTTCCTTCACCATGGAATAGAATATCGCATCCGGATAAACGACCATAATCGGTCCCAGGGCGCATAAGCCATGACATCCGGTCTGTACAACAGCGACTTCTTCTGTCAGTCCCTGTTTTTCAATTTCTTTTTTTAATGTGTCTAAAATCCGCTGGCTGCCGGAGGAAGTACATCCTGTTCCACCGCATACCAGAACATGGGTACGATACATAGATACAACCTCCTGACTATAATTTTGTTTCGTTTAACGTGTATTTTGACAGAACATGCCCCCGGACAATATGCTGTTCAAGCATTTCCAGCGCCTTCTCCGGGTTCATCTTCACATAAGTTACCTTTTCTTTGCCCGGCTCCAGCACTTCCACGATCGGTTCGTACTGGCAAAGTCCGATACAGCCGGTCTGTGTCACAACCACATTGCTCAGGCCTTTTTTCTGCACTTCATCCGATAATGCGTTCAACACCGGTCTGGCTCCGCTGGCAATGCCGCAGGTCGCCATGCCGACAATAATCCGCGTCTGGCCTGCATCTTCGGAGCGGTAACCGATTTTGCCCTGCATCTTCTCACGAATAGCTTTTAATTCTTCAAGCGATTTCATATTGCTACCTCCATATCACAGAATGGCTCCGCCATCCACTTCCAATTTATTCTCATCCAAATATTCCTTCATGTACTGGGATACCTCCGGCGTATCCAACGGAATGCCGCCGAGAATCTCTTTCATCTCCCGCGTATCCAGAACAAACTCCCGGTCATCGTATCTGTAAAGATACCGGAAATCCGTTTCCGCATGACAGCGGATCAGCGTATAGACCGTACTGTTAATATCTCCCAGGGGCATCCGGTCGATATGATTCAGGACAAATACTGCCCGAACCTCGGTTCCGCCCCCTGCTTTCGATGTGATGCTGAAATCTCCGCCGGTACTCAGCGCCGCCAGTTTAAAAAAAGGAATCCCAAGCCCCACCTTCCGGGTCTTCCGGGTCGTAAAGAAGGGATCTTCTACCCGTGCGAGCTGTTCCTCATCCATACCGCAGCCATCATCTTTAATCATCACATAAAGCCGGTTCGCCTTCGTATCAATTTCCACAGAGATTTCAACAAGTGAAGCCTGCGCCCGGGTTGAATTCTCTGCCACATCCAAAATATTTAATGAAATTTCCGTCATCATAATGTTTTATTCGTATTTCGCAAGAATGCCCTCGATATCGTCCACAGACAGCCGTCCGTAAACCTCATCGTTAATCATCATAACCGGCGCCAGGCCACAGGCTCCGACACACCGGCAGGCATCCAGAGAAAACTTTCCGTCCGGCGTACATTCGCCGCCGACAATTCCCAGCAGTTCCATGAGTTTGTTATAAATATCTCCGGAACCTTTGACATAACATGCTGTACCGAGACAAACTGAAATCTGATAACGTCCTTTTGGATTTAATGCAAACTGTGAATAAAAAGTTGCAACACCGTAAATTTTTTCCAGAGGCACATGCAGCTCATCGGAAATCATCGTCTGAACTTCAATCGGCAGATACCCGTAAATCTCCTGGGCTTTCTGCATGATTGGCATCAGGGCACCCTTTTCCCCTTCAAGTTCATGAATGGCCGAAAGCAGCGCTGCCTTCTGTTCCTCTGTTCCTTTAAATGGAACACTTTGTTTCTTTGAATCCAAATCAATCACCCCTTAACTAGAATCTGGTACTTTATTATATCACCATTTTTTACAAACTTCTATATTATTTACTTGTTTTTATGTTCAATTTTACTAATTCTATGATATACTTATAAACAAATGATATTTTTTGAGTCAGGAGGATAGATATGACTGTTCAATCCATAAAAAAATTACTGCAAGCCGATATTCTCACCGGCGATGAATGTCTCAACCGGGAGGTTTTTACCGCCTGTGGTTCAGACATGATGAGCGATGTTCTGGCCCACGTAGACGATCAGACCGTACTTATTACCGGTCTGTGCAACCCACAGGTACTCCGCACTGCAGAGATGATGGATATTGTCTGTGTCATCATGGTCCGGGGAAAAAAGCCGGATCCGGCGATGATCGAGATGGCCATAGACCGGAATATCTGTCTGCTCACGACGCCTCTGCCGATGTTTACATCCTGCGGACTTCTCTTTGAAGCCGGACTGCGAGGAGGTGATCAGGTTGGAAAATAGTATCATGACCCTGAAATACACCGTCTCTCCAACGGATTTTACCCGCGCCGGAGAGGCCAGCAGCGATGTCAAAAACAAATTAAAAAAACTGAATGTTCCTCCTGAAATTGTCCGTAAAGTGGCCATTGCCATGTATGAAGGCGAAATTAATATGGTCATCCACGCCAACGGCGGTGAAATCACCGTGGATATTACGCCGGAATGTATTATCATGCAGCTCCAGGATATCGGTCCGGGCATTGCCGATATCGATAAAGCCATGCAGGCCGGATATTCCACAGCTCCGGATCAGGTCCGTTCTCTCGGCTTCGGCGCCGGCATGGGCCTCCCGAATATGAAAAAAAATTCGGACACCATGGATATCCAGACGGTTCTCGGACAGGGGACCACGGTCACCATGACTGTAAATATGCCTGAATAGATAAAACCGACGAAAGGATGGTGTGTTTATGGAAGATAATAAATTCTTTCACTCCGTCTATTTAAATAAAGATTTGTGTAACGGCTGTATCAACTGCATCAAGCGCTGCCCGACCCAGGCGATCCGGGTACGCAAAGGCCGTGCCGTGATCACCAGCCAGTACTGTATTGACTGCGGCGAATGTATCCGCATATGCAATCACCATGCCAAACGCAGCCACTATGACTGCCCGGACATTCTCGGAAATTATAAATATACGGTGGCCCTTCCGGCCCCTTCCCTCTACAGCCAGTTCAACAACCTCGATGATATTAACATTGTACTGACCGCCCTGATCCATATGGGCTTCAGCGATGTCTATGAGGTGGCCGCGGCCGCGGAAATTGTCTCGGAGGCCTCCCGGAAATACATCGAAGAACATCAGGACCAGTGGCCGATCATAAGCACAGCCTGCCCTTCGGTGGTCCGGCTGATCCGTGTCCGTTTCCCGAACCTGATCGACCACCTTCTTCCGATCAATCCGCCGGTGGAAGTGGCGGCACGGCTGGCACGTAAATATGCTATGCAGAAAACCGGACTTTCATCCGAAGATATTGGCATTATTTTCATTTCACCGTGTCCGTCCAAGGTAACCTACGCCAAATCACCGATCGGCGTGGCCAAAAGCGATATTGACGGTGTTCTGGCGATTAAAGACATCTACCCGATGCTCCTTCCGCTGATGCGGACGGCCAAAGCCGCACCGATGGATCTGGCCCGTGCCGGACGGATTGGCGTCGGCTGGGGCAGCAACGGCGGCGAAGCTGCGGGAATTATTACCGACAGTTATCTGGCTGCCGACGGCATTGAAAATGTTATCCGTGTTCTTGAGGACATGGAAGATGAAAAATTCACCAATCTGTCCTTTATCGAGCTGAACGCCTGTGACGGCGGCTGCGTTGGCGGCGTCCTTACGGTGGAAAACCCGTATGTCGCCCAGGCAAAGCTGAAAAAACTGAACCGTTATCTGCCGGTTTCTGTCACCCATTCCCCACCGGACCTTTCCGACGAGGAACTCAACTGGTCTGAAGAAGTCGAATATCTGCCGGTTTACCGCCTCGGCTCCTCCATGAAGGAAAGCCTGATGATGATGAACCGGGTCGAACGGCTCTGCCAGAAATTCCCGGGACTGGACTGCGGTTCCTGCGGTGCTCCGACCTGTAAGGCGCTGGCAGAGGATATTGTCCGCGGCAAGGCTAACGAAACCGACTGTATCCATATTTTAAAGGATCATATTCATTCCCTGACCTCCAGCGTCAACTCTCTGGTGAACAGCGCTCCGGCCAATGAAGTGAATGGAAATGATTACAGGTACATATTTAAACAATATCTGCGAAAAGTTCTTTCCGATATGTCCATGCTGGACGCAACGCTGAACCCTTCAAAAGATGATGATATCGACGAGGAGGAGTGAAAATGACAGTTAAAGATTTAATCGCTCTGAATCTCTTCGAGCTGAAAAATGCCGGAGATGATTCGGATATGGAACGTGAAATCACCCGGGCTTTCTGCTGCGACCTTTTAAGTGTTGCCATGGGAAAAGCGCCTGCCGGTTGTGCCTGGGTTACGGTCATGGCAAATATAAACACTCTCGCCGTGGCTTCCCTGGCCGATGCCGCCTGTGTCATTCTGGCGGAAGACGCTCAGATTGACGAAGTAACGCTGCAAAAAGCGGCCCAGCAGGGAATTACGCTGTTTTCAACGTCTATGCCGATTTTTGAAGCCGCATTGAGTATTTATCAGAAGTTAAATCCGTGATGCATCTGACTTATGACCTTCACATTCATTCCTGCCTCTCCCCCTGCGGAGATAAGGACATGACTCCGGCTAATATTACCGGCATGGCCGCCGTCAAGGGTCTGGATGTGATTGCCGTCACCGACCATAATTCCTGCAAAAACTGCGGCCCCGTCCTTGCAATGGCCCGTGAATACGGAATTACTGCGATTCCGGGGATGGAACTGTGTACCGAAGAGGAAGTTCACGTTGTCTGCCTCTTCCCTGATTTATATGCAGCCATGGATTTCGACAGCTACGTCTATTCAAAAATGCTTCAGATTCCGAATCGCGAAAAGATTTTCGGAGAACAGCTTCTCTATAATGAAAATGATACGGTCATCGGCAAAGAGCCAAACCTGCTCATCTGTAATACGGCCATTCGTTTTGATGAAGTTTTTGATCTGACAGCGGAACGTGGCGGCCTGATGATTCCCGCTCATATTGATAAAACAGCCAACAGCCTTATTGCAAATCTCGGATTTGTTCCGCCGGACAGCCGTTTTACCTGCGCCGAATTCAAGGACATGGCCCGTCTTCCTGAGCTCCGGGGTAAAAATCCTTACCTGAATCACTGCCATATTCTCAGCAATTCCGATGCCCATTATCTGGAATATATCAATGAGCCGGAATTTACCATAGAGGCTGCGGAGAATACACCAAAGGCAGTCCTGGAAGCACTGAAAATTGCAAAATAAATATATAAAGCTTGTCAGTCCGAACTTTGAAATTTCCGGACCGGCAAGCTTTTTTACAATAGGCCTCTGCGAAAAAAAACTAAAGGGTTTTATTGCTGCGATAACGGATAAAGCCGCCAATCCAGCAGATCATCCCAAGACTCCAGAGTATCCGGAAAAACCAATGGACCTCCGCATGAATCATTATATAGATGACGCCCCCGAACAAACAGAGCTGCATCAATAATGCGACATATTTTTTCAGGTACATATATTTTCCGAGCAGAGGATAAAGAAACACTGTACTTCTCCCCGCATCCATCTGAACATAATCCGCCATATCTTCAACAAAATCCGGCACCTCGACAAAATGACGCCCGGCCTTTTCTTCCTGTTGAATCATATCCAGATATTTATCGGTATCCATAGTCTCAATCTGTGCATCATCCATCATGGTCCGGCATAAATACATCGAGCCTTCCAGTGACTGCATCCGCTCTGCCAGCGCCTCCGACTGATCTTTCAAAGCTGTTTCCATCGGCATCTGCTGACTAAAAACTGCCTGTATCGTATCGATGGGGATATCCAGCTTCCGCAATATCATAATCTTTTTCAGCCGTTCGATATCTTCCTCTGTATAATCCCTGTACTGATTCCCATCCTCCCGTTTCGGGGTCAATAATTTTTTCTTTTCATAAAAACGTATATTGCTCATTGAAAGTCCTGTGCATTTTGCCGCTTCTCCGATCTTCATATGGACACTTCCCTTCTGAATTTCGTTTATTATAAACCCTGAACCAGGTAGAGAGTCAATATTTTATAAGAAATTTCCGATAAAAAGCACGCCCCCGGGTGATAAAATCATCCGGGGGCGTATCTTTCCTATCTTATTACAGAAATAAATGCTATTGCACCTTCCATCGTTCTTCCAAATAAGGTTTAAATGTATCCAATATAAATTTTGCTTTTTCTGCCTGTTCTCTGGCCATTTCTATCGACACAATCATAAAATCTTCATAATCCGCTTTTTCCCTCAAACGGAACGCTGTATCCAGCATCTTTGAAACAGATTTATCAAATATACCTTCTTTGATATAATTTCGGTTGAAATACGCGATCACCCCGGAATGTTTACTGGAATCAAAACAGTCCAATGCTGTTATCGCTCTAAGTGCGTGAAAAATGGCATAATAAGAACGGTTCACTGATGACTTGAAACTTTTTTCCCGCAGCAACAGCTCTGCATCCTTCAGATTACTGCAAGCACATTCATACCGATATTTTGACAATTCGATTACGCTGCCGTCCATAAAACAATCCCCTCCTTATTTACATTCTCATAAAAAGGAGTTACTCTTTCCCATTTTCGGAAATTATCATAATCAATGTCTATCACTGAAAAAACCTTGTCATGCTTCAAATTCATATCCACAACAAAATCTGACAGCTTATCTTCGGTATTTTTGTCCATGTTTCCATACATTAAAATAGCAACATCTATATCGGATTCTTCGGTATTTGTACCTCTGGCAACAGAACCGTATAGAACAATACGAACAATTCTATCTTCCATAATAGATAAAATTCCCTCCACAAGTTCATTTAATACGCTTTTCTCCATAAGCACACACCTCTTTTCCTTATTTTCTTTTATTTCTATTCTTCTGTTACCGCCGGAGCCTTTTTCTCCCTAACATAGGGTGCATATTCATAAGGCTCTAAAAAACGGCGTTCGTACTCTTCTTTGAGTTCCTGGCGGAACTTCGGATGAGCAATCTTAATCAACGCTCTGGCACGCTCTTTCAAGGTCTTTCCTTTAAGCAGTGCAATACCATATTCGGTAATCACATAGTGGACATCATTTCTGGAAGTTGTTACCGCTGCTCCCTGGTCAATGAACGGTACGATACGGCTGACTTTGCCTCCGGCCGCTGTTGAAAGCATGGCAATAATGCTCCGGCCGCCTTTACTCATGGCTGCCCCGCGGACAAAGTCCACCTGACCGCCGACACCGCTGTACTGCTTAAGACCGATACTCTCGCTGACAACCTGTCCCATAAGGTCTACCTGAATACAACTGTTGATGGATACTACATTATCATTCTTGGCAATAATGACCGGATCATTCACATAATCTACCGGATTCATAGAAATTTCCGGATTATCATCAATGAAATCATACAGACGCCGTGTTCCCATCACGAAGGTAATCACACTCCGTCCCGGTTCCACCTGTTTTTTCTTATTATTGATAATGCCTGCCAGCATCAGGTCAATGATACCATCGGACGCCATTTCTGTATGAAGTCCCAGATTTTTCTTATCCCATAAAAACGGTACGACCGATTCTGGAATAGAACCAATACCCATCTGCAGACAATCCCCGTCTTTAATCAGCGTGGAACAGTATTTTCCAATCTTATGTTCTAAAATACCGATTTTTGCCGGCTGCATTTCCAAAATCGGCTCGGCATGTTCCACAATAAAATCAATATCGCGGACATGAATCAGATTACCGCCGAAGGTTCTCGGCATATGTTCATTCACCTGGGCAATCACAATCTTTGCACTGTCCGCTACCGGTTTTGTATAATCGCTGGATGTACCGAAGGAACAGAATCCGTGTTTATCCGGACTGCTCACCATAACAAGCGCCACATCTACCGGAAGCTCTGTGCGGAAAAGTTTTGGCATCTCATGGAAAAATCCCGGACTGTAATTCGCCTGACCTCTGGCAACCGCTTCCCGTGTTCCGGCGCCAAGGAAAAAACCATTAAAAATAAAATGGCCCTTCATCTCCGGACGCGTATATTTACCTTCCCCAACAGAAACCAGATGACAGATTTCCACATTTTCATACATCTCATAATTATTAACGAGCGTATCGATCAAATATGTAGGTTCCCCCGCCGCATGACCGGTAACAACCCGGTCCCCGCTTTTAATATAGCTGATCGCTTCTTCGGCTGTAACCACTTTTGAGTTATAAATTTCTTTCCAATCCAATATATTCATTTGTAACCCCTCCTCATATTTCTATTATATTTTACTGCCATCATAAACACAAGAAATATTTCGCACAGCCTTTCAAAACTGTCAGTTATGTCCGAAAACTGTAAGATTTGTCTTATTGATATTACCGTCTGCCTGAATTATAATAAAAAGCGTGCGTATATTTTTGACTTAAATCATCTTAAAAAGGAGCTTCTGAATTATGGAACTGAATTTAATAGAAATACTTAAAGTTATTTTTCTCGGAATCGTCGAAGGAATCACCGAATGGCTGCCTATCAGCAGTACCGGACATATGCTCATTGTGGATGAATTTCTGCAGATGAATACCAGCGACGCTTTTAAAGAAATGTTTTTTGTCGTTATCCAGCTCGGCGCTATTCTGGCCGTTGTCGTCATGTTCTGGAAAAAGATGTTCCCGTTCCAGTTTAAAGATAAAAAAAGCTCTGTGATCCGAAAAGATATTTTTTCTGTCTGGTTCAAGGTCGTTGTCGCCTGTATTCCCGGTGCTTTGGTAACGATTCTCTTTGATGATTTTATCGAGGCCCATCTGCATACCCCGGCGGTCATCGCCGCCACACTGATTATCTACGGTGCTGCTTTTATCTTTATCGAAGACTGGAACAAAAAAAGAACGCCGAAAACAATCCGGCTGTCTGATCTGACCTATAAAACCGCATTTATCATTGGTCTGTTTCAGGTACTCTCCATCATTCCGGGAACCTCCCGTTCCGGCGCGACGATTATCGGCGCCCTGCTTATCGGCGTGTCCCGTGTAGTCGCTGCCGAATTTACTTTCTTCCTCGCCGTACCCGTGATGTTCGGACTCAGCGCCATCAAAATGATTAAATTCGGCCTGAGCTTTACAGGCGCTGAACTCTTTATTCTTATTCTTGGAATGGCTGTGGCTTTTATTGTTTCTGTTTTCGTCATTAAATTTTTAATGAGTTATATTAAGAAACATGATTTCAAAGTTTTCGGCTGGTACCGGATTGCCCTTGGCATTTTAATTTTGGGTCTGGCTTTTGCGGGCATTATGTAACAAAAAAGCAGGAAGTACATGGATGGATTTCATTGTACTTCCTGTTTTTCGTTTAATGTCTGTTTCCGTAATTACGGATAACGATTGGCACACCGTCTTTGATATTCCCCTGACATTAAGATACAAGCATTATGCAAATAATGTTCTATTTTGTCTTAAGGAAAAATTTAAGAATATGGTCTCCAATACAGACAACCTCATCTCTTTGATTAACAACGGTCAGTCTTCCAATGGTTTTTTTAGTTTCATGGTTTACATCGGTCAGTTCATAGGATACATTTAATGTATCACCAAATAATACAGGTTTTATGAAACGAACATGTTCATATCCGGCAGAGAGGTAGCTGATACCGGCTTCTTCCATTTCCTGGAATTTAGCATCCAGAAGTGCGGTTTCAGCGGCACTTGCAATGGATAATGTCAACATACCATGAGCAACACGCTGTCCGATATCTGTTGTTTTCATATACTGATCATTTAAATGTGCGCGGTTCATATCGCCAGAGATACCTGCGAAACTGTAAACATCCGCTTCACTTACAGTTTTAGAAAAATGTGTTGTGAATCCTACTTCATAAGGTACTTTGAAATCGTTCATAATAAATCTCCTTTGCTTAACTAAAATATTATTGAGATGGGACTAACCAGTTACCCTACTATACCGCAATATCCATACCAATTTTTTACACGATGGACTATTATTAGTAAATTGTAATAAATTAATCAAAAATAAAACATGCAGTAAATGAACTTTTTTCATTTACTGCATGTTTTATTTTTCTAAAATTTCCGGGTTAGATTATGGCGTTTTAAAATACGATAAAGCCTTGAACGTGGAATCTGCAATTGGCTGGCCGTTTGGGAGATATTATAATTAGTTTTTTTCAGAGTTTCCATAACAATATCCCTTTCCAAATAAGACAACATGGTATCAAGACTATTATTTTCGGCTGAGTTTTTAGCCTTTATGTTCACGTGCCCCTTTATAATCTGAGATGGTATATCATGTAGTTCAATCGTATTTGAATCGGACATATAATAAATACGTTCAATAATGTTGGATAGCTCACGGATATTTCCCGGCCAGTCATAATCAATAAGTACATCTTCTGCCGATTTTGAAAGTTCTTTTGCAATTCCATGTGTCTGAGACAACTTATCTAAAAAATGACGGATTAATATTGGTATATCACTTTTTCTGTCACGTAGAGGAGGCACGTTAATATTCAATATATTGAGTCGGTAGTATAAATCTTCACGAAACTGACCATCCTGCACCATTTGTTCAAGATTGCGGTTCGTTGCGGTGATAACCCGTACATCAATTGGGATTGGCGCATTGCCGCCGACCCGGGTGACTTCCTTTTCCTGAAGTACACGAAGTAATTTTGCCTGTGCAAATAAAGGAAGTTCGCCAATTTCATCAAGAAATAATGTTCCATGGTTGGCTGCCTCAAATTTTCCCATGGAACCATTGCGTTTGGCACCTGTAAACGAACCACCTGTATAACCAAAAAGCTCGGACTCTAAAAGATTTTCAGGGATAGCAGCACAGTTAACGCATATCATGGGATAAGTATTCCGATGGCTGTATTGATGAATGGAATAGGCAACGAGTTCTTTGCCGGAACCGCTTTCACCGGTAATAAGGACAGTGGAAGGACTTTCCGCAAGTTTATAGATGGTATTTTTCATTTCTTTTATTGATTGGCTATCGCCAAGAATACTATCAATCGAATACTTTGCTCCTTTAAGAGTACTCAATTCTTTTTTATATTGTTCAAGGTCATTCTGTAATTGCTTATTTTGCAGAGTCAGGGAAAAAAGATCATACATATTTTGAAAAACAACAATTCCAAAACAGGCGATAGCCTCGCCGTTTTTTATGACTGGAATCAAGTTGCACACAGCTTCCAAATCACGGGAATAGGAGTCTACATATTTATGATATACGCCAAACAGTGGTTTTTTTGTTCTTAAAACCATTGGAAGACGGCTATTGCTTATGAACTGATGCACATTTTTTCCAAGAAAATTCATATTTTTCACATGAAGATAGGATTTATAGGCATCATTGAGAAAGATAATATTTTCATGTTTATCTATAATAATCATAGGGATAGGGAGTGTTTGAAAAATAGTTTTTACAACTTCCAAGTCAGAAAAACTTACATTGGTGGCGGATAAACGATTTTGTGATCTCATATGACGGATCCCCCTTTCGTAATAAGCTTATGTTTATATTATAAAGTAATTTGTATCAAAAAACAAATAATTATATATGGAAAATGTCAATAATAACTTTTAAGTTAATGGTAAAAAGTTAAAAATTCAGCATAATAAATGTAGCAAATCAGGACATATGAACTGTTTTGCTACATTTATTGGACGTTTAAAAGCAAAAAGACAGACTACTCAACTAAATATTTGACGATGTTTGCTATAAAATAGCGGAAATATAATATTGGCATACTTTTTGCGATATATCGATAATGAATGGAAGTTTAATTCCAGGAGTGACTTAGGTGAGACAGAAGATGGTTTTATAATGGCATTTACATAGTGGGGGCTGATCAGTGCAAATTACGCTCAAACGGAATGCCAGTTCCGCTACTGCGGAACGGCTATTCC
>ERZ1673697.503-NODE-503-length-60499-cov-8.585004_pt1 | contig 60499 bp, 58 predicted proteins | sample MGYA00580227_ERZ1673697 | MGnify/ENA primary metagenome ERZ1673697 (study PRJEB41218, sample SAMN15661759) | gut metagenome | host: Homo sapiens | place: Canada: London | collected 2015-08-20/2019-03-30 | study: EMG produced TPA metagenomics assembly of... | reverse complement strand
GATTTTTAAGTCAATGAAAAAAAAGAAGGCGCATCGTGTATTACGACACACCTTCTCATTTTTTAAACAAAAACCACTCTATAAGCGTTTTTACTATAATAAAAATAACGAAAGGAGAACATTATGGAAAGATTTGAAGATTTAATCACCTCAAACATCCCTGTATTAGTCGATTTTTTTGCTGAATGGTGCGGGCCTTGCAAAGCCATGAAGCCTATTCTGGAAGAACTAAAAGGAGTAAAAGGTGAAAAAGTAAGAATTGTCAAAGTAGATGTGGACAAGCATAAAGAAATTGCCGCATACTATCAGATTCAATCGGTTCCCACACTGATGATTTTTAAGGATGGCAAACAGTTGTGGCGGCAAAGTGGTGTGATGCGTGCCAATGATTTAAGCACGATCCTATCCCAATATGAGTAAAACATGAAGAAAGCAATAACATACCTTCTATTAGCTGCCGGATTAACGGGACATCTCAGCGCCCAAATTCCTGTCCAGAGTCAGTCAGATAAAAATTCAGGAAAAGTCATCCGAATGGACAAACAAATGTTCCTGGATAACATATTTGACTACACCTCCGGTTCCACTAACTGGAAATACAAAGGGGAAAAACCGGCAGTTATTGATTTCTACGCCACATGGTGCGGCCCTTGCCGTATAGTTGCCCCTCTGCTAAAAAGTCTGGCCAAAGAATATAAAGACCAAATCATAGTTTACAAAGTAGATACAGACAAACAAAAAGAATTATCTGCCGACATGGGGATACAATCACTGCCTACCATCATTTTTATCCCCAAGACAGGCCAGCCACAGATCATTGTAGGAGCAGCCAATAAAGCTACTTTCAGGAAAGCGATTGAAGAAGTGCTACTGAAAGAATGAGAAACAAGCCCCATATATCTCTAAATATAACTAAGAAAAAGAGAGTGCCGCAATAATAATTGCAACACCCTCTCTCCATTTATACTACAACAAATCGTATATTATTTTTTGAAATATCTGTTGTACAAACCTTCAAAGCCTTTACCGTGACGAGCTTCGTCCTTAGCCATTTCGTGAACTGTATCGTGAATAGCATCCAAGTTCAAAGCCTTTGCACGAGTAGCAATGCGTTTCTTATCGGCACAAGCACCTGACTCAGCATTCATTCTCTTTTCCAGGTTAGTCTTTGTATCCCATACACAGTCACCCAGCAACTCAGCAAACTTAGCAGCATGTTCTGCTTCTTCCCAAGCATAACGTTTGAAAGCTTCAGCAACTTCAGGATAGCCTTCACGGTCTGCCTGACGGCTCATAGCCAGATACATACCCACTTCTGTACATTCACCCATGAAATGGTTGTTCAAATCCTTGATCATTTCTTCGTCGCAACCTTTTGCTACGCCGATAACGTGTTCGTCAACAAATTCCAAGCCACCTTCAGTTTCTACCATTTCGTTGAACTTAGAAGCAGGAGCTTTACACAACGGACATTTTTCAGGAGCTGCATCACCTTCATGAATATAACCACAAACTGTACAAATAAACTTTTTCATAATTTCTTTTTTTATTAGTTAGTCAATATTTTATTTATTAGTTAATCATTTACTCTCTATCCCTCCAACTTCTTTCTTAGCCTTCTTTAGCACAAGCAGGACATATACCTTTATAATATTGATGAATTTCATCCACCTTGAATCCATTCATATCAATCTGCTCTACTTGCTTCACTTCGTTACTGTATGGCAAATCGAATATCTTACCACATTTCTTGCAAAGGAAATGAGCATGCAGGGAAGTATCACCATCGAAACATGCATTCTTTTCATCAATTGTAAGCATTAAAGCTGCTCCATGCTCGACAAAGAGCTTCAGTGTATTATACACTGTAGTCTTGGACAAAGTTGGAATGTCCTTACATAGTGCCAAATAAATCTCATCAATAGAAGGATGAGTTTTATGTGCCAATAAATAATCCATAATAGCTATACGCTGTACGGAAGGCTTAATGTTATAACTGATAAGATAATCGTAACTCTTCATATATTCCCTTTTTGTAACTATTACAATTTTATTTCACGTGCAAAGATAGATAGTTCTTTGCAACAAACAAATAATTCACGCACTTTTTTTTATTTTTTTTATTTAGGAGCACAAATCAAGAAAGAATGATTAATTTTGCAACTATATATAATAATGGAAGGTATAATATGAAATACGGTTTTGTAAGAGTGGCGGCTGCCATTCCGGTAGTGAAAGTGGCCGACTGCAAATTTAACGCACAACAGATTGAGACCCAAATTGCCATAGCAGACGGGAAAGGGGTACAAATCATCATTTTTCCCGAACTAAGTATCACAGGATATACTTGCGCTGATTTGTTCGGTCAGTCTTTGCTGCTGGAAGAAGCAGAAATGGCTTTAATGCAGATAATGAATAACACCCGGCAAATGGATATCATTTCTATTGTAGGAATGCCCGTCGTTATGAATTCCACATTGCTGAACAGTGCCGTAGTTTTCCAAAAAGGAAAAATACTGGGCATTGTTCCCAAAACATATTTACCTAATTATAAAGAGTTCTATGAACAACGCTGGTTTACCTCTGCTCTAAACCACCCAGATGGTAATGTACGTCTCTGCGGACAAAATGTACCGGTCAGTGCCAACCTGCTTTTCGACACTCCGGAAACTTGCTTTGGCATTGAAATCTGCGAAGATATGTGGGCACCCATTCCGCCCAGCTCTGCATTAACACTGAAAGGAGCGGAAATCATCTTCAACATGTCCGCCGACAATGAAGGAATAGGCAAGCATAATTATGTCCGTTCATTAGTCAGCCAACAATCAGCACGCTGTCTGGCAGGGTATGTATTCAGCTCATCCGGTTTCGGTGAATCGACCACAGACGTTGTTTTTGCAGGCAACGGACTGATATATGAAAACGGCACATTACTTGCCGAATCTGAACGTTTCTCACTCAAGGAACAATTGGTCATCAGTGAAATAGACGTGGAGCGTCTTCGTGGCGAACGGTTGACCAACACCACTTTTGCCGCCAATATCGGCAACTGCCCGGGACGTCCCGCCATCCATATCAGTACAGAATTTGTCAACACACGCGATCTTAGTCTGACGCGCAGTATAGAAGCCCATCCTTTTGTTCCCCAAGGCAAAGAATTGGATGAGCGTTGTGAAGAAATCTTCGCTATCCAAATAGCAGGACTTGCCAAACGTCTGGTACACACTCACTGCAAGACTGTAGTAGTAGGCATTTCCGGCGGACTGGATTCCACCTTGGCACTTTTGGTCTGTGCCAAGACTTTCGACAAATTAGACTTGCCACGAAAAGGCATCATCGGCATCACCATGCCTGGTTTTGGCACTACCGACCGTACTTATAACAATGCCCTCCATCTGATGGCTTCACTAGGTATCACCATTAAAGAAATCAGCATAAAGGAATCGTGCATCCAACACTTTAACGATATTGACCACGACATGACCGTACACGATGTTACTTACGAAAACAGTCAGGCACGCGAACGGACTCAAATTCTGATGGATGTCGCCAACCAACTGGGCGGTCTTGTCATTGGTACGGGAGACCTTTCAGAACTTGCCCTAGGCTGGGCTACCTACAATGGAGATCACATGTCCATGTACGGAGTCAATGGAAGTATTCCCAAGACACTAGTTAAATACCTGGTAAATTGGGTGGCTTTGAATGACATGGATAATGAATCACGCATCACTCTGCTCGATATTGTAGACACTCCTATCAGCCCCGAACTGATTCCTGCTGATGAAAACGGCAACATCAAACAAAAAACTGAAGATTTGGTAGGGCCATACGAACTGCATGACTTCTTCCTGTATCAATTCCTGCGTTTCGGCTTTCGTCCCGCCAAGATATTCTTCCTGGCAAGTATCGCTTTTCGTGATATCTATGATGAGGAAACAATCAAAAAATGGCTTACTACATTCTGCCGCCGTTTCTTTCAACAACAATTCAAACGCTCCTGTCTGCCCGATGGCCCCAAAGTGGGATCTGTATCACTCAGTCCCCGAGGCGACTGGCGTATGCCGAGCGACGCCAGTGCAGCTTCATGGCTGAAAGAATGCGAGGAGCTATAAGCCATAAAAAAAGTAACTTAACTTCAAAGGCAAAGTAACTTAACTTACTTGCCCAACTAAGTTAAGTTACTTTGCCTTTGAAGCTAACTTAAATACACCCTTTGCTTGAAGGCACCTCAAAATGATAAATATCCCTTCGGACTGCCATTTTCATAGCACGAGCCAAAGCTTTGAATATTCCTTCTATCTTATGATGCTCATTCTGTCCTTCTGCCTTGATATTTAAGTTCATACGAGCAGCATCGCTCATTGATTTAAAGAAATGAAGAAACATCTCGGTAGGCATCTCCCCTATTTTCTCCCGATGAAACTCAGCATCCCATACCAGCCATGCACGACCACCAAAGTCCAAAGCTACCTGACAAAGGCAATCATCCATAGGCAGGCAATACCCATAACGCTCAATGCCACGCTTGCTGCCCAATGCCTGATAAATACATTCACCTAAAGCGATAGCTGTATCTTCAATAGTATGATGTTCGTCCACTTCCAGATCCCCCTTTACTTGGATGGTAAGATCAATACCTCCATGTTTTCCTATCTGCTCCAGCATGTGGTCAAAAAAGCCAAGCCCTGTAGAGATATCACATTTCCCACTTCCATCCAAATTCAGGCTTACATAAATATCTGTCTCTTTAGTGGTGCGGCGGACTTCTGCCATACGTTCTCCAGCAAAAAGGAATTCGGCTACCTTATCCCAATCTGTAGTTGCCAGTACACAATAGGATTCCAGCTCCTTTTCTTTCAGGATATCCATATTATCTTGCAGCAAGATAGCCTTACAGCCCATATTCTTAGCCAGTTCTACATCTGTAGCACGGTCACCAATAACAAAACTGTTAGCCAAATCATAATCACCGGTAAGATATTTTCCCATCATTCCTGTTCCAGGCTTACGGGTAGGCACATGGTCTTCCGGAAAACTGCGGTCTATCAAGATATCATCAAAAGTGATGCCTTCCCCCTCCAATGTCTTCAACACCAGGTTGTGCACCGGCCAAAAGGTATCCTCAGGAAAAGAAGAAGTACCGAGGCCGTCTTGATTGGTAACCATCACAAATTCAAAGTCGAGTTTGCTACGGATAAATCCCAGATTACGGAATACCTTAGGATAAAACTCCAATTTATGGAAAGAATCCAATTGATAATCCACCGGTGGCTCGATGACCAACGTACCGTCACGATCTATAAATAACGCCTTCTTCATACTTCAACATTCATAATTTTTCAATGCCTCCAACAACATGTCATTCTCCGGACGTGTACCAATAGTCACACGCAAGCAATCACGGCATAAAGAAATATTGGTACGGTTACGCACTATGATACCTTTGCCTACCAGATAATTATATATTTTCTTGGCATCTGTCACTTTAGCTAGAAAGAAATTAGCATCCGTAGGATAGATTTTCTCACAACAAGGCAGTTCTACAAATTCATTGACCAAACGCGTCCGTTCTTCCAATAACGACTTTACCCAACGTTCCACCTCATAATGCCGGTGCAACATCGTAACCGCCTCTTTCTGTGTCAGCAGATTCACATTATACGGATATTTAATCTTACTGAAAATAGAGATGATTTCTTTAGACGCAAAGGCCATGCCCAAACGGATGGCAGCACATCCCCATGCTTTTGAAAAAGTCTGAAAGACAATCAAGTTAGGATATTTATCCAAATCGGCAAGGAAAGACGGAGCATCAGAAAAATCGGAATAAGCCTCGTCTATAATCACCAGTCCCTGGAAAGCATCCAGCAATTTTTCCATTTCCCTACGCTCCAGGTTATTACCGGTAGGGTTATTGGGCGAACAAAGAAAAATCAGTTTGGTGTGATCGTCTGTTGCCGCCAATAGTTTATCGGCACTGAACTGATAATTTTCATCCAATAACACCTTGCGATATTCTACATCATTGACATCGGCACATACCTGATACATACCGTATGTAGGGTCAATAGCCACTACATTATCCACTCCCGGAATACAGAACGCGCGATATACCAAATCAATAGCCTCATCACTGCCGTTCCCCAAAAAGATCGTATCGGGATCTACCTTTTTGATAGGAGCAATCATATTCTTCAGTTCCCGCTGCATAGGATCAGGATAACGGTTATTAGGCGTATTGTACGGATTCTCGTTGGCATCCAGAAAGACAGATGCCTCCGCTCCATTATATTCGTCACGTGCCGATGAATAAGGTTTCAAAGCCCAAATATTCGGTCGTGTCAATTCTTTCAAATCTTTCATCTTTATACTGTTTTTAATCTTACGGTTACTGCATTCTTATGCGCACCCAGTTGTTCATTAGCTGCCATCACCTCAATAGCAGGGCCGATATTCTGAATCCCCTCGCCGTTAATCTCCTGAAAAGTGATTTTACGAATAAAACTATCCAGACTCACCCCACTATACGCTTTGGCGTAACCATTGGTAGGTAAAGTATGATTGGTTCCGGATGCATAATCACCGGCACTCTCCGGAGTAAGTGAACCTAGAAATACAGATCCGGCATTGACAATACGCTCCGCCTGTTCCATATAATCCTTGGTCTCGATAATCAAATGCTCGGGAGCATATTCATTCGTCAAGTCAATTGCCTCATCCATATCCCTCACTAGAATCAATTTGCTGTTTGCCAACGACTTTTCAGCTATTTCCCATCTGGGAAGCAAAGCCAACTGGCGTTGCACCTCATACTCCACCTCCTTCATTAATTTCTCAGAAGTAGTTATCAGCATGGACTGACTATCGACTCCGTGCTCCGCCTGTGAAAGCAAATCGGCTGCCACAAACACAGGATTAGCCGTCTCATCGGCCAGCACTTCGACTTCGGAAGGACCGGCAGGCATATCTATCGCAACATCACGCAAAGAAACTTGCTGTTTGGCAGCCATTACATATTGGTTACCCGGACCGAAAATTTTATAAACTTTAGGCACACTTTCCGTTCCGTATGCCATGGCAGCGATAGCTTGCACCCCTCCTGCTTTGAATATCTTATTTACCCCGGCCAATTTTGCCGCATACAAGATAGCAGGATGAACCTTTCCTTCTTTATCAGGAGGAGTGCAAAGTACAATTTCCTTGCATCCGGCAATCTGTGCCGGAGTAGCCAACATCAATACGGTAGAAAATAAAGGCGCCGTGCCTCCGGGAATATACAAGCCCACCTTTTCAATAGCAACCGCCTTCTGCCAACAAGTTACCCCGGGTACGGTCTGCACCTTTTTCCCTTCAAACCGCTGAGAACGATGAAAAGTATGAATATTTTTCTGTGCCAGCATGATAGCTGCCTTCAATTCAATAGGCACCCCCTTTTCAGCTTCGGCAATCTCCGCTTCAGTAACTCTCAGTGAATCCAGTTTCACCTTGTCAAAACGCTCTTCATACTCCATCACCGCCTTATCCCCTTCTGTTTTCACCCTATCCAGCACTTCTTTTACTGTTTCGCGCAACATGTCCGTATTCAATGCCGGACGACGGAGAATTTCCGGCCAGTCTTTCTTTTCGGGATATATTATTTTCTTCATACATGTATTCTTTTATAAATGAACAAATCTCGTCCGACGTATGAGCCGGCTATAATATCATTTTCTCAATGGGCAATACCAAAATACCTTCCGCGCCCAATGCCTTCAGTTTTCCGATGATCTCCCAAAAACGTTTCTCGTCAAGCACTGTATGTACCGAACTCCATCCCTCTTGTGCCAATGGCATCACCGTAGGACTCTTCATGCCCGGCAGCACTTCGATAATTTCTTTCAGGCGTTCTGTCGGCGCATTCATCAAGACATATTTCTTGTCTTCGGCAGCCTTCACCGCCTCAATACGGAACAAGAGTTCGTTCAGAATCTCCTTCTTCTCCTCAGACATATTCTTATTGCCTATCAGCAACGCCTCACTTTTCATCACCACTTCCACTTCCTTCAAGCTATTGCTTACCAAAGTAGATCCCGAACTGACAATATCAAAAATAGCATCAGCCAGACTGATTCCCGGAGCAATCTCCACCGAACCGGTAATGACATGAATATCCGAATGAATACCATTCCGATCCATGAAATCTTTCAGAATGCCGGGATAAGAAGTAGCAATCTTGCGTCCTTCAAACCAAGACAAACCCGGATAATCCACATCTTTAGGTATAGCCAATGACAAACGGCACTTACTGAATCCCAAGCGTTTAATCACCTCGGCATCCTCTTTTCTCTCTACAAACTCATTCTCGCCTACGATCCCCAAATCAGCCACTCCACCGGCTACAGACTGAGGAATGTCATCATCGCGAAGAAAAAGGACCTCGATAGGGAAATTGGATGACTGGACTAAAAGGATTCTTTTAGAAGTGGAGATTTTAATATCCGCCTCTTGTAATAATGCCATTGTCTCTTCAAACAAACGGCCTTTTGACTGTACTGCAATTCTAAGCATGATTCTATCTGTTTCTAATTATTAATCGGCAATAAAAAAGGGCTTACCGTTTTCGGCAAGCCCTATATCATTATACTACAATATCACCTTAGCCCACCGAGTTATTCGTTAGGAAAATGATGATGATGTGTAGCTGTTCTAACCATAGTCTTTTCTTTTTATTTGCGACAAAAGTAAAGTTTATATTTGATATCAGCAAATAATTATCGCAAAAACTTTATTTTTTCTTTCAAATTAAAGGAATTATCTCTTCCGGTTCCACCTCGCAGCTCAAGAAATGCATTTCTTCCTTCGCCTTCTCCTGCGGAAAAGTGAAATAAGTGCACAGCGCCTTGGTGCAAAGTTCCTCCTTATTATTATAAATAGCCGCTTCTATAAATACGATATTGCGCTTACTCTCCTTTATGGAAGCCTTCAGTACAATATGCGAATCGTTAGTATTGACAGGCTTCATATAGCGGGTTTCCATTTTGGAGGTAACCCCGGTAGTCTGTAGTTTACGCAAAACGACCCATGCACAAATCTCATCCAGCAGCACCGCCTGAATCCCTCCATGCAACGTATCAATCCACCCCTGAAACTGTGGCTGAGGTTTCCATATACTGATTACCTCATCCCCGTCTTCATAAAATTCCATCTTCACCCCGGCTTCATTGTTGGGAGCACAGCCGAAGCAATTATATCCTTCCATCCCTTTCCAGGGATTGATTATCTTTTTCATAGGCTATCTTTTAAAATTCATAATCCACACAGGCCCGATCCGCCTTGACTTCCTTCAAAAGGCCGGCAGCCGCTACATGATCCGGATGAACGGCATAGGCACTGACATCTGCCAGTGTATCGAATTCACTATCCAGACAAATATCCCATTTTTCAGCAGGATTGGCATTCAGTCCTACAAATATATGACGGATAAAACCTATCTGGGCAGGCAAGGCTTCGATAGCCGCCTTAAAATCGTTCATCACTTTCCATTTTTCTTCCTGTGAAAGAGTTTCTTTCAATTTAAACAAAACAATGTGCTTAACCATACTTGATATTTTAATTAATTATCCTACTTTTGTAATTGACACAAGGCTAAGGTATTTAGCCTGATGCAAAAGTAACAGTTTTGTTTTAAAATACAGTCTATTATTATGATAATTATTGGCATAGCCGGCGGAACCGGTTCAGGAAAAACCACTGTAGTTAGAAAAATCATAGAGAGCCTGCCCCCAGGTTCCGTTGCAGTCATTCCACAAGACTCCTATTATAATGATCAGTCATCCATTCCCTTGGAAGTACGTAAACAAACCAATTTCGACCATCCCGACGCTTTTGACTGGCAGCTCTTTGAAGAACAGATTGCCGATCTGCGCAAAGGACATCCCATTGAGCAACCCACCTATTCTTATATAGTATGCACACGCTTGTCCGAGACCATTCATGTAGAGCCCAAGGAAGTCATCATTGTGGAAGGTATCATGAGCCTCTATGACAAAGAGTTACGAGATCTGATGGACTTGAAGATTTTTGTGGATGCCGAACCGGACGAGCGTTTGCTGCGTGTAATTACCCGTGACATGGTGGAACGCGGCCACCCCTTGGAAATGCTGATAGACAAATACCGGAACATTCTGAAACCGATGCATGACGAATTCATAGAGCCTACCAAGCAATATGCCGACATTATCATTCCCAATGGAGGCAACAACCAAAAGGCCATTGAAATCCTTAAACTATATATTGAAAAGATTTTAGGAAAATGAAAAATGTCTGGCTATTAGTCCTTGCCTGTATATGCATGATAGCGTGCCGCAACCGGCAACAATCTGCCGAAGTGACAAATTATGATTTGCCACAGATAAAAGACAGCGGAGAATTAGTAGTCCTGACCTTGAACAGTTCCACTTCTTATTTCGATTATCGGGGCGAACCTATGGGATTCCAGTATGAGCTGGCCGATCAGTTCGCCCGTTCACTGGGCGTAAAACTGAAAGTAAAAGTAGCACAGAATGCCCGTGATCTGGTTCATAAGCTATTGCAAGGAGAAGGAGACCTGATAGCCTATAACCTGCCTGTCACCAAAGAGTTTAAAGACAGTGTAGAGTTTTGCGGAGAAGATATCATCACCCATCAGGTATTGGTACAACGTAATACTCAAAAAAAGAAGAAAGCACTGAACAATGTGACAGAATTAATCGGGAAAGAAGTCTATGTAAAACCGGGAAAGTATCTGGAACGTCTCATCAATCTGGATAAAGAACTGGGTGGCGGTATATTGATACACGAAGTCGATAATGACAGCATCACCACCGAAGATTTAATCATGCAGGTTTCCAATGGTGAGATAGATTATGCCATCTGCGACAACGACCTGGCCAAATTAAACAAGACTTATTACCCCAATCTGAATATCAACCTGGCAGTCAGTTTTGACCAACGTGCCTCATGGGCCGTACGTAAGACCTCACCGCTACTAGGTGAAGCGGCTACTAAATGGCATCAGGAAAATATGACTTCTCCCGCCTATCAGGCCAGCAGCAAGCGTTATTTTGAAATAAGCAAACGGACACCTCACGGTTCCATCTTGTCCGTCAAGGACGGAAAGATTTCACACTTCGATGCTCTGTTCAAGAAATATGCGAAAGAAATAGACTGGGACTGGCGTATTTTAGCCTCCCTGGCCTATACGGAATCAAACTTTGATACGACAGCCGTATCATGGGCAGGCGCGAAAGGATTAATGCAGCTCATGCCCCGGACGGCACGCGCTATGGGAGTTCCTCCCGGTAAAGAACAGAATCCGGAAGAGAGTATAAAGGCCGCCGTGAAATATATCGCTGCCACGTCCCGTTCTTTCAATGCGATAAAAGATGAAAACGAACGGATGAAATTTGTCTTGGCGGCTTATAACGCCGGAATAGGACACGTACTGGATGCCATGGCGCTGGCTGAAAAATATGGCAAGAATAAATATGTATGGGACAACAGCGTAGATGACTATATCCTGCTTAAAAGTAATGAAGAATATTTCAATGACCCGGTTTGTAAGAACGGATACTTCCGAGGGGTAGAGACTTACAATTTCGTTAAGGAAGTTATGAGCAGAGGGGAAGTGTATAAAAAGAAAATCAAAAACTGACAGCCACTCCTTTTATTATTTCAGGTGGATTTTAAAAACCAGTCCGCCGGAGAAGTAACGGCAGCGGTTGAACTCTATCACGGCATTGATATAATCTTTCCCAAAGCTGTATTCAGCACCTACATTCATTGTACGGGCGTCATATTCAGCCATAAGGTTCAGTTTATTAACGGCTTTCATCAAAGGCTGACTGCTGGAAAAGTGGTGATTGGATTCCGTGCTTAATTTCGGTGCTTAAAGTATCGGGTGAATTAATATCACCTTTGATAGCATCGAAGTTATTAATTACAGGTGTTGAACAGGTGTTATTAGCCATAACTTACAGGTAATTAAGGCTTTTAGGCACAAAAAAAGAGGAAGAAAGTATTAACTTCATTCCTCTTACCTGGTGATCCGCTTGGGGCTCGAACCCAAGACCCCAACATTAAAAGTGTTGTGCTCTACCTGCTGAGCTAGCGAATCAATCCTTTGCTATTGCCATTCTTCCGAATTGCGAGTGCAAAGGTATGGTTTATTTTTGTATCTGCAAACATTTCTAGGATTTTTTTCTAAAAAAAGTGCATTTTATCCATTTTCCATTCACATCGTTCGAAATGTCCATGTATTTCTGCCAACTGCTTCCAAGCCCTCACACTATTTCACAACAATCTCTTCTATAGGCTGTTTCAACTCCTTATCCAATGGATACGATTGATACTTCACTTTATCAAAATCAATCTTCTTCATATTAATACAACGAATATTGTTATTATATGCCGTTTTATAATACACTTTCCTGTTTGTCAAATCAATAGCCGAAGTCCATTGTGTGGCACTGGGAATATCAGGCACTTTTCCTGACGTATGTTCTATACCGATAGGGATATCAAAATTATTCAGAATATGAAAGCTTTGTAATATAGCGTCGTACGCTGTAGGACACGCCGGAGCCGTTGCCTTATAAAACGCAACACGAACAAAACGGGAAGGAGGAGTCACATCTCCCGGAATGCCATGAAATCCGGCACCTGCGCCAAAAGGCGAAATAATCACCCCACTCCATTGTTGTGGAGTGACAGCTCCCGGATACAGATTTACATAATTATTCAAGTTAGTCACCTGCCATGGGAAATCGGGAGAATTGGTGAGTACTCCTACCCTGTTTTCATAAAAATGAGGAATACCATCTACAAATTCCAACACCACTTGATTTCCTTTAGCATCGCCAATACGCCAATGTACCGTAGAACTTTTACCGGGTTTATCAAGAGAAACCACCTTCACCCCTTCTATAGCTGCTCTCACTTCGTCTACAGTAGCAAACTGGGAAAGCATCCAATTTACCACCTGCAAGTCCGACAAAGTAGTTGCATTTTGAGCCTCATCATACTCTTCATACTTCCCATAATGAGGAAAATAAAACAATCCGGCCGAAAGGCCTACTTCATTCAATCCTTCAGCCACAAACTCCTTCTGGATGATAGCCAGTCCCACTATGCCGTATTTACTCCGGAACCTCAAACCATTCACACCTGTCGGAGTATAAGACACCAATTCTTGTCCTCTGGGAACAACAACATACTCACTCGGAAGGTAACTATCCCCCCACTCTATGGTACGTGCCTGCACATATCCACCATCTTCGGCCAAGAATGAAATACCAGTACATGCCGATCCGCTTGCAATGCCTGTCAGCAACAAGGCCAAAGCTATTAAAATCTTTTTCATAACCATTTTGAATCTATTTATGATATTAAGAACAAAACATCAGACATTTTGGTTCTTGTTTTACACGACAAAGGCAATCTAAGCCGTCAAACAATGTCCGGCACTGATTGCCATACAAATAGACAAGAATGGAAAAATGAAAAGAATGACAGGTTCCGAATTTGGTTATATATAAAGAAAAAGGAGATGAATCTAAAAGAAACCCATCTCCTTAACCCTAAATCATTTATTCAGTAAACAATTTACTACATCTTTCTCCCGTTCTTCAGGGTGTACAGTTAAACCAACCACTGTCCCCCCTTTTAAAACAGCCTCTACAGTGGTTGGTCCTGTAGCATGCAATTTGAAATGCACATCCCAATCTTTGGGCCAAGCAGGAAATAATAAGATTTTTCCATCAGCTTCCTGCAACAGCATTTCCTGCATGCCTATCATACCGCTGCCCCCCCAGTTATGGTCGGGAGTCCAGTCGTAACCCGGTCCCCAAAAGGCGGGAAAACGATGAGGACCGTTCGCCATTTTCTGTAAGGTAAGTTGTGCAGCCTCCTCGGTCATACCCAGACAGGCAGCCCAGATATTATCTTGTTTCCATCCGGTATGTGAACGGAATTTCTGTGCATCGGGATCATATAGATAGGTGTTACGGGCTATTTCCAGCCCTTCCTTGCCCACTCCATACATACGCCAGGGAAATACAGCATAAAGCTGGGGAGTTTCTATATTGTTCACCCGTTCCCAAGCCTGTGCCGGAGCAATCATTTCCTTACCATCTACTACGCGCAAAGGAATCTCAGGAATACGTGCCAGCATGTCCGGTTTACGTCCGTAGGTTTGTAAAACAGAGCGCAGCGCAGCAATGGTTGAGGATGGATTATAAGCCATCTTATAAGTTTCACAAGCCGATCCCGGATAGATCACCAGTTTGCCGTTGCCATCTAAATCCTTGCGGCCGCGTTGAGCTGCCAGTTGACGATAATGCTCATCAAAGAAATTAAGTGAACTTTCTATCAAAGGGATATAACGGCTGATATCCGCCTCATTATAACGTGCCGTCTCCAGTATCATCTGACAAAATTCAAGAACCGTATCCCATTCGTATTCCAGCCATGCATTATATTCCAATCCCTTGTCATAGCTTTCAGGACGTTTGAATCCATACTCGGCTGGATTGGGCAGACCGAAGTTCTCCATTTGTTCGGTGAAACAGGCACCGGCATGTCCCCAATAGGTACGGGTACGTGCTTCGGCTGTCGGCAACAAACGCTGATAGAACTCGAATTGCGGTTTCATCATATCAAAGTCACCGCTTTTCAGCATGGGCCAATAAACCAGACGCTGATTCTGTGCAGTCATGGTTCCTCCTCCCCATTTGCGGAAATCAGGGGTAAATTCCATTTTCTGATCTACATACATAGGATCAAAAGTAAACAGTCCCCCGTTAAACTTGGTAGGCCACTGACTATAGGCATTACATCCCAACATATAGCGGAACAGTGTATAGTTACGGATAGCATCTACCGCTTCACCTTCCCCCTCAATAAAACTACGTTTCCAAAAATCATTCCACCAACGGCGGGTAGCCTGTTTGTCTTTGGATACATTTATTTCCTTCTCAGTGCGGGCCAAGGATGCTTCCCATGCAGGAACTGTACTTTGTTCCGTATGCAAGACAATCCGTGCAGACTGCTTATAAGTAGGTTTCTTACTTTTGTACATCCATGCCAGATACTCAGTACCTGCATAATGTCCGCGGCGTGTACCGTTATAAACCAGATTGTCACCTGATAAACGGCCCCCAAAAATCAAATTCTTCAGAGGATTATACAGTTGTTCCTTCACCTCATTCATTCCCTGCTGGTCCACTACCACATCAAAAATAGTACGTTCAGGATTGCGATGGAAAAAAGTAAAGGCACCATCGCCCACACGTACAGAATCGCGCGTAGTCATGAGTCCGGCAGGCACAGCCCACTTGTAAGAACATTGCTGGCCTTCCCCCTTCCGCACCGGACGATCTTCGTAACGCCAGCTTTCAAAGTTTACACGCATGGAAGTCAACTCTTTCGTTTCAACCTCGACATGTACCACGGGATGAAATACATCTGCCCAGATAATAAGAGTGGCATTATCACTACTTATACTTATATAGCCATCATTCAGATGCAAGGTCTGCCGGAAGGAAGAAACTCCGGCAAAAGGATTCGGAGTAAGACGGACACGGAACCGCCCCTGTTTCAACAGGCAGTTGTTTTCATCAAACGAACCACTGCGGCTGAGGTAGAACAACACATCGTCATTCTCCACCCATACATTCATGCCGATATCACCACCCCCGCAGGGCATAGACTCTGAAGCATTCCGGCTTTGAGTATCCCAAACCAAATTGGCAGGCTGTCCCCATAAGGACTGCCCGCCAATAAATACGAATAACAGAAACGTAAAGATATTCTTCATATTTTCTTATTTTTACCAATCATCGGAGCGGAAAGACGAGACCGGTAAATCTTCACCAAACAAGTCTCCTTCCACATAATTTTCAAAGCCATAGCGAACGGCTACCGGATGAGGCACTTTCTCGCTTTTTACAAGCATCTTACTCCTCTCTATCCATGCTTTGGCGGGATGAAAAACGCGGTCTTTACCTGCTACCTGAAAGTTGTGAGATTCAAAACGGTCTTTGCAGTTTATCCACATCGGAGCCCGGTTGAAACGGACAATTACCGTGTCATTCTTGACCTCCATTCCTTCATAACAGGGACTTTCGGCTGTTACCCCTTTCATTCCGTAGGTTTTTACCAACGCCAACCGTGCCAAGCGCTCTCCTGCCACCCGCTTTTTACCCGGATGAATCCCCGTTTTCATTCCGGCATCCAGCAATACAGCCATACCGCTATTTCCAACCCGGTGCTCTACCATAGCTTGTTGTTCGCGAAGATAAGCCGAATTTATCACATTCTTGCCCGGTTCAGTAATAATTCCATAATCGTATGGCGCAATTTGACAATAATAGAAAGGAAATTCCCCTTGCTGCCATTCTTCGCGCCACCCGCGTATCAGTGCACTGAACATATCGGCATAAGTAGAAGCCCGGTTATAGTTATCTTCCCCCTGATACCAGATAACTCCACGCATGGCTAATCCGATGAGCGGATGAAGCATACCGTTATAGAGTACAGTCGGAGTACGGTTCTTTGACTTGATATCGGCTTCCGATTGAGGAATCTTTGCTTCGGGGAATGCCTTCAACCAATCCGGATGCATCCAAGCTTCACAGGCAGAACCTCCCCATGAAGCCACAATCAAGCCCACGGGTATATTCAACTGCTGTTGTATCATCCGACCGAAGTAATAAGCAGTAGCACTAAACTCACGCACGGTTGCCGGAACAGCTTCCTGCCAGGTTCCCACCACATCTGTTTTCGGAGTAAAAGAGGAAGTGCGCTTTACGGTGAACAGGCGGAGTTGCGGATTACGGCTGTTCATCACATCTGTATTGCTATTCTCCACCGGCTGGTTTTTAAAACCTTTCATGGGCATTTCCATATTACTCTGACCGGAGCATAACCATAATTCCCCCATCAGGATATCACGTATTTCGGTCAGCTTTCCATCATCAAAAGTGATCGTGTAAGGGCCTCCGGCAGAGGGGGTGGATAAAGCAAGTTTCCACGCGCCTTTTGCATCGGCAGTAGTTTTATAGGTTTGTTTATCCCAACTTGTTGTAATTTTCACCGGTGCATTGGGAGTAGCTGTTCCCCATAAATTGGCACGGGTCTGCTGTTGCATCACCATGCCGTCTGAAAAGAAAGCGGGCAATTTCACTTCCGCATTTGCCGACAGGCAAGTCAACCATGCCCAAGCAATGCCCAGTAGTAGTTTCTTATTTTTCATGTTAATGTGTGATTATTATTTCGTTTCAAAAAACTCGCAAGGTCCCATCCATCCGGCAGGCAATAAATCATCTCCGGGCAGACGGAATTTTGCATTCGTCCATATCCCCTCAAAAGGCGCTTTATCCTGATCTGCTCCACGGAGCGCATTCGCCCAGGTATTCACTACCTCCACTTCCAAGACATTGGTTCCGTTACGAAGCGCATCGGTAATGTCCACTTCGTATGGAGCTGTCCAAGCCGTACCGCATGCAATGCTGTTGACACGTACAGTCGCTACATTGGCTACTTTACCCAACCGAAGAATAATTCTTCCGTCCTGTTCATTCTTCCATCTGAATAACCCTCTGTAAGTGGCATGTCCGGAATAATATCTTATTTTTTCATCCTCTTCCTTACTCCAGTCAAATAATACCGGACGAGTGACAGTTTTGCGCACGGAAGGGAATGTTACTGTCCATTCCTTGATCGATATGGATACAGGTTCCCTTTCGGTCCGTTCCGGAGAAACTTCTGAAGATTCTTTGGGGAATACAACAAATACAGAGCCATTGGCGGGTAAAGACAAAGCAACTTCGGTACGGCCGTCCGCTTCTTTCCATTGTGCCGGACGGGTAATGGTTCCTGTTACCGCATTCCACAATTCAGGCGTGCGTCCTGCAATCCGGAAAGAAGCATTGAATGTACGCAGACTGTCCACCTGATTAGCCACAAAATAAATCTCATACTCTTCCCCGCTCCGATGAGTATATGCCACATCAGCAGGAAGAAGTACATCCCGTTCCACACCGAAAGAAGAAAAATCATCTTCCCGATAAGGCAATTGCGGAATAATGACACCTGCCGCGCGGAGTTCCTCTACTTTTGCCTGTGCCTCAGGAGACAACGGCAAATTATCAGGATTCATAGGACGGGCTGTAGGAAGCACCAATACTTTATAAGAAGCTCCTCCCGGAAGTACCATTCTTCCATTCTCCGCTTTTGCCAAACGTAACAGAGCGTCTTTGTTGAAAGAATCGTAAGCATAACCACGCATCGGATTCACCCAGTCTTCGGGATCGGCCATGTTTGCCGAATGGGTAACACCGACAGGACGCACACGGGTGGGTTGACCTTCATTAGCCAGCCGAATCCGTTCGCTTTCCACCCGTTCGGCTCCATAGATACCGGGAAGCATCGAAACTAACCGTTCGGGCAAAATGGAACGTCGCGGCATTTCTTCACCGGTAAAGACGGCGATATCAGCCACCGGATGACCGTATTGCAACAAAGTCTGGCAACGGGTGATGTAATCTACAAAAGATTTCCCTTCCTCCCACCAGGTCTGGTCGCGCTGGAAGAAGAGTCCGATGCCGTCCAAGGTCATACCGGGACGGCGGTTCATCCAGGGATTATGGGTATAGACATGAAAGAAGAGTTTATTGATACCCAGTGCATAGTTACGGTCCAGCAAAGGTTTCAGCATGGCAGGGTCTTCATCCCATACGCCACGAATTTCAGTAAAGCCTTCGGCCTGGATAATATTCTTTCCATAAATATGCGCGCCACTGATGGCATCCAGCATATCATTGGGTTTATCATGAGTAGGACTGTTCAGCCAAAATTCCCCCATAGGCAGATCCACTTTCTGATAATGCATCAATCCGTCACTGACCATAGTCGGAGCTACGCACTCGGCAGAAAAACGGCAATCATATTGACGGGCACAATCAGCCAATACGGTGTAGAATACATCAGTCACCAGTTCTCCGATGGTGGTACGGACATCCCGCAATATCTGTTCACTGCGGGCGGCACTTTCCATCGGAATGCCTGCCAGTAAAGGAAGATAAGGCATCAAATCATATCCACGGCGTTTCTTAAATTCTGCCGCGAAGTTATCACTCCAGTTCTGACTGCCACACTCCCAACTGTCTACGTGCATATATTTCAATACACGGCGTGCCACGGCTTCATCCGTCTTTTTGAACATTTCCGCAAACCAGTTCGAGAACTGTTTCTGAACAGCCTTGGTGCTGAACTTGTCGCATTCCAATCCTTTACCACCTCCGGCAGTAGCATTCACATGTCCGGTTGCCGTGTGTCCCATGCGGAGAATACGCCATTTACCTTCGGGTAAACGGGCGGTCAGCCTGCCCTGATACAAAGGGAGATTGATCAATTCATCCGGTTGCAAACAAGCCGCATCGGGTATTTCCGTCGAAGTAGTAGCAGTAGCCACACGCCATACCAGTCCTGCTTTTCCCTCCCACTGATGAATACGTGGAGCCGTATGAAGGACTATATCATTGATTTTCAAATTCGGTTTCCATTTGGCTGCATCCAGATCCTCACTACCCGGTTCGCTTCCCACGGGAGTCCACTCAAAACGGAAGTAACGGGCGGTAACAGGGGGGATGGCATGAGTGGACTGGAAATCCGTATTCTGCCATCCCTGCCGGGCAGGGACCAGTTGCTTCACTGTTTTGAACGTCCGTCCGTCCTCACTGGCCAATACTTTCAGGCGATGTGCCTGGTAGTTATTTCCTCCCAAAATAATTTCCACATTGCTGCAAGTCACAGGTGCTGCATATTCATACTGAATCCAACAAGGATAAGAGGAACGGAAGACTCCTTTCTCATCCCTGTTCACAGCCTTGGATTCATCTTTGATAACGGCCTGTTTCAAATTGCCGAAAGTTATCTTCGGCTTCAATGAAGTATCCTCTGGCTGACGCTCCAATGGAATGGCGTAGGTAACGATATCTTCATAATAGCCATCCAGTGCTTCGGGCATAGGCAAAGTGAGATTCCGGATATTTCCACCGTTCACAATGGTGTCACTCCATACCACTTTTTGCATGGATTCTTCGGGAGTAATCCAAGGTCCTCCCGCCAAGGCAAAGCCGTCACAGATGTGCATGCCCAGTTGCATGCCCAGCCTGTCGGCCTCTTTCATACTATGAGTGACCATACGCCACCATTCGGGGGTAAGCTGCTGGGCTTTTCCTTCGTATTGAGGTCCCTGCTCCACTCCCTTGATGGGCATCAGATAGGCTCCACCCAAACCTACACGGTGCATAGCTTCCAGATCGGCGGTAATACCTTCGGGAGTTACAGCGCCAAACATCCAGTACCAGAATGTCCAGGGACGGGCTTCCTGTACAGGAGTTTTTGTAAATTGTTGTTGCAGGGCGGTTTGCGCCGTAACAAATTGTAATCCGGCTGCAAACAGCACAGAAACAAACAGATGTTTTATCTTCATAAGCGATGAATCTTTTCGTAAAGAAACGAATTATTTAGGAAATTGTACTCATAAAGAGAGTATAAAAACGCCTCGGTTCCTGTTTAAGTTCAATTTCACAAGCTTAGTCTGTTTTTGCCTGCACGTCATTCAAACGTGAACCCCTAAAAACTTGAATTATGGAATATATAGTACCAGACAGGAAGTGACTCCCCTACGGCATGATGAACTTCAAGGACATCCGTCTCGAAAATTATTATTATGTGGACAAGACTTCTTATATCCCTTTGATAGAACAAGCGAACCGCTTCTTCTTCATCCGTCCCCGTCGCTTCGGCAAAAGCTTGACCTTGAGTATGCTGCAACATTACTATGATGTGCGTACCCGCGATATTTTCGATGACCTGTATGGCGATCTCTACATAGCATAGAAGAGCTTCGCCTGGAAGCTATTGCACAGGCTGACCGCTATGCCGATACTGAAAAGGTAAAGAGTGCCGTAGGCAGTACGCAACTGCACAAAGTAGTGGTGGTATATAAAGGAATGGAAATGAGGGTGTGCGAAGAAATCGGACTGAACTAAATAATTCGCTAATATATCAATGTGCTAATATGCCAATTGGCTGCGCAATGTTCCGCATGGTAATTGGCAAATCAGCACATTGATTCATTCTTATATCTGTTATTCAAATTTCAGTATGATACCACCTCCATATTCTCCGTCTGCCCAAAACGCTTGCGATGACGGGCCTATCAGATCAGTAGTATTCACCTTATTACGTACCGGAGGAATTACTTTCATCAGACTGATGCCGGTAGCCGGGAAAGTATAAAGCAATCCGTCACGACCGTCGCGAGGCTGGTAAACCCCTACATAATTCTGAGGAGTACGGTTACAGATACTTATCGTTCCTTCCTGTGTTTTCAAAGTCATCCATTGCACATTAGCAAAGTACCCTTTAAATTCGGGATAAGTAAAGCTTTCAGCAGGAATGGGATCATTATACTCATTTTCCCATACGCCCAACTGCGGGCCATGCAAACGGTTCTGCCATACACGGTAAGGACCGTCACCTACCCAACGCTTGCTCAATACTTTGTCTTCCGGATAATCAAACATGACTCCCATCAAATCCACCACACCGCTGAAGTTGTATGTAAAGTCTATAGCAGCAGTACCGTCAGGAGCGATCGTCCATACAGCCTGATCAAAACATCCCAGTTTGTAAGTAGCGGTAACCACTACGTTATTGCCTTCTTCACGCACGGCAAAGCCTGTAAAACGACCGGCATCATCAAATGTAGTGTATTGGGTTTTCTTCTTTTCAGCCTCTTTGTCATCATGATTATAGAACTGGTCCATAGAACGATCCGAACGCTTGGCGGCAATGAAACGGGGGCCATTCGTCAGGCTGATGGTACGACTTCCCATCTTCACCCCTTTCAGTTGTCCGTCTTTCTGAGAGAAAGTAAATGTACGTCCTCCGGCATCCACCGTCAATGCATCGGCAGTTTCTTTATAAGAAGGTTTATTGCCGGCAGAAGCCTGCTGCAATCCGGCAACGTCGTCCAGTTTATAACTCCACGTAAAGAGGTCATTCCCCTGCTTATCCGTTACTGTCAGCATCAAAGCATTGGCTCCCTTGACAGCCGCAGGAATAGTCAGTGTACCCGCACCATGAGCAGGAATATCGGGACAGTTCACTTCACCCTGTTTCATCACTTTCATTCCCCCCTTATCGGTTACAGAAGGCAATTGCACATATTTATAAGTGAAACGGCATGTATTCGCATTCAGGAAATCGTAACGGTTCTCTATTTTCAGTTTGCCGTCAAACTGGCTGTCAAGGCTATCGGTCATGATTTGAATAGGACACCACACCTGCTTGATGGTAAAGTAACTGCCCTCTTTTTCGTGATGCGGACCTACAATACCATCGGCTCCATAATTGCCGCAGTTGTCAATGAATCCATTCATATCCACACGCTTCACGCCCTCATCGGCCAGTACCCAAAGGAAACCTCCGGCACAACGGGGATGTTTGCGCATCATTTCCCAATAATCATACAGTCCGGCTCCGTGTCCTCCGTCGTACAATCCATGCAGGAACTCGGTCGGCATAAATATTTCGGGCAGACGCATATAGTTCTGGCTTTCTCCGTAAGAACGATAGTGCATGGTTTCATAGCCACTGAAGTTGCCTTGCGGATGAAGCACCGGGCGTTTCTGAGGGTCGTATTTGTGAAATTCACCATCCAGTTCGGTATTCCAACCTTTTTCGTTGCCGTTGCTCCACCAGATGATACATGGATGGTTCACATCACGGGTAATCATTTCTTTTACCAGCTTCTGCCCGTTGATAGTTTCGTGCTTGCCATGCCAGCCGCTTAACTCATCCATTACATAAAGCCCCAGCGAGTCACAAGCTTCAAAAAATTCGGGATCGGCAGGATAATGACTCAGGCGGACGGCATTCATGTTCATGCTCTTGATCAGCAATACATCTTCAATGTTCTTTGCCTTGCTCAGTGTACGTCCGCTTTCAGGACGGAAACTATGACGGTTCACCCCTTTAATCATCACACGCCGACCGTTGATATACAATCCGTCACTTTCACGTGTTTCAATGGTACGGAAACCAAACTTCTGATTTTCAACATGTAGTGTTTTTCCTGCTTTATCAAGCAGTGTAAAGGTAGCCTGATACATGGCCGGAGTTTCAGCCGTCCATAAATCCGGAGATTTCACAGCGATATTCACCGAAGCACGGTCGCTGCCCGTACGGACATCCGAGGTATTTTCGGCCACTTTCTTTCCTTTAGCATCTGTTAAGACGGTATGCACTTTAGCACCTTCTACAGCCATATTCAAGAAACAATCTGCATAGAATTTCCCATCCGCCTTCGCGTCTATGGCCAGACGGTCTATATTTTGAGCCGGTTTCGCCACGATAAATACCGGACGGAAAATACCTCCGAAGTTCCAATAATCGGCACGGCGCTCGGCCAAATTAACCCCTGCATTCGCACTTTCCTTACTCACGGTTACTTCGAGCACATTCTTTTTATCCGGACCAAAAAATACCCGGTCACTCACATTATAAATGAAGCGGTAAAAAGCGCCCTGATGCATGGAGCCGGCTTTACGACCGTTTATCTTTACCTGCGTATCAGTCATAGAGGCTTCAAATACCAATTCTATCTGTTTACCATTCCATTCGGCAGGCAACTCGAACTCGTATTTATACAAGCCTTGTTCATCGGCTGCTCCTTCGGGAAAAGCCTTACCATAGAATTTCATACCATATTGATAAGTACCGAATCCTTGCAGTTCCCAGCAAGAAGGTACTCCGATCTTCGTCCATTTTCCAGAGTTATTGCCACCGGTACACATGAAATCCCATTGCACCATATCATCACAACCACGTCCTGACAGGTATTGGCGTTCTGTCTTTACGGATGGCTGCGCCCACAAACCTGCCGATAAAGCAAGGAGTGATAAAAAAGCTGTTGTTCTTTTCATTTTTATAGTTGATTTTTAATTAGATTCGATATTTTCTTACCTCTACATCATTTAATGAGGCTGAAGCGTACCCGCAACGTATGAGGCTTCTGCTTATCAATGGCATACTTCTTCAGTACTCCGGGACCGCAACTACTGTTTCCTAAACCTAAGACCGCAGCATCCAAACTGAGAATAACTTCCTTTCTCGGTTTCAAGTCACAATCATGAGTGGTTTTATAAATATCATCTACTGTGTAATGCAAGGCCGAAAATGAGAACGGCCGGTCTATGGCCGTCACCCGGATACCTTTCCCCTGCTTATTGGTAAGAATCACCTCGGTAACATCCTCGTGATTGCCGCTATCCTGAGGACGGGGGTAATGTGTGTACTGTTCACTCACCTTGCTGCTCCATCGACCTATCAGACAGGAGGTCTTACGGTCGGGATAGTTTTCCCAAGGGCCACGACCGTACCAGGAAAGATTTTCGTATTCTTCTCCCAGTACAAATGCACTGCCCAGACGAGGCAATTCCGGCAATTCTCCTTGTGGCAGGTAAGTCTGTTCCAGATCTACCGTTCCATCCGCATATATTTTATACCGGGAAGAGACACGGATGCTACCCTTGGCATAACGATATTCCACTACCGATTTCTTCGATACGGTGTCATCCGTTTCCTGAGTTTCCGTTTCGGGAGTAATCACCGCCACTTGAGGAGCATCCAATCCCTGATTCTTCCAATCCTTGGCCAACCAGTTACCGAAACTTTTATCATTATCCGTCGGAGCACGGAAAGCTTGAAAATAACTATCTTTCCATAAATCCAAAGCAGACACCTTACTTTTACGTTTACCCGGTTGTACGCCGTCAGCCACCGCCATCAAATGATCATTCAAGGCAAACTGTTCCCTTAGAATCTCATGCCCGGCCTTCGCCCATAAAGCATCTTCTTTCAATACCACACTTACATTCAATCGAACATCAGCCCGCTTGTTAATCTTGACATCGGGCAAAGCCACCGTTCCCGTTTCACCGGGAGCCACTGCCGGAAGAGCCAATTCCCCTTGTTTCACCTTTTTTCCATTCTCCATCAACGTCCACAAACAACGATATCCTTCCAAACCAACGTGGTGATTGCGGTTCGTAATTTTTAATTTTTCATTTTCAATTTTTAATTGAACCGGGGCATATACTTTCTTCACCTCCCAATATTTGGGCGTAGTTTCGCGGTCACTCATCACCACTCCATTAAAACAGAAAGCCTTCAAATTGGGCCTGTCGCCAAAATCACCGCCATACGCCACCATCCGGCGGCCATCCGGCAATATCTTGTAAATACCTTGATCCACCCAGTCCCATATAAAGCCACCCAGCATACGTGGGTTACTGTACATCTCATCCCAATATTCCTTGAAATTACCTAAAGCATTTCCCATGCAATGTGCATATTCGCTGGTCATCACAGGACGGTTATCATTCGTGCGTTCCGCTATTTCCAACAGGCGTTCCCAACGTGCGTTCTCCGCCCGTTCCTTGTCTTCCCCTTCGGGAATGCCGGGATTCAGATACTCCTGTTTCACACGGGTATAGAAACGACTGATTACATCCACCGTTTTCGGATCGGGTTCTCCGTTCACTCCCTGAGCTCCTTCATAGTGTACGGGACGGGTAGGATCAAAATCGTGCAACCAAGCGGAGATCGCCGCAAAATTAGGTCCGTAACCACTTTCATTCCCCATGCTCCACATCACTACGGAAGGATGGTTTTTATCGCGTTCCGCCATACGTACCGCACGATCCAGAAAAGCAGCGTGCCAATCGGGTGTACTGGCCAATGTTCCACGCAATCCGTGCTCTTCTATATCCGCCTCATCCATCACATACAGTCCCAAGCTGTCGCACAGTTCATACCAACGGCTCACATTGGGATAGTGGCTGGTGCGGACCGCATTCACATTGGCCTGTTTCATCAGCAAGATATCCTGCAACATCCTCTCCTCACTCATCACGCGTGCCGTACGCGGATCGTGCTCATGGCGGTTCACTCCGCGAAAACGGATGGGATTACCGTTGACCAGCAGTTGCCCGTCTTGTATTTCTATGCTGCGGAAACCTACCGGCTGTTCCACCTGCTCTATGGTTTGTCCTCCGGCATTCTGCAAACGAAGCTCCAGTTTGTATAAATAAGGAGTCTCGGCAGTCCAGCGCTGGGGAGATTTTATAACGGCAGACATACGTCCCATCTTGCGCGGGCCACGCTGAGGATACCACTCATTCATCCGTGCCGCTTTATGTTCCAAGTCCAGTATATCTTCCACATTTCCCGTCATGTTCACTACTTCTCTTCCATCGGCATCCTTCAGCACTGCCTGCAACGTATAGCCTTTACCGTCCATTCCCTGATAAACGCTGAACTGCGGATCAATCAGCAGCCGGAAATCCTGATAATTTCCCCGGTCAGCAGGAAGTGTACGCACTGCATAGTCACGGATGCGGACATCCTGGGTATGCACCAGATGAATGCTGCGATGAATCCCACCGAAACGCCAAAAGTCCTGATCCTCCAGGTAAGATCCGTCACTATACCGATAAACTTCCAGAGCGATTTGATTCTCTCCCGGTTTCAACCACCGGGTGATATTGAACTCACTGGGTTCCATACTTCCCTGGCTATACCCTATGCGTTCACCGTTTATCCATACATAGAAAGCGCTCATCACTCCTTCAAAACGAAGAAAAGTCTGTCCATTTGCCTTCCATCCGGCGGGCAGCGTGAAAGTACGTCGGTATTGCCCCACCGGATTACGTTCCTTGTAGGTAGTATAGGAATCTTTAGGCTCCCCCATCACCCGTGGAGGATCAATTTTAAACGGATATCCTGCCGATACATAGATAGGCGTTCCGTATCCGTTGATTTCCCAATTGGCAGGAACCGGAAAATCTTTCCAATCCTTGTCATTAAAGTCCGTGCGGTAAAAATCCACTATCCGTTCGGAAGGTACAGGCGTCCAACGGAATTTCCATCTTCCATCCAGACTCATCGAACAGTCCCCCTTCTGCTTGGCAAAAGGCACAAAAGCAGCCCTTGCCGGTTCCCGGTTTATCTGAAGTACATGCTGATTTTCCCAATCATTTATGGGTTGGGCCTGCAAAGACGCCGCCATCCATCCGCACAATAACAATCCGTATATTCTCATATTTATGTTCTTTCTTTTCAGATGAAGACGGACGAAATATGATTTTGTACCGTATAAATTGTAAAAAGAAAACCCTTCCCTCCGATATTGTCATCGGAAAGAAGGGCTGTTCGAATCCATAGCCTGAACGGCTATAATCAATATACCGCCGAAGCGATCACCTGTATAAACAAGATAAGGAAAACCATTGCAATGGGATACACCGTAGCGTATGCAACACTCGGAATATTACTGTCCACCATGGAATCGGCGGCTGCAAGACCGGGCGTACTGGTCATACCACCGGTGATGGTTCCCAGCAAATCCAGCAAACTGATTTTAAATACCAGCCGGCCAACCACAACAGCCGCCAGCATAGGCACTACAGTGATGGCCGCCCCTACTCCGAACAACAACAAGCCACTTTCCTGAAAAGTAGCTACCAGATTCTTACCGGCGGAAGTACCCACCTCCGCCAAAAACAGCAATAAGCCCAACTGGCGCAACAACTGATTGGCAGGACCGGACATAGACCACAATATAGGCCCCGTCTTTCCCACGGCACTCAACAGCAATGCCACCATCAGCACACCTCCGGTCAGTCCGGGTGAAAAAGAGACACTGTCTGAAAATGAAATATTTATCTTACCGAACAACACGCCCAATACGATCCCCATAGCTATCGGGAAGAAATCAGTATCGGACAACTGCTTGGCATTATTCCCCAACAAACGGGCTACACCTCTGAGTCCTTCCCGCTCACCGACCACCATCAGTTTATCACCGAATTTCAAGGCCAGATCCGGAGAGGGCGACAAGTCTATACCGCTTCGACGGATACGGGTTACCGTACAGCCAAAGTTACGTTGCAAGTTCAAATCTCCCAATTGCTTGTTTATCATATCTTTTTTCGTCAGCAACAAAGACTCAATTTCCTGTGTCTGGTCCAAAGGCAATTCGCCTTCCTCCCGTTCTCCAACCAATACGGCAAACTGGTTCAGCGCCTCCTCACTTCCCACCGCCTGCACATAGTCCCCTTCCAGCAACATGGTATTCGCCTTGGGCATCAATATAGCATCCTCATGCTTTACCCGCGAAATAACGGCACCCGTCATGGCACGCGCATTGATTTGTGCCAAAGTACGTCCGAATACCGCTTGATTGGTCACTCTGAAAATGCAAGTTGTCAGTTCCGGAAAGCCGCTACGCCGTTCCAGTTCCAACCTGCGCGCTTCTTTATCCAGATCCACCCGCATGATCTTGGGCAACAGCTTCACAAACAAAATCACCCCTATCACTCCAAACGGGTAAGCGATGCCGTATGCAATGGAAGCCAACGGTGAATTTGTACTGTCTATAGCTACCGCCAGACCGGGCGTACTGGTCAATGCACCCGCTATCAATCCCACCACGCTGGGCGTATCAATATCAAAAGCATACTTCAGCCCTACCGCCGTCAGACAAGCAGAGCAAATAATAAGCATGGTGATGAGAATCAGTGTTTTTCCTTTGCTCCTGAAAGAATCGAAAAAACCGGGACCCGCCTGAATACCGATGGTAAAGATAAAAAGCACCAGACCGAAGTTCCCCAATTCTTTAGGAATGATCACACCGAAATGTCCGAAAAGCAAGGCTATGAAGATAACGGCCGACACATCCAGCGACAAACCTTTTATCTTAATCCTTCCGAGCATAAAGCCCAACGCTACAATAAGGAAGAGCGAAAAATAAGAAGAATGCAGTAAATCAATTAACATATTTTTAAGAGGTTAGTTTCAGCGCACAAAGATATGTAAAAAAGCTAAATGCTGAAACTTTCCCCTTACTATTTGCAGAAATCATCCCTCCTATTGCACATCCAGCGCATCCAGCGCCAGCCCCTCCATATCCGGAGCGGAAAGCACCACCTTATAATAGCCGGCATTGATATACGTACCCGTTGTCGTACTCAGCATGCGCCATTTTCCGGGAGTCTCGGCAAAAGTCAGATGATCCTCCTTCAGCACCACCCCTTTGGAGTCAATGAACTGCATACGCACCCTCATAGGCTTCCCCGTAGCGTTCATGTATTTAAAACGAAGGGCATAGACCTGCGCCAGACCGGTAGAGATATTCCAGGTAATACTGTTTTTCTCACCTTTACCAAAGAAGACACCGGTTTGTTTCTTGACCTCTTTCTTGATAAACTTGCCTTTCAACACAGCGTCCTCGGCTTGATAAGTCACATTAGCACGGGCATTTTTATCCTCAGGCAATAATTCCTTGGGAGTTTTTTCCATCACCTCCTTGTCTTGTGCAGCCCAGCTGAAACTTACATTCCGGTCATCAGCCCCTTGATTGGCAACAGGCTCCACAGAAGCGGCCGAAGCTATCGCAATGCCACAAACCAGAGCCTGTCCCGCTTTCACCTCCGGAAAATCAATCTTCAGAACCCCACCTTTCACCGTAGCATTCACCACCTTCTTGCAAGCACCGTCATGACCCGCTTCAGCCCATACATCCAAGTCGTCCAGAACCACTTTATCGTTTACCGCCACATCAAAGATACGCAAGCCTTCACAATCCGTCTGTACACCGCCTCCCGTACCGTGCCAAGGCTCGGTAAAGTAAAGTTCCACACGGTATTCGCCATCCGGAACGGGGAATTGGAAATTCAGTTTGTGACGTCCGAAGCGGAAAGTCTGGAACAGCTTCCAGTCCCGGGTACCATGAATGGGATCATTCGTGGTACGCTGGCTCGCCTGATAAGGGCTCAACAACTGTACACTATCCGACGGATGGATAAACGATTCCGCCCACGAATGAGAGTAACGGCTGTTATCCTGCGCCCATACCTGACCATACGTATCCGTATAAGCGTCTCCTCCACAATTCAAACGATAAAGATACGTATATCCCTCAGCACCTTTCAACAACGCTGTTCCGTTCAACCGATCGGCAGCAACAGGCACTATAGCAGAGCCACGGTAAAGAGCCTCAAAATGAGGCGCATTTTCCAGACCGTCCAGCACCAGCACATCTTCCGCCACCGGGTTTCCTTTAAAGTATCCCACGGCACGAAGCACATTGTAACGGATATCGCGGTTCTCCCACATGAAATGGGTACCCACCCCATGATTCAATTTCCGTCCCAAGAATTCAGCATCCACCGCATCATTGTACAGCAACACACTGTCACAATTGCTATACGCCTCAATGGTAGCCCGTCTGCGGCCTGTCGCAAAACGGTCCTCCCACGTGTGGGATGCCAGATAGACCATCGGATCTTCAGAAGCCGGTACATAGTTGGCACGATACATATAATATACATCCAGCGGTTCTTCCCACGGAGTCACCAATCCTTTATAATTAAACGGTCCCACCTTATCTATCCGGCGATACGCTTCGTCCGGCTGGCGGCGTCCCGGGTTATCATGACTGCTGAATATCCATTGGAACTGTCCGCATACACTATCTTTAGCCTGTTCCGCCAGCCGTATCTTGGTTTCCATCAGCTGGCACATACGTTCCTCACTCCATACGCCCTTCGCGTCAAAGGCAGCCGGTTCGGTATGCAACCCGATGCTGCGCCATGCGCCATACTCACCATTCAGCAGTTGGTTCTTCTGCGACAATTCACGGCCATACTTATTCACATCACCGCCGTATGTACCGCTCCAGTTCTGAATAACATTCCAATCCGTCCCGTCACCACCGTTACACGTAGTGATCACACGCATGGTACGGGCGGTAGGATCCATTTCCCTGATAATCTCACTGCACTCCTCGGCAAACTCCTTAGGCAGCGTGCTTTCGTTCTGCAATCCCCACATCACCACACTGGGCGAGTTACGGCGTTCCTTCACCCATTGGCGAAGTAAGTTTTTGAAATTCTCACGAAATTCCGGAGTATCATACCACACGTGAGCCGAGAACTGAGTCCACCACAAGATTCCTTCCTTGTCCCAATACTTCTGATAATCCAGGTGATGGGGCTGATGAGCGTCGCGGAAAGCGTTGAAACCTGCCGCACGGATCTGTTTCACCCGGGCTGCCACCTGCTCACGGCTGAAAGCATGGCTTTGTCCGAACTGGTGTTCATATTCACACACTCCATTGATAAAGACAGGCTGTCCGTTCAGATAGAACCGTCCGTCACCGTCCTCCCGTTTCACCGGCCAACTGATGGTACGGATACCAAAAGGTGTGCTAATCTCATCCGTCGTACTCTTGCCACGCTTTATCATACTCGCCAGTTTATACAAATAAGGATTCTCCGTACTCCATAAGACAGGATTCTGCACCGGCGATTGCTGCTTCACCACTTTCCTCTCGCCCGGCTGCAAGGTCACTTTCTGTGTCAGACGGAATACCTGCTTACCATCCGCGTTGCTGAATTTATTCACAATCTCTACTGTTTCAGCAGTCTTCCCGTAATTTTTCACCTCCGTTTCCACGAAGACCGTTTCCGCCTTATCATCATTCCAAATATGCACTCCGAAAGGTTCGATGCGTATTTCATCCGTCGCTTCCAATACTACAGGACGGAAAATGCCCAAAGGCTGGGAACCTTCACTGAATCCCCATTCCGATGAACAGCCACCGCACACCCAAGGCATATCGGCTATCATTTCAGGATGCTCCGCTTTCACTACCAGCCTGTTCTCTCCCTGCCTCAACGCCTCTGTCACATCCAGTGTCAGCGTAGTACGCCCCACGGGATGACGGCCGAAGTCCTTTCCATTCAATGTGATAGTGGCATACGTTCCCACTCCCTCCAAACGAAGGAAATAACGTTTTCCAAATGAAGAGTTGGAATTTAGAAACTGAGACTTATCCAATGTGAAGGTCTTTTCGTACATGGCAGTGCCGTGCAGGTTCCCATGCGTCAGTTGGCGGTAACCGTAATAATCGTCCCAGTTATGAGGAATATTCACTTCTATTGCCTGTTGAGCAAACAACCCTTTCAGATGCGTTGCTTCCGTCAGCCATGTTTTCCATCCTTTATCCAGTTCCATCACCATGCGGCGGTTCTTCACCTCCCGTTTAGGGAAATGCACTTGCGAACGTCCCATCGGCTTGCTGGTCGCAATGGCTATGCCACGTTGCTCCGCGTCATTCACGGCACAATAGAAATGATATACCACCCCATTGTGTTTCACCACATAACTTTTATGAGCGAACAATTCATCATAGTCTTTGGAAGGGATAATCAAATCCGCTCCTTTCCAATCGGTCCAGTGCACCAGATCATAACTGGCAGCAAAGGTATTGAATGCCTTGTATTTGCGGCTGGGTTCAAACGCCGAGAAATAGAACATAACATATACATCACCCATTTTCTGGATATGAGCATCCCCCGTGATGGTTCCGTCCGCTTCGTGTGCAAAGACCGGATTGCCCGGATAGCGTTTCCATTTCTTCATATCTTTGGACAAGGCGATACCCACCCGTTCCGCTTTCAAATCCGTTTCCGGATGCCGTCCTGCGGCGTTATAGAACATGACGAAAGGTGCGCCCAATGTTTTCTCCTTATCCCAATAGACCACACTCTTATATTGGGTCAGCTTTTCCCACCATTGCGCGTCTTTATCATGGATGCTCATCACAGGCCGGTCTTGTGCCTGCCACTCATGGGCGGAACCCAAAGGCCGGTCTGTCCAGGCCAAACCGATATACAGAGGCTTATTCACCGATTCATAGCCGGTACCTTCCCCACCCAGGTAGGTCATCCAATGCTTGCCTTTATACGTCTGCAGGGCATAGCTTCCTCCCCACTCCATATCCGGCAGAGCAGGAAAACCACCCCGCTGGTTGCAGTCCCAGAATCCGTCACGGTAAGACAAGACACGTCCCAAGGTACGCCATTCCAACAAGTTGTCACTCTCAGCTATCCATGTTTCGTATCCACGTCCGTCCAGTCCGCTTTTACCATTGTAAACCACGTAGGTCATATACCACTTATCCCCTTCGCGGAATACGGTAGGGCAGTCTATTTTATGCTTGTTGTCGGCCGGAGCCACCGCCAATCCATATTTATAAGGAGTCTTTGCCTCCTCATAAATCTGCTCCATACGCGATTGCGGGACCTCACGCTGGGCATATACTCCCAGTGACAACAGTAAAAATGCCAATATCAATATCTTCTTCATAATTATCTTTTTTATCTATTGGCAAGACGGACAAAAGAAGAAAATGTACCCATTCAGAGAACTTTTATCTCATTCTCTATTTTCACCATCACATAGCAGGGGTCAGCTCAACATTCAATCCCAAAGCAGAAGCAATACGATAAAAGGTAGAAACCTTAGGCTCTGTTTTTCCTGTTTCCACACGGGAAATATAAGATTTATTAGTCCCTATCTTTTCGGCAAGTTCCGCCTGTGTCATATTTGCTTTCTTCCTTGCCTCTTCAATTATTTGCCCGGTAAAGAAAGCATTAGCTCTGTCTTCGGCAGCCTTACGCTCCGGAGTCCCTTCTTTGCCAAACACAGCATCCAACTGTGCATCGACATCAAACATCTTCAGTTCTTTTTCGCTCATAATATTCTTTCTTTAGTTTTAATGCTTTATCAATTTCTCTATCTGGTGTTTTCTGCGTCTTCTTTTGAAAGCCATTGAACAATATAACAATATGCCCTTCATCATAACAGAAGAAAATCCTATAGATATTACCTTGCCACTCTATTCTTAACTCATACAGCCCCTCTTTAAGAAACTTCACATACTTTGCCGGTAGTCTATCTTGAGTCTTTAATAAGAGTAATCCATATAGGACTTTTTCTTGCGTACCTTTATCCAAAGTATCAAAAAAATCTTTATAGTAGTTTTCGTATGCTATTATCTTTCTGCTCATACGACAAAAATAGAAAAAGTTTATCAGTTAAGCAACTTTTCTTTATAAAAATCTTAGAACTATATACAAAAATGGCGTAAAATTCTCAAGATACACTTGAAAGTTTTACGCCATTCTGTGATTCCAGATTCTGGAACTACACCTACTACTAATAGAACATCCAGTCCATCGTTTCCTCCGCACCGGCCAGCCCTGCATTACGCGGAGTCACCTGTGCGTCCGTAAATCCCAGCACCATCGTATATCCTTTCGGCAGCAACAAGGTATGCTTTCCAGCCTCGAAATGATAAGCATGTACATTGGCCAGCGGCATACCTGCTATGCGTACCGCATTCGTCAGTTTCGGTTCCGCCTGACCGTAATCATTGGCAGAAGCGTCCGTTTCCAGTTTCGGAGCTTTCGCATACTTCTTCTGGTCATCGCGGAAATAACCTACCAACAAGTTCACCGGAGCAGCCGCTTCAAACGCTATCGTCGTACCTTCCTTACGCTGTGCATCCCCGTTCATTCTATAAGCAGTCAAGCCTTCCAGTTCGGTGGCCAGTGCATCTACTTTACCAGGTACATTAGAGAAAAGGCTTGCACCCGTCGCCAGTTTCACCGGAGTCAGTCCGTTCAGCATCTTCACCTTTGCAGCGGACAAGGGTTTTATCTCAGCCGCACTTTCCGTCACCTTACCTGCCGCCTTGTCTTTCAGCAACTGCAAGTTCGCCTTGAAATTAGCCAGCTCATTTTCATAATGCACCAGCATTTCCTTCCAAGTCTTGTTCTTGCCACCATCGCCCCCGATCGGAATACGGCGTTGCGCGGTCTGCATACTGTTGGCATAATAATAAGCGCTGTCCGTCAATGCCACCAGCTTGCGATAATGCTCCAGACTTTGTTCCATCCATGGAATAGCAGCATCCAGTTCGTTCAGATCCTTTCCCCACTGATAGTTCAACACATGTTGTGCCGCCTTCACTTTCAGATTAAACGCGTATGCAAATTCACGATAACAATGCATGTCATTCTGTAAACGTCCGAATTCCGCTTTATTACGGGTCACCGCTGCAGCAGCCTTGTCAATGGCCGCCACTGCCTTGTCACCGTGTTCCACCACTTGCGCCACAATATCCAGCGGCAATTCGCCCACATGCGGCTGTTTCTTCCATTCCTTCTCCACATATTCTATCAGCTTCTCGCCCTCCGGTCCGCAACTTTCATAGAATCCCGGATAGATGGTATATTTATAGGGGTTCACCAACTGGCTCATAAACATACCCAGCAACAAAGTCTGCCGGTTCCCTTCCGTAATACCGAAACGGCGGAGCAGCTTCGGAGCAATCTCTCCACTCTGCTCGTATGCCTCCAATATATCTCCGGCTTCGGCAGGAGTCGTACCATAATAATCACCCAGCTGTTTGTCCCAGAATTCCACTTCGGACGAACGGTCGCGCCGGCAGTTCCATGCATAGCGTCCCCACGTCTTGTACCATATCCAGTCACGGTCCAACTGATACTCCCGTTCTCCGTCCGGCAACTTATCAGCCGTGTACGGCCAGTCCCAGTAAGAGGCCTGTGGATACAGATGCAGGGCATTGGCTCCATGTACCTTGTGCATGGCCGTCACCGCTTTCTGCACAAAGTCGGGAGACCCCCAGCGCCACGGCTCCAAATTTGCTAGGATATGCACATTACTGATATGGATACTTCCCAAGGCACTCAAGTCCGAGTGTATTTTAGACCACGGACCACGCGGTTCGTAGGTAGTCAGTGACTCACCATTGTATTTATGCATGGTATAAAGGTTCTTGTATAACGGCAGCGCCGCATCCATCACCATCTTGCAGTCTGTATCGTGCGCACGCAGCAGGATGGGCGGCTCGTCCGTACGTCCCAATGCGTTCAGCCCGTCCTTCACTCCCGGAATAATGGTTCGGGTGAACCATTCCACATCATCCTCGTAGGTATCCATCGCTTCTCCCAAGCATACCAGCAGGCCTACATTGGGATACTTTTCTATAAACGCTGCCACCGACTTGCGGGTATAATCACTGACCAGCGGAGTAATGGGACGGTTACGATCCTGTGTCTTCAACCCGTAATGTTCGGCAAAAGGCTTGCTCAACAATATATTATAAAACATCTGGATGACAAAGATACCGCGTTTGTCCGCTTCGGCAGTCAGGAACGAGAACATTTCCTCATTTTTCTTAAAGGTTTCCTCATCCACCTCCACGGCAAAAGGATACTCTTCCAGTTTCACCAACGAAGCGAACGGATGTCCGTTCCACAGATACAAGGAATTCATACGGTTTTCCACCAGCATATCCAAATACTTGATCCACTGTTCCTTGTCATAAAACCAAGGGAAGCTCTCCGGCGTATAGGGATACTCATACACCCCTCTTCCGGGCAGGTATTCCATTTTCTGAATCCCCACACAACCTCCGCGGAGCACCATTTCGGGAGCGTCCGTCAGCTGTGCCGGAAACTTCAAGTCGTTGTATTGCCCTACATGGTCTATCAATTCACGACAGCCATAAATCACACCGCTTCCATCGTTTCCTGTCACTGTAGTCATGTTTCCACGGGTAGAAATGGAAAATCCCTCCTTTTTCAGTCCGGTGGTATCGGCAGCCTGTGCCAGCAGGATGCAGACTTCCTCTTTATCCATGCCCACCGTATCTGTCAGCACAGCAGATGAATAGCCCGCATCTTCCAGCGCTTTTTTCAAATGCTCCCCTGCAAACTGTACCCGGTTCGACGCCTCCTGCGGCATCACAATATTCACATGGGGTTTCTCGCACCCCCATAACACGCACATACATGCGACAAGTGTTCCTAGCCTGATTTTTTTCATTCTTTTCAACTAAATTATTTATAGTGAGACGGAAAAAATAACAAGGCGTACTCACAAAACCTTCGTCAATCGTCAAAACACACCCGGTCCGCCCCTTCACACACTTGTCTTGCCAAAGGAGAATCACTCTGAGAACCAACATAAATCAGACAGAATTTACCAAATATCTTTTCTATTTCGAACATTTCAACTTATATTCGATTTCACTAAGAGTATTATTCATTTGTAAAATCTATAAAAAAACGGAGTCATATGAAAAAGAAAAGAAAATTCAATGAGTTTATGGACAAGCTGATAGAAAAGCTGAAAGAAGAACAACGTTACAGCACGGCACACATCTATCAGAGTGCCCTGAATGCATTCTGTGAATTCTGCGGAGGCCAGGCGGTTTACTTTCACCAGCTCAACAGGGCCAATCTGAAGAGCTTTGAGGCACACCTGCGCAACAAACCACTGAGCTGGAACACCGTTTCCACCTATATGCGGATGCTGCGCGTAGCTTACAACAAGGCAGTGGAAAAGAAAATAGTCGTGGAGAATCCCCTTTTATTCCAGCATGTCTATACCGGAGTGAAGAACAATATAAAACGTGCACTGAAAGTGGAAGAGATATACAAGTTGCTGAACAAAATCCCCGTGAAAGAATTACCGGAAGGTTTGATACAGTGCAGAGCCTGGGCCAATCTGATGTTCCAGTTGCGCGGAATGCCTTTTGTCGATCTGGCCTACCTCCACAAAAACGACTTGAAAGATAATACCATTTCCTATCGCCGGCACAAGACGGGCGGAGACATAACAGTGGATGTTCCGGAAACTGCCATGGAACTGATAAACAAATACCGGAACACCAACAAAGACTCCCCTTATCTCTTTCCCATTCTCAGCGGAACAAAAACCGGAGAGGATCTATATATAGAATACCAGAAGGCACTGCGAACAATGAATTATAAATTAAGCAGACTGGCGAAAAAATGCGGAGTGACAAACAAAGTCAGTTCATACACCACCCGGCATACTTGGGCCACCCTTGCCAAATATTGTAATTTCTCAGAACAATTGATCAGCGACGCATTCGGGCATTCGTCAGTGAATGTGACAAAAACATATTTGAAAAACTTTAAAAATGAAGAGATAAATAAAGCCAATGATGAAATAATTTCATACGTCTCAAAAAATGGAAAGAGGATGGAGTAGATAGATAAAACACTGAATATCAGATATTTTATTTCCTGTTACTTTGTAAGTAACGGAAAATATTTTGGGTTCAAAAATAGACAAATAACTATTAGCAAACAAATAAAGACCTAGTTTTTTTCCGGATTTTAATAAAAAAGGCCATATAAGGGATAAAAAGCAATAATAAGACGAACAATTATAAAGCGAGTGGGAATAAAAAAATGTGATAATACACATTACGTTTACCGCAGTTAACGCAATGTAACAAATTCATTCTTTTTCAAGCTGTTATCTATTGCTGAGATATAAAAACAGCCGAATCTTTATTATATAATTGATCCTTTAGTCCATTTTCCGTTACTTACAAAGTAACAGAATAGCATCAAAAAGAAAAAAAGCGACATCTTTATAGTACACCTAAAAGGAGCATTACATAAATCTGACATCAAAAAAAAATAACCTATGATACAAATCCGGAGATTCAACAACGTGCTAAAATTAGCAGTCATTTTAGGCGATTTAGTCATACTGAATATACTTTTCATCTCATTTAATTTAATATGGAACGAGTGGTTTGGGGAAAGAGCCTATAATGGTGCTTTACCCCAAATTCTAACTCTATTCAGTCTATGCTATTTTGTGTGTGCCCTCTCAGGAGGCGTCATACTGCACCGCCGGGGAACCCGTGCCGACCAAATCGTATTCCGGGTACTCCGCAATATCTTTTTTTTCTCTATCTTATCGACCAGTTTGCTGGTATTTTCCGAGTTTGAAATAGATTCCAAAAGGTTTTTCATCTATTATTTCATCCTGCTCACCCTCTGCATCACGATCTATCGCCTGCTCTTCCGCTACATCATACAGCTATACAGAAGCCGTGGCGGCAATTTCCGTACCGTCCTCTATCTGGGAAGCACAGAAAACATAGCCGAACTTTACCACGAAATGACTTTCGACTCCACCTCCGGATACCGGGTACTGGGCTACTTCGACACGAACCCCAACGCCAAGTTCCCCGCCAGTTGCACTTATCTGGGAAAGCCGGAACAAGTCATCGCCTACCTGACACACAACAAAGTGAACCAGCTTTACTGCTGCCTGCCTTCGGCATTGAGCGCATACATCGTGCCGGTCATCAATTATTGCGAGAACAACCTGATCCATTTCTACAGCGTGCCCAATGTGCGCAACTATCTGCGCCACCACATGCATTTCGAAATGATGGGCAGCATCCCCATTCTCAGTATCCGCAAAGAGCCTTTGGGAAAAATAGAGAACAGACTGGCAAAACGTCTATTTGACGTGGTCTTCTCCCTGCTCTTCCTATGCACGCTGTTCCCCATCCTATTCCTTATAGTAGCGGTGGCCGTCAAGACCACCTCCCCCGGCCCCATATTCTTCCGGCAGAAGCGCAACGGAGTGGACAACAAGGAATTCTGGTGCTACAAGTTCCGCTCCATGAAAGTAAACAAGGACTCGGACACCTTGCAGGCCACCCTCAACGACCCCCGAAAGACCCGGTTCGGCGATTTCATGCGCCGCACCAACATCGACGAACTCCCGCAATTCATCAATGTACTGCTGGGAGACATGTCCGTGGTAGGCCCGCGCCCCCACATGCTGAAACACACGGAGGAATACTCCCGCATCATCAATAAATACATGGTCCGCCACTTCATCAAGCCCGGCATCACAGGCTGGGCGCAAGTGACCGGATTCCGTGGCGAGACCCGGGAGTTGGAAGACATGGAAGGACGTGTAAAGGCCGATATATGGTATATGGAGCACTGGTCCGTCCTGCTCGATCTGTACATCGTGTACAAAACCGTGATAAACGCGCTCCGGAAGGACAAGAAAGCTTATTGAAAAAAGAATTAATAATTGAAAATCTAAAAATAACCAAAAGTCAAAATGAGAAGACTGAAATGTACCCTACTCGTGCTAGCCACACTGCTGCTATGCAGCTGCAACGCCTACAAGGAGGTGCCCTATCTGCAAGGATCCGAGTACCTGGACAGAACCCCTGAACGGACACCCCTGTACGACGCACACATCATGCCCAAAGATTTGCTGACCATTACAGTAAACACCAGCGACCCCGACGCCGCCATCCCCTTTAACCTGACGGTAGCCACCCCCATCACGGCAAACAGCAAGAGCCTGACCAGCCAGCCAGCACTGCAACAGTATCTGGTGGACAATAACGGAGACATCGACTTCCCCGTACTGGGAACACTGCATATAGGAGGACTCACCAAAAGTCAGGCGGAAAGCATGATCAAGGAGAAGCTGAAAACCTATATCAAGGAAGCGCCCATCGTGAATGTACGCATGGCCAACTACAAAATCTCCGTGATGGGAGAAGTAGCCAGCCCCGGCACCTTCACCATCACCAATGAAAAAGTAAACATCATGGAGGCACTGGCCATGGCGGGAGACATGACCATATACGGACAGCGCGACCAGGTGAAACTGATCCGCGAAGACGCGCAAGGCAGCCGCCGGATCATCCCGCTGAACCTGAATGGCGCCGACATCATCTCGTCCCCCTACTACTACCTCCAGCAGAACGATGTGGTTTATGTCACCCCCAACAAGACCAAGGCCAGAAACGCGGGAATCAGCAACAGCACCACCATCTGGTTCTCGGTAGTGGGCACCCTCGTCTCACTGGTCAGCCTGATAGTAACCATTGCCAAATAAACAAACCTATGAAAGAAGATTTATACGACGAACTCTACCTGGAAGAGAAAGAAGAAAAGACCGATTTCAAGGAGATTCTTTTCAAATACGCCATCCACTGGCCCTGGTTCGCGGCCTGCATCCTGCTATGCATGGCAGGCGCCTGGCTCTACCTGCGCTATACCCCGCCGGTGTACAACATCTCGGCATCCGTCATCATCAAGGACAACGACAAAAGCAGCAAGACGGGCACCGGCCTGGCCGACCTAGAGGATCTGGGATTCTATTCCTCCATCAGCAACTTTGACAATGAGGTGGAAATCCTGCAATCGCGCACGCTGATCAAGAAAGTGGTGGAAGAACTCGACCTCTACATCAGCTATGCGGCAAAAGGCCGTTTCCACGACATCGAGCTTTACAAAAACGCTCCGGTCAAAGTATGGATCACCCCCGAGGAAGCCCAGAAACTTCCTGCACCGGCGCACATAAACCTGACCTTGCAGCCGGGCAACAAACTGGATGTGACCATTCGGATAGGAGAACAGGAATACAGCAAGCAATTCGACAAGCTGCCCGCCCTGCTCACCACCCCGTCGGGAACTTTCAGTTTCAACCCCACGGACTCCACCACCGTAAAAAACACACAGGAAATCATCGCCACGGTCTCCTCCCCCCGCAGCGTGGCGGGCGGTTACCGGGGAGCGCTGAGCATAGAGCCTACCTCCAAGTCCACCACCATCGCACAAATCACCGTGCAGAGCACCCATACGCAACGCGGCATGGACTTCCTCAACAAACTGGTGGAAATCTACAACCGTGACGCCAACGACGACAAGAACGAAGTGGCCACCAAGACCGCGGAATTCATTGACGCGCGCATCAAAATCATCAACGGCGAACTGGGAACCACCGAACAGGAACTGGAAACCTTCAAGCGCGATGCCGGACTGACCGACCTGAAAAGCGACGCCCAACTGGCACTGAGTGAAAATTCGGAATACGAAAAGAAACGCGCCGAGAACAGCACCCAGCTCCGTCTGGTACAATTCCTGGCCAACTACGCCAACAATCCGGATCACGCCTACGAAGTACTCCCGGTCAATGTAGGCCTGACGGACACCGGACTGACCGAGCTGATAAACCGCTACAACGAAATGCTGCTGGAACGCAAGCGCCTGCTCCGCTCCTCGCAAGAGAACAACCCGGTGGTGGTCAACCTGGACGCCAGCATCCGCGCCATGCGCAGCAATGTGCAGACCACCATCAACAGCGTACAGAGAGGGCTGTCCATCACCCAGGCGGATCTGGAACGCCAGGCTGGGAAATATGCCGGACGCATCACCAGCGCCCCGGGACAGGAACGCCAACTGGTGAGCATTTCGCGCCAGCAGGAAATCAAGGCGGGACTTTACCTGATGCTCCTGCAAAAGCGCGAGGAGAACGCCATCACCCTGGCATCCACCGCCAACAACGCCCGCATGGTAGACGAAGCACTGGCAGACGCCATCCCCGTATCGCCCAAAGGAAAGATGATCTATCTGGTGGCACTGATACTGGGAATCGCCCTGCCGGTAGCCGTGATCTATATCATCGAACTCTTTAAATACAAGATAGAAGGACGCGCCGATGTAGAGAAAATCACCTCCCTACCCATCATCGGCGACATACCGCTTTCCGAAGACAAGCCCTCGAAGGGAGCCATCGTGGTACACGAAAACCAAAACGACCTGATGGCCGAAACCTTCCGTAATATACGTACCAATGTGCTTTATATGATGAAGCATGACGAGAAAGTGATCCTGCTCACCTCCACCACTACGGGAGAAGGCAAAACCTTCACTGCCTCCAACCTGGCGGCGAGTCTGGCCTTGCTGGGAAAGAAAATCGTGATCGTGGGGCTGGATATCCGCAAGCCGGGACTGAACAAGGCTTTCCTGCTGTCGCACAAGGAACAAGGCATCAGCCAGTTTCTGGCCGATCCGGAACATACCGACCTGATGTCGCTGGTACAGGTTTCCACGATCAACCCCAACCTGTACATTCTGCCCGGAGGCCCTATCCCGCCCAACCCGACCGAACTGGTGGCACGCGATTCCCTGCCCCAGGCCATCGGAATACTGAAGGAACACTTTGACTATGTCATTCTGGACACCGCCCCCATCGGCATGGTGACCGACACCCAGCTGATTGCCCGGGTGGCCCATGTCAGCATCTACGTATGCCGGGCAGACTATACCCATAAAGCCGATTATACCTTGATAAACGAGCTGAGCGAACAGAAAAAACTGCCCAACTTGTGTACCGTCATCAACGGACTGGACATGAAGAAAAAGAAGTACGGATATTATTATGGATACGGCAAGTATGGCAAGTATTACGGCTATGGGAAAAAATATGGATACGGCTATGGATACGGTGCGGAAAATGTAAATAAAAAGTAAGTTCATTATTCATTACATAATAAAACAAGACTGATTCTCTTCCTAAAATGTTAATATTTTAACAATAACAGAAAAGAACCAGTCTTGTCATGCATTTATGTATAAGTATTATTTACTATACATTTCTTTCGACACATCAAAGCAGGGACACTGCTTCACCCACTCTTCAGGCTCTATCTCGCCATTTCCGTCCGCATCCGGGCTCAAATCCCGGTGACCACAGACCCTGCAACCGGGATAATCCGCCAGCAGCACCCTGACCAGCACACGCAGCGAATGTTTCTGCCACACCGTCCGCGTATCTGCCGGGCGACCGCTCTGACTGATCCCCCCTTCATAACAGATTCCGATGCTCCGCGCATTGTATCCGCGCGCATGCGCTCCGACTTTCTCGACAGGACGGGTCATTTTTATATCCCCGTTCTTACGGATATAGAAATGATATCCGGGTCCGTTCATCCCCCGCCGGCGGTGGCACACCTCCAGATCGTGTTCGGTGAAGTCCCTGTCCGCCCTTGTGGCGGAACAGTGGACAACTATCAGATCAACCGCCCTCATCCTCCTACACAAGAGCTTACTCCTACCACACCCGCAATGGCCGTAGCCACTGCAATCACTACCTTCAAGATAGTACTCCAAATAGATTTACCTTTCATCTTAGCGTTCTTTTTAAAAAATTAAACATCTGTCCGTCCTACACTCAGGCAGGCTTCTGCTCCTCTTTCGCCTTTACCGGCAACTTATCCACCTTGGTGTATTTCAGCGCTGCCAGAATGCCGCGCAGCGCAATACCCGGACGGAAATTGATACGCGCTTTCCGGATCATCGCCACATCGTACGTATCCTCCGCATCCGCACCGATGCCGCTCAGACCTATCTGGAAAGTGCCCAGATCGGCAAGCCGCACAATCTCGCCCCCTTCCAGCGCCTCTATAATCACATCTTCCAAAGCCACCAGCACCGCCATCACATCCGCACGCGTCACCGTACAGGTTTTCTGAATACGATCCGCCATTTCGCGAATCTCCACATGCCCGTTGGACTGAGCCTGTGCATAAAACTTAGGCGCCGCATCCTGATCAAACGGATTGTTACGCTTCACCACCGAGTAAGAAACTGTTCTTGCCATTTTGTTTGAATTTAGAATGAATAATTAAAAAATTGATTACACCACAAAGATACCACAAGCCGGAAGCATACTGTCGGCATTTGAGGAGCATCGTAGAACCTCGTAGGGAAATGTAGGAAAATGTCGAGAATTACTTACATATAAAATAGGAGAACAGGTATATTTTCCTTATCTTTACAGTACAATCAAAAGAAAGAAAAGACATGATTCAAGAAGAAAAAGCATTTATTATCAAAGCGTACGACAAAGCGGAACTGGCAGAACTATACAGCCCCGGACGAACCGCCGCGGCAGCCTTGCAAACCCTGTATCGCTGGATGCAGAGGAATATGCCGCTGCAGAAGGAATTGAATGAGGCCGGCTACAACAAATACCGCCACAGTTTTCTGAAACACGAAGTGGCCATCATCGTGAAACATCTGGGAGAACCCTAGAAATAACTGTTCATTCAAAAAGACCTTGTTGTTCTCAGAAAAGGTCTTGTTCTTTTCAAAAAAGCTCCTGTTCTTTTTTTCAAAGACCTTGTTGTTTTTTTCAAAGACTTTGTTGTTTCCGGAAAAGCTCCTGTTGTTTTCAGGAAAGAGGTGTTTTATACCCAAAAGTCCCTGCTGCCATTAAAGGTAACAGGGACTTTTTCACTTACCCCCAAGGTCCAAAGGGTCCAGGGTCCATCTAGGTGGTTATCTGGCCCCCGAACGGCCTGTTTTCCGATATTTAGCACCCTCTTTTTCAACCAGATGACACTCTACCAAACGCGATAAATAGCGTTTGGCCGATGAACGGGATATCCCCAGCTCTATGGCAGCCGCCACCCACTCCGAATAAGTAAATTCACGGTGCAGACTTCGCAAGACGGGACGCACCTTGAAAAACTCGCTCAGCGGCTTCAGCGCTTTGGCGGAATCATCCATAGAAGTGGAAAGCAACAGGCTGTGATTCAGCAACACCCCCGTAATCTGCATCGCTGTACGGAAATCCTCGCCCGAACAAGTCCATTCCGAAGTATTCCATTGTGGCTCACACTTGCGCAACGCTGTCAGTACCATGGCCACACGCGACGCTATCAGTCCGTGACGCAGCACAATGGCCCCCGGAGAATCATCGTCCTCCGCCACCACCTCTCTGAGGTATGTGCGGAAACATTCCTCATGTTCCTTCCATTGCTCTTCAGTGAACACTACCTCGGTGGGCGATCCCGAAAGGAAAATGAACATACGAAGCAACTCCCGGCTCATCTCCTTGAAATAAGCACGCATATCCAGCCGGCCTTTGCCGGGATTGGCCGACCTATACTCCCAGGAAGCCTGCCCTACATAGAAAGCCACACGGCTGTACATGCCATTCTCCAAGGAAGAGATGAACTTATGCAACTGTGCCGGAGTGCCCGAGGCGCATAGCGCGAAGTGGGGATCAGGAACGACAATACTCCGATGGTCCACTTTGAAATAAGACCCCACCTCCTCGTGCTGGAAAGCGGCACGCATCACATCGTCATGCTTCCCACATTCCTGATACATGGCCGAACTCACCATATCCAGTTCGGGAGCGTTCATCACCACACCGACAGGTCCGCCTGCCTCCAGAGCCAGTATCAGCTGACTCTTCGAGATATTGGGAGACACCTTCAAGATACGCTCCACCGGCGGTTCGGGGCATTTGTCCAGATCGGGCACCCGTTTTTCCAGAACGGCCAGCCGTTCTTCCAGATTCCACTTCAGCAGCTTCTGCTTATACTCGCGGGCATCCTTCTTGTTTCTTGTTCAACCCGTCGTAATACTCCTGAATGGCTCCGGGCAGAAGAGCGGCCAGCTGCATCACTCCCTTTCCCCTGCCCGAACCGGCCAAAGCCACCAGATAAAGGTCGGCAGAATAAAGCAACCCTCCATAGTTCATCCTCACCCCCGGCAGACAACCGCTGATGTTGGTAATCATGGAGAGCAACAAAATATCCCTTTCACGCCGATTGCGGACATGCGCCAAGCCACGCTTCAGGAAGTCAGGCAGACGGTCGAACAACTCATCGGGCAGGTACGAAACCTCACGACGCAATTTATTAGATTCAAACGCCTCTTCCTCAGCGTCTTCACTATCCTTGCCGGGACCAGATAACCACCTAGATGGACCCTGGACCTTGTGGACCCCGGAAAACGGCTTTTCGGGGGGCGCAGTCACGTCGGCATAACGGTATCCGGAGTCGATGCGCGGAGGGATGTCCGTGGCGGCACAGTCCTTGCCGGCCAGTCTTTCCACGGCCAGTTCCTCCAGTCGGGACAACTCCTGCTCATCCAGCCCCTTGTAACGGGCCACGCGTCCCAGTTTCAGTAGGAACTCGTTCTTCTTGCCATCCATAAAAGGATTGTGCGCCAAAAACTCGTTGAAGAAAGTGACGAGGAGTCCCGAAGCCGGAGTCCGGGGGCCGGACACCTCTGCCTCTGTCGGGGAAGCTCCCTCTTTCAGAGAATCCCCCTCCGTTCTTCGTCCGCTTCCGCCAGTCTTCACCTTTAATTCTTTCAGAATCTCCTCCACCTTTCCGGGGTGCTCCGCCACAAACCGGCGCCAGGGAAACACTTCGGTGCCCGGGCGGAAAAAAGCCTCCGGATCGTATGACGCGAAGCAGGGCCGGGTGGGATTCTTGCAACTCATGTCGCAAGGAAAAGCCAGAATCTGAGTTATATGCCATGCCACGATAGCGTATGCCAGACGATATTCGTCGGCATTCTCCGCCTCGATACGCACCACGAACTTCAGCCCGTCATGCGAGACACTGCGCCAGGCAGCCTTCACCCAGCCGACCCCTTTCAAGATCTGCCAGAATTCCGGTATGCGGCCATGCGAATGATCCACATCGAACATACTGTCCCCGCTCCACTGATCCAGATTTCTTTCGGCATGTCTGCCTTTGCAACGACCTGCAATCACCATCGCCGCTAATTTTCTCTTTAACTTCTTGGCCTCCACATCCTTGCCTTCGGCCATCAGCCGCTGATAGTCTTCGGTTTGCGCTTTCCAACGCTCGCTGCGTATGTATCCCACAAACTCTTCCAGACTCATCTCTATGGAATGTTCATCGAACACCGAGAAGTAAAAAGAACATAAATCGGTATAAACCATTTATTTATCGGTTTAAATTATCAAAAGGAAGGATTTTCCTTCCACAATGGGAGCAAAGTTACAGTGCAAATCCACGCCATCAAAAGTTAAAATTGTACACTTGCAAAAAACAAAAAACCTGTAAACCAGACATTTGACAGATTGGAAGTGTACAAAAAAGAGGAGGTGCGGAATTTAACGTATTTTTATCCTTCAGGCTTTCCCGTATCCTTCTCTTTTCCCTTGCCCTTTCTTTTCTCTTTTCCTTTCTCCTGTCTTTTCTCCTTTCCTTTTCCCAGGTCCTTCTCTCTTTTCTTCCTTTCCTTTTTCTCTTTCTCCTTCCTCCGTTCAAACTCATTTATATCCGCCAAGGTAACTTTGCAGATATGTTTCAATACCCTCATCTCCTCATCAGTATATCCCACTCCCGACAGGCGATAAATCTCCATCAGCTTTTCCAGTTCGTAGAAGAACTGTAATCTGCCATGATTTTTCTCATAGATTTTAATTTTTCCATCATGTTAATATCAATTAAAATAAAAAGTTGCAAAAGTAAAAATAAAAATGTTATTCCCATTATTTTTTTCATTTTTTGAGAACAAATAGTTTGTTATCGTAAAATATTGTCTATATTTGCATCAAAAATGAACACAAGCTTACCTGAGGAATGTCACAGGTAACAGCGTAGCGTGCCATAAAGGCATCATTTCTTTCATTTATCAGAACAATCTAACATTATCCCTCTCTTCCTCCGAACATGAAAAAATGGCTAGTGGCGTATGTCCGCCTCCACCACGAGAAGAAGACAGCCGAGCGGCTGACTGCAATGAACATCGAGAACTTTCTGCCCATACAGGAAGAAATCCGCCAATGGACTTACCGGAAGAAGAAAATAGAACGAGTGGTGATCCCCATGATGATTTTTGTCCACGTGAATGCCGCGGAACGTTCGCAGGTACTCACCCTGTCGGCCGTGAGCCGGTATATGGTGCTGCACGGCGAGCATGCCCCGGCAGTGATTCCTGACGAACAGATGGAACGTTTCAAATTTATGCTGGACTACAGCGAAGAGGCGGTGGAGATATGCGCCTCCCCCCTGTCGCCCGGCGAATGGGTGAAGGTGGTGAAAGGACCGCTGACCGGATTCGAAGGGGAGCTGGTGGAGATGAACGGAAAGACCAAGGTGGTGGTGAGGCTGGAGTTGCTGGGATGCGCGGGAGTGGATATGCCGGTGGGGTTTGTGGAGAAGGTGAAATAAGCAAGGCGGACGCTAGGAAATGTGAAGGGGAATTTGTAGCTTTGCGGTGAGAAAGGAGAATGTGATATGAATTTTGACCAATTGGATTTTACCGTATATTGTATCGGCAGCATTGCCGACGCACTAAAGATGAATGCCCGCAACGTGTACCAATTGCTAAAAGATTCCGGCATTTTAAGAAACTACATCATCCCAAGCTATGATGTGCTGCACACATTCAGCAAAGAGTATCTGGTGGATGACATTGTATCTTTAATGAAAGAGAAAGGGCTCGTATCATGACTCTTTATCATGCTTCAACAGTCATTATTCAGAGGCCGGATGTTATGCATTCGCGAGAACGTCTGGATTTCGGTAAAGGTTTTTATGTAACCGGCATCCGGGAGCAAGCCGAAAAATATGCGGAGCGTTTTCTACGCAAAGGGAAAGAAGCCTATATCAACGTCTATGAAATATGTGGTGACCTATCCTGTTTCAGCAAGAAAGAATTTACGGCTTATGATGAAGAGTGGCTGGATTATGTAATGTATTGTCGCCAAGGGATGATTCCGGATCTGTATGACTGGGTAGCCGGCGGAATAGCCGATGACAAGGTTTTCAACACCATCGACTTATATTTTACGAACATGATAAGCAAAGAGGAAGCTCTACGCCGACTGATATACGAAAAGCCCAATTATCAAATCTGCATATCCAACCAGAAATTGTTATCCGAATGTTTATTATTCAAAGAGGCTATTAAACTACCTATAGAATAGAATATGTTGGCAAATAAGACCATACTCCAAATGAAGTACGCAAGAATCATCAAACTCTTTGCAGAAAAAGGGCATCTCACTTACGAGGATGCTATGGATAAGTTTTATAATTCCGATACCTATACGCTTATCAGCGAGGGAGTGGCAGACATGCATTGCATGAGTGACGAGTATCTGGCTGACGAATTGCTGATAGAGTTTGGAATGCTGAAGTTATAGGACAAGAAAAACAAATGCACCGGGATATTAAGCAAGGCGGACGCTAGGAAATGTGAAGGGGAATTTGTAGCTTTGCGGTGAGAAAGAAGAATAAATGCATGCGTTTGCAACCTAAAGAAATACAGACCATCATCCAAGTAGCCAAAGAAATTTATGGTGAAAGTGTGAAAGTGTACCTCTTCGGTTCCCGTCTGGATGACGAAAAACGCGGAGGAGATATTGATTTATTAATCCGCAGCACGGGAGAAAAGAAAGGCATATTGGCACGCATCCGCATGGCCGCACGCCTGAAGATGCTTTTGGGCGACCAAAAGATTGATATCATCGGTGATCATGAGGACTCACCGGTAGTGCAGGAAGCTTTAAAAAACGGGATACAGTTGATATGACAGAGAAGAAAAAAGAAATAACAGAACGCCTGGAACGGGAATTTGAGGTATGCGACAAGCATATCCTTCGTATCAACGAGGCTCTTGAAGGATTAGGAGTCAGTATTCCCATGTCTTCGGATTGTTATTCCAATCTGAATGCAGAACAAGTGCGCTGCATAGACCAATTCATATTCCGCTTTTCCAAATTGCAGGACGCCATGGGGGCAAAAATATTCCGCTACATCTTGGAATACCTGGACGAAGACATCAAAGCACTTCCGATGCGTGACATTCTGAATCGTCTGGAACGTTATCTTATTATTCCAAGTGCCGATGAATGGACTTATATACGGGAGCTGAGAAATGAGATTTCACACGATTATCCCTTACTTGAAACAGATGTTGCCAGCATTTTGAATGAACTGTTTTCCAAAACAGATATACTATTTGGTATTTACAATAAATTGAAAAGCGTCTTCAATGACAACGGATAACGCTCGCACCCCACTTTATCCGCGGTGTAGAACCCCATGGGAGAATGATTGGTGTTAAACAATGTCCACTCATTGGTGAACGGGTCTTTTTCCATGTCGTAAGGAAGGTTTAATTGGAAGAAATTTTCGGGTTTCATATAATTGATTATTAAATTGTTACAGTTATTAAAGATAGTGATTTTTTCTTGAGATTTAGAAGAAAAAGGGGAACTATTTCAGAATTAATAAACTTGGGACAAACAACAAAACACAATGCTATATGGGAAAAGATATAATTTTTATTGATACAAACGTTTTTATATCCGAGCACTACTTTTTGAAGAAAAACCGGATAACAACCTTATGTAATCTGGCAGCCAAATCACGTATCAACATTTTGATGCCGGAAATCATCAAAAAAGAAATAGCGCATCATATCCAAACAGATATGCGACATGCCTTTAATGCAGTAACAGACAAGGGAAACTGTGTATTGAAACATGACGAAAGATACGACCAATATTGCAATACAAGTTCCAAAAAAGAAATGGATAAGATAGCTTCCATGTCATTAGAGGCATTCCTCACTCATTCCAATACCTACATATTAGGCTACGATTATTGCACAGATGTAGATATTATATTTGGTAAATACTTTAGCAAAGAAAAGCCCTTTGGTGAGGGGAAAAAGAAAGATGAATTTCCTGATGCTTTCGCGCTTTTAGCTCTCGAAACATATTGTAAAAAAAACAAGCTTCCACAAATCATCGTTCTATCACAAGACGGTGATATGAAGAAATACAACAGTCCCTATCTAAAAGTAATAGAATATAAAGCATACGTAAGTCAAAAATTGGCTGAAGATACGGAACTGACTTCTTTAGAATCACAATTAGAAAGTATGATTCCTCTTTGGACAAAAGATTGGGAGGATAGCATTCTTAAAACTCTTGATGATGAAAGTCTATACGCCCCCATTTGTGGGTTCTCCGATATTTCGGATATAGATATTACAGCATGTGAAGTATCCGCAAACCCATCCCAATATTACATAATAGAGAATACAGAAGAGTTCTTATCAGTGGAAATCTACCCAACAGTAGAATTTCAAGTAAAAGTACGCCATCAAGACTTGGATTATGGATATTATGATAGTGAGGATCATTGCTGGTATGGAGATGTATGGAGTACAAAAGACATTAAATCTTCCGCAAACATCAAAGTCACATTGAACTTCCAAAAAGAGGGTAGCTATTTGGACATTGAAGATGTTGATTTGGAAGAAGTGTTACATAGATTGGAATAAAAAAGTAGCATGAAAAATTTAACTCAAAGTCCACAAAGATTAGAATATATCGACCTAGCCAAAGGTCTTGGTATTATTTTTTATGGCATAAAGCAAAAAGAAACAAACAATAGAGTCTATAGTCATCCATACCCATTAACAACTAATACATAAAAACAAAATTATGAGTAGTATTTTCAGAGTAAGAGAAGTTTGTGATAATTCTTATGAAGAATTAAAAGAGTCTTATTTATGGTTTTCACGTCGTTGCGGCTTTAAGGATATAAACGATGCTAATATAGGTGAGTTCTTTACTTGCAACAATACCATTCTAAAAGCATTAAAGAGACACATGACAGAAGATGGCATTCAAGAATTATGTACCTTAATGGATTGTACAGGCATTTGTTGCTTTACAAAAGAGTTACCTTCATTAGATAATAAATCACATTTTCCACGAAATAAAGATTCCATTTGTATAGAATATCATAAAGAAACATTAGAGAATTTCTTTTCAAACAGTCATTATGCCATGGCTGATTGCTTTAAGGAGATTGTCTATGCAGATGACATTCTTAAATTGGAACAAGATGGAGACTATCATATTTTGGTATCACAAGACACTGACGGTAGCTTCTACGAATCCGTTTATGCTTTAACCAAAGATGAAAAAGCGCTAGACAAACTTATGTGGATGGCTCTTACCCGAATTAGTACACGCTTTAGCAATCAAAAGGAATCAAGAATTATCTTAGGTGGCAGAAATATCCCATCATTTGACAAAGATTTAAAAGGGTATCAAGTTCCTATTCCTCCTTCAGCTATAAAGGCTATTCATATTTATCCGAATACCTCTGCCGATTTTATCAAAAGGTTAAAAAAGACACCGAGATTAGAAGAAAAAATAAAGATGGTCTCCGAATGATTGTAAGGACTGTTAGCGTGTAAAACTGACGTATAGGATAAACTCTATAAACGAGCGATCTTTGCTTGCGTTAAATCAAAAGCAAAGTTTATGTATAGTTACCATGATTTCGAGCGTCTGTTTGTGTGCTATAAATTGGAAGGCGTGCCTTCCAGTGTTTCGATTGAGAAATTCTGTTTGTCGAACCAAGTAAGATGTACAGATTATCCGGTTTGGACGCAAACACAACATATCATAGTATCACAACACAATAGCAAACATTACCATTATGCGGCCCAAAATCTATATAGAATATGATCCAAGAGATAAAGACGTTATTTCCAAACTAACAGGCAGATTAAAAGCAGAAAATATAGAAACTAATGAATTTTTATATAATGAAACCACTTACACGCCATCACACGTTAAAGAAATATTAAAACAGAATGATATAATAATATGGGTATTATCAGAAAACATTAAAAATATAGAATCTCTATCTTGGTATTTTTCTCAAATACGCGAAATAGAAGAAGAAGAGAATCGGAAATTACTGTTCTTAATCTTTATTGATGAAATGGATATACCTAAATTCATTTTGGGACGAGAACGTTGTTTAATATCAAGACAATCAACAAATACATATACCAATATAATTGATATTATAAAAAAAAATGCAGGTTGCAGATTCTTTAACAATGATTTTAGAGAAGAAAAAAGAAAAGAAGCACTCAAGGAATTGCACAATAAATTTCTTCAAAAGAATATAACATTATTCTGCGGTTCAGGTATTTCAGCAGGTTCAGGCATCCCATCTTGGAGTGATTTGATTCTCACACTTCTAATAAATAATACAGGATTTCCTCCTTCATATACAGATGTATTATACGAATTGATAAAAAAAAGAATTCTTGATCTATCTGTTTTAGCACGCATCATAAAAGTTTCAGACACAAAGATATTCCGTAAACATATACAGAAAGCACTTTACAACAAGAAAAAAAAAGATACAACCAGCACTATCGATGCAATCATAAACTTATGCACCCCTTCTACAAAAGGCGGAATCAAATCTATTATTTCATACAATTTTGATGACTTGCTAGAAATTAACTTCCGAAAAAGAAAGATACCTTTTCAGGTTATCCACCAAAAAAAGACAGAACAAAAAGAAGATTGTATCCCCATATATCATGTTCATGGCTATTTACCACAAAACACCTCAGATACTACTGATAGCCCTATTATTTTCAGTGAAGACGAATACCACGAGTTATACAACAACCAATATATATGGAACACCCATATACAATTAAATAGTCTGAGAGAAAGTACATGTCTGTATGTGGGAATCAGTTTTACAGACCCCAATATGAGAAGATTGGCCGATATCCATATAAAAGAACATGGAATACGTAAACACTTCATAATTAAACGTATTCCAACTATAGAAACTGAAATAAATCATCCATATATCCCTTTGCGAAAGATAATAGAACAAATCATGTTTATGGAAGAGATAGATGCAGAAAGCTTTGGTTTTCAAATCATTTGGATAAAAGACTTCAATGAAATAGAAAAAATATTTAATACTATAAAGAAATGAAGACGCCTAACAAAAACACAATATTGCATATAACCAACCATACAAAAGAACTAATCGACAAGCTGCAAGACAAACAGATATTGGATGAGCAAAAGTCAAAGAATCTGATTAAGACATTATCAGATATATCCAATTCTTTAGCCACACCATTGACCGTAACGGTAATAGGTGCGTTCAGCTCGGGAAAAACCGCTTTTATCAATGCAATCATAGGAGAACAACTTTTGCCTGAAAAGATGACACCCTGCACGGGAATGATATGCCAAATAAACTATTGTAACTCAAATCTCAAAATACAGTACTTACAAAATGGGACAAGAATCACAAGAGAAATAAGTATTAACGAATTAAAAAGATATGTTGATATCTCAGACGAAGCATACATATCCCGAAAGGCAGAAGACATATTGGATATTTTTCACAACAATGATTTTTGCGAGAAAGGTATTACATTAGTAGACACGCCAGGATTCTATGACCCAAATTTTCAAGATGAAAAAGCTAATGAAGCTTTAAAACAGTCAGACGCCATCATTTATTGTATGCCTGCCATACAGACATACTCTAGAATAGATGCAGAAAAAATCAAGGAACTGCAACAAAATGGCAATGCAATTTTCTTTGTTATTGGATACATGGACATATTATATTTAAATGACAAAAAAAGAGGAACCAATGAAATGGAAGCCTTCAAAATAAATAAGATAAAACAATTATCCCCTATAACAGAGCTTAAAGAAGAAGGTGTATTCTTCATTAGTGCTGCTGAGAAACTAAACCATATAGCCAATCGGGAATGTATTATGGAAGATGATGGAGTCGACGCTGTTCGAGAGAAACTATTGGACTATTTGCAACAAAACAGGCTCTCAATGAAGTTAACAAATGCCTATAATAAACTAAATTCCATTCAGAAGCTAATAGACGAAAAAATTACTCAACAGCTAAGACATAAAAATGATAGCCTAAATAAGCACAAAGAGCAATTGGGGATTCTTCGACAAAACAAATTCGAAGCTCAAAGATATCAGTCTCGCATACCCGAAATATGCTCAAAGTATGAAAATGAAATTTACAATTTCACAAAAACGCAAATTGAAGTCGAAATAATAAGCATCTGTGACAATCTGGAAAATTGGATTGACGAAATATTCGATTATCCCTCTTCTAATTTATTGAAATCTTTCTTTCCGACAAAAAATGATATGCAAGAAAAGATAGATCAGATAAAAGAAAGATGCGTGGAAAAATTAGAAGAAGCAGTAAACAACCGAATTCTGCCATATATAAACTCATCAAGAGAGAAACTTCAATCCGAAATAAGCTATGCAGCAGAAAAATATATCATTTCACAACAAATAAATAGCCCTAGAACTGCCCCATCTCCTATATTTGCAACATATATAAGTGATAGCACTTTATTTCCTCAATTGACTCCTATAGCTATAGCAACCCAAGCTATTCTGATAGGGAAACCCGCCATTCTGCTTACCACAAATATATTTGCACCTTTAGCTGTACTCATAGTATTAGGAGCAGGGGCTTTTCAACGAAAAAAAAAGAAACAAGAAATAGCAACAAAAATCAAAGAAAAATTACGCTCATACTCATTTATCCATGCGTATTCACAATTAATAATGGATTCTATACACTGGCGAGAAGAAATAACACCTATTCTAACCCAATTGGAATCTATTATTCAAAATTATGAATTAGAAATAACAGAATTGGAATCCAAAATAGAATCAACACATTCGGAGATAAATGAAAATGAACGTATAAATCAAGAACAAATCCAAATATTTACTTCAATGCAAGACTTATTGATAGACGCCAAGTAGTAACCAAATTGTTAGCGTCCAAAAATGACGTATAGGATAACCGATAAAAAAGTCAGTTAGCGTCCAAAAATGACGTATAGGATAACCGATAAAAAAGTCAGACCTTTGCTTTCGTTAAATCAAAAGCCAAGTTTATGTATAGTTACAATGATTTTGAGCGTCTATTTTTGCGCTATAAATTGGAAGGTATCCCTGCGGGTATTTCTATTGAGAAATTTTGTATGTCCAACCAAGTACCTTATAACCTATTTTCCAAATGGTACAAGGATACCCGGAAGAAGATAGTTCCTGTTCAGATTTTGGGTGCTCCCTCCACGGAAGCAGAAATGGCGGAAATTCCTTCTCCACTCCCGGAACAAAAGCCGGAATCGGCTCCCCGGCTTTCTTCGCCTACCGAACTTCGAATCCTGGTGGATATCCGCATGAGCAATGGTGTTCATATCAGTCAGAAAAATTTAAGCTACGAAGGTTTGAAAAGCTTGGTGGAGAAACTGGAGGGCTTATGTTGAATATTACAGGAGTAAACCGTTTTTTCTTTGTTCGTGATTTTCATGATATGCGCTGTAAATATGACAAGGTCTTATCCATCATCCATCAGCAGTTGAACCGTGAGCCGGAGGATGGTGATGTCTTTATCGTGATGTCTAAAGATTTACGTCTGGTTCGTCTGTTCAGCTATGACCGTCGGTCTTACAGTATGTTTGAGAGACGTTTCAGACCCGGATACCAGTTTATGCAGGTAACCTATAATGGTGCTGAAAGTATTTATTCAATCAATTGGCGGGATGTCATCCTCTTGTTGGAATCCCCTGTTGTTAAAAAACTGACAATCAAATAATTATCAAGTAAAAAGTATCGGAAACAATATTATAAATCAAGTATCAAGACAAAGGAGTATATTTTAAAACACGAACAATAAATGATTTCCATTAAATAACTAAATCAACTTAAAATATGAATATTGCAATTATAGGCACCGGTTATGTAGGTTTGGTTTCAGGTACTTGTTTTGCCGAAATGGGTGCTACTGTGACATGTGTTGATATAGATGCCAACAAAATCAACAAATTAAAAAAAGGTGAGATGCCTATTTATGAACCCGGTCTGGAAGAACTGGTCAAACGCAATGTTAGTTATGGCCGATTGAGCTTTACTACAGATCTCACAGAAGTACTCAATGATGTAGAAGTAGTATTTTCGGCAGTAGGTACACCTCCTGATGAAGATGGCTCGGCTGACTTGAAATATGTATTAGCCGTTGCTCGCCAATTCGGTCAAAACATCAACAAATATACTATTCTTGTTACTAAATCAACTGTTCCTGTAGGAACTGCCTGCAAGGTAAAAGGTGTTATCCAAGAAGAATTAGACAAACGTGGTATGCAAGTACCTTTTGATGTAGCCAGCAACCCCGAATTTCTGAAAGAAGGAGCCGCTATCAAGGATTTCATGAGTCCCGATCGTGTAATAGTAGGTATTGAAAGCAAGAAAGCAGAAGAAGTAATGACCAAACTTTATCAACCTTTCTTATTACAAAACTTCCGCGTACTCTTTATGGATATTCCTTCCGCAGAAATGACCAAATATGCAGCTAATGCTATGTTAGCTACTCGTATTTCATTTATGAATGACATTGCTAATTTATGTGAGCGCGTAGGTGCCAATGTAGACCAAGTTCGTCGTGGCATAGGTACTGATGTTCGTATTGGTCCTAAATTTCTTTATGCAGGATGCGGTTATGGCGGCAGCTGTTTTCCTAAAGATGTAAAAGCATTAATACATACCGGTATAGACAATGACTACCATATGGAAGTTATTGAAGCAGTAGAACGTGTAAACGAATGCCAAAAAAGTATCGTATTTGATAAATTAATAAAAATGATGCCTTCTGTAGAAGGAAAAACTATCGCTCTGTTAGGACTTGCTTTCAAACCTGAAACTGATGACATGCGCGAATCCCCCGCTTTAGTTGTAATTGAAAAACTACTGAAAGCCGGTGCTAAAATTCGTGTATTCGACCCTATTGCAATGGCAGAATGTAAACGTCGCATTGGTAATATTATAACTTACACAGAGAATCTTTATGATTGCGCCAATGGTGCTGATGCCCTGCTGCTAATGACCGAATGGCGTCAATTCCGTCTACCTGCATGGAATGTAATTAGCAAAGTCATGCCTGGACGCATTATTGTAGATGGGCGTAATATATGGAATCGACAAGAGTTAGAAAAAATGGGATTTATTTATACAAGAATTGGAGAACAGTAATAGGTTAGCGTCCAAAAATGACGTATAGGATAACCGATCAAATAGGCAGCCCGACTTACGCAAAAGATCTAGCTCATGCCATCTCATTAATCATTGAGCGCAACATGTTACATCAACAAGGAATCTACCATTATAGTAATGAAGGAGTATGCTCATGGTTTGATTTTGCAAAAGAAATAGGTGAGCTAAGTGGACATAACTGCAATATAATTCCCATACATAGCCAAGATTACCCGAGCAAAGTAACACGTCCGCATTATTCAGTTTTAGATAAGACAAAGTTCAAAGAAACTTTCGGCATTCCTGTTCCTTATTGGAAAGACTCCTTGAAAAAATGTATCAATGAACTAAAAGAAATGCAATCATGAAATTTAAAAGAAATGTTTTAATAACTGGTGGAGCCGGCTTTATAGGTTCACATGTAGTAAGGTTATTCGTCAACCAATATCCCGAATACCGCATCATCAACTTGGATAAATTAACCTATGCCGGAAATTTAGCCAATCTAAAAGACATAGAAAACGCCCCCAATTATACGTTTATTAAAGCTGATATCTGTGATTTTAATAAAATAATAGAGATCTTTAACCAATACCAGATTGACGGGGTTATTCATTTAGCAGCCGAAAGTCATGTAGACCGCAGCATTAAAGATCCATTTACGTTTGCTCAAACAAACGTAATGGGAACTCTTTCCCTATTACAAGCAGCCAAATTAACTTGGGAATCTCTCCCTGAAAAATTTGAGAACAAGCTGTTTTATCATATTTCAACAGACGAAGTCTATGGCACATTGAATTTTGACAGCACTCTATTTACAGAAGAAACAAAATATCAACCTCACAGCCCATATTCTGCCAGCAAAGCTAGCAGCGACCATTTCGTTCGTGCTTTTCACGATACATACGGCATGCCTACCATTGTAACTAACTGTTCCAACAATTATGGCCCATACCAATTCCCGGAAAAGTTAATCCCCCTATTCATCAACAACATTCGTCGGGGCAAGGAATTACCTGTATACGGCAAAGGAGAAAATGTACGTGACTGGCTATATGTGGAGGACCATGCTCGTGCCATTGATATCATTTTCCATAAAGGAAAAATGGCAGACACATATAATATCGGCGGTTTTAATGAATGGAAAAATATTGATTTAATTAAAGTTATTATCAAAACCGTAGACCGTCTATTAGGTAATCCTGAAGGATATTCTTTAAGACTGATTACTTATGTGACAGACAGGAAAGGACATGATTTAAGATACGCTATTGATTCCAATAAACTTAAGAAAGAACTTGGCTGGGAGCCTAGTTTGCAATTTGAAGAAGGCATTGAAAAAACTGTAAAATGGTATTTGGATAATCAAGAGTGGATGGAAAATGTAACCTCCGGAGAGTATCTGAAGTATTATCAAGAGATGTATGAGAATAAGTAAAAGAAGAATCATTTCATAAATTCTTTAAATGACTACAATTGAAAATTCAAACAACAATAAACGTATAGCAAAAAATTCATTGTTACTGTTTATACGTATGTTATTTTCAATGGCCGTATCACTCTATACAACACGGGCCATTCTAGAAATATTAGGAATAACTGATTTTGGTATTTACAATGTAGTTGGGGGGGTAATTGTATTCTTTGGTTTTCTAAGTCAGACCATGAGTACTACTACATCTAGGTTCATAACAACAGCGCTAGGAAAAAACAACTCAGAAACATTACATAAGACATTCTGCATGTCAATGAATTTTCACATTGCCATTGCATTATTTACTTTTATTATTGGAGAATCTATTGGATTGTGGTTTGTCACAAATAAACTAATCATTCCGGAGGACAGGTTGATTGCCGCCTTATGGTTATACCAAGCAAGTGTACTCAGCACTTGTGTCAGTATATTAAATGTACCATATAATGCCTCAATTATTGCCCATGAAAATATGGGAGCCTTTGCTTATATATCCATCGTACAAGTTATAGCAAAATTAATAATCGTTTTAGTGCTTCCTTATATTCCTGCAGATAGATTAATTATATTTTCAATATTGACAGTCAGCGTCAGTCTAATAATACAGCTAATATATTGGCAATATTCTTAACTCTTTTAAAAATATACACTTAAATATTTTATAATCAA
>ERZ1673697.496-NODE-496-length-60980-cov-6.188872_pt1 | contig 60980 bp, 57 predicted proteins | sample MGYA00580227_ERZ1673697 | MGnify/ENA primary metagenome ERZ1673697 (study PRJEB41218, sample SAMN15661759) | gut metagenome | host: Homo sapiens | place: Canada: London | collected 2015-08-20/2019-03-30 | study: EMG produced TPA metagenomics assembly of... | reverse complement strand
GGAACAGAATTAAGGTCGGCGGGATATAAATGTAGTCCCATCTCAATAGACCAGTCCCATGTCCGGCTTCGTATGATGACACGCGCCTATTTGTCCTCGACACCCCGGTGCGCGAAAGGGAAGTCATCAAGCGGCCGGTGGTTTACCGGCTCCACGGGAATTTCACCCCCGGCAGGTTCTCTGTCGGCTGCTCTCATTGCGTGCGACGGTTTTATCACGCTCGGGCTGTGACTAAGCAGGAGTACCATTATACCTATTGCCTGTCATCGCCACGCCGGGAACCACCCAGCGCTTATAACCGGCTGTTTATCGCTCCCGACCGGAAAGTGCAAGCCAAAACAAGAAATGTGTCTTTTCACTGCCGCTCCCGGACGATCATGGCGCAGCCGTTAAGCTGGCTTATGCTCATCACAATAGCAATAGGGATGTGCCTGATGAATGGGTATTCAGTTTTCAAAGTGCAAACCCATTCACCGCACAACGGAAAACAGGTGAGGATTTTTACGTCCTCACCTGTTTCCTAACTAATCGGGCATTTTGCAACCCATTAGTTCAAATATATTTTTAATTTCTTCAGCGCAGCCTTTACCGACTTTTCTATCGCTTGCCGGCTGCACCCCTCCAGTTCAGCGATTTGCTCATGTGTCAACTCACTGAAATAACAAAGGATCAATCTGCGGCGCTGTACGATTGGCAGACGGTCGATGGCTCTATGCAGCTCCTCACACTCAAGCCGGAAGCTCACGATGCTCTCCAAAGAGGGCGGAGTTAGAAATGCCCTCTCATTCAGCGTGGCTTCTGTCAGCTCGGAATGCTCATAGTGCTTGTCCACCTCGTTCAAATGCCTAAGATCGTCCAGTTCAAATCTGTCCAGCAGATCAAACAAGTCCTTTTCGATCTCCAGACAGTGTTCGGAGCCAGTCCCATCCTTGAATCGTATGTAATAGCGAACAAGACTGGTTCCGGCTCCGGTTGTGAAAATCTCGTATGGATTGTCTTTGTCCTTGCGCCGTTTCGGGCGCGGATCAGCGTGACTTGGATGTTTTTCATCCATGATATGTGGTTCTCCTTTCGATTGAATTTCTTGATTGAAATCCAATCGAAGGAGGCCCACGGCACCGCCTTACTGTTGGCCTCATTAAACTTCCTCCAAATTCGGATAAACTAAATCAGAGGGAGGAGGCTAACTGCAAGAGCGTACATGGATCATACAGATATAGCAGGGACAAAATCGCCCCCATATCTTATGACTCTAACAGATTTGTCGTATAACTGATACTGTTCTTATCGACAGAGCCAGTCAAAACACTATTATCATAGTTGCTTATACAAAAGGCAGAAGAATTTAATTTGGCACTTACTATTTTATGAGGAATATGCGATTGTGGCACTTTATCTGATACGAAAAAGCACCCAGGCGAAAATGTCTGAGTGCCCTATGCGTATTTTTCAGATTCATCATTATATACTCGCAGCAAAAGTCGGTTTTCAACTATTTAATGCCCATTTGCCTTTTGGTCTGCATCTAAAACAAAGGACAATACTCCTACCATAAATAGTTTGAGTCGTTCAGAGTATTGTCACGCATACCCTCGTCTTGGAAGAAATTTTGTTATCTGGAATCCATGTATCCACAAAACCACAAATGCAAAAACAAACAGTATCGCCAGTACGATTATTAAAACTTTGAGCCAGTTTTTCTTGAGCCAGTTTTTCATTGTACTTCTCTCCCGCTGTTTCTTTGCTGTTTTAGACGATGAACTCACTGTCGGCTGTTCCTCTGTCGTTTTGTTCTTCCCTTTGATGTTCCTTATAGCAAGACCGATGAAGAAACCTGCTGCAATGCCGATGAAATTGCAGATCAAATCATCAACATCAAGGCTTCTGCCGAAAATCATTTGTAAGAGTTCCGCTATAAACGGAACAACAGCAGCCACTGCAAAAATATTCTTTCTATTAACCTTTCCCGTAACGAAGGGAAGAAAGAATCCCAATGGTAAAAACATGGCAACGTTGCCAATCAACATTGTTTTTATCCAGCTTCCGATAACAATCTCGCCGGATAAGGTTTTTATTATTGTTGGTACTAAATTGAAACCTCCAAAGCTGAAAATTGGCGGCATCTCATTCCACCATCCGAGAAAAATACCGTCATAAATATGCAACCAAAAGTTTGCCGGCAGTACAACAAGGCTTATCAAACCCGTTAAATAACAGACAAAAAGAAGCTTTATGGTTTCGTCCAACAATCGTATCGGACAATCCTTGCGTTTTCTTTTCACGAATCTTACTACAGCATAAATGATTCCCGCAATCAAACTAATTGGCAATGTTTGCAAAAAGTATGCCCAAACGGAAGCATCGTTCATTTGAAATCTTAACCAACCAATCATAATATACACTCCTATAAGCCAACTGTCAGATTCCACTGGCGGCAACGAATGCTGCCGCCAGTGCTGTTTGGTATTAGTGGTACGAATCGTCAACGAGTATTGTACCGCTTATATCCATACTGCTCGCGGGATTGGTCGCGGAATTATTGTAAAAGCGTATGTAGTAAAACTTGTTACAATCAAGTCCAGTAAACGAGCGTCTTTCAGTGTACTCAGCACTCGTAAAATTTACCGTTCTTGTTCCAACTAACGTTCCGGAAGCAGTTGCAGTAGCCTTCTCTTAGAGATATATAAACCGTTCCAATTCTGAAACAGTTTCGATATAATCATATCCATTAAAGACTCTCCATGCGCAACTTAACATATATTGGCACATCTCTTTCCGGTTATTTAATTGGATAATTTAAGGATAGAAGCTGGGAATCCGCACCGCACCCTTGCAGCAGAGAACACCTCAACCTAAGCAATCCCCGCCGCAAGGGGCAACAGGAGTTCGAGAAAAGTATAGAACCATCTCGCAGGATAAACGGTAAAAAGGATGTAGGTGATTCCCATTTACCGTCAAAATATAGGATTTGATCAGAGCATTATTGCCGCAAATGAGTTTACGAAACAATCAATGCTTTGCAGATTAAAATGGAGCCATTATTTCAGAGTCAACACTACCATTCCCACTTCAACGGGGGAATGGGAGATGATGCATTTGGGTTATGAGCGGTGTTCTCTCTAACCCATGAGCGGATCGAGTGCTCGACCTCATACTTATTTACCGCTTCACGCTGTTCCGGTATATAAAAATACGAGTTATCGTATGCATTGTAGCAGTAATACCGATAAACTCCGCTGTATAAATCATCGTAGGAGTAAATATACGGTCTCACCACATGCTTTTTCCAAGCTCCAACATTCAGCGTGTACCCTCTTGTGATCTTGCTTGTTACCGTTTGAGCAGCACTCACGGCCAAACCAAAGCTTAGCGCTTCCGAAGCTTTTAAGCCGCCAGAGGCATTGAATCCAACATTTACAGAAACCGAAACCTCTTCTGTAAAAGAATACGTTCCACTATCACTTGACTGATATAAATCAAGCCCTTCCCATCTTTGGATATAGTCACACCAAAGCTGATGCTTTTCCAGATGGGGAGTTACATACCAACCTTCGCTGATGATCGATGTGTATTGATCAAGCACCGGAGTCTTAGGTTCATCCATCACCAGTTTGCCATCAACTATTTTGCCAAGATTGATTATCGTTGGCACACCGCTCTTTTCATTTCCAAGCAACATAGCTTCCTGCGCCTTTTCAATGTTGTCGGTTAGCTGTATGGCAATACTTCTTGCTGCATCCGATGACAATTCCGGATGGACGCTCACAAGATGTTCATACATCTCTTGCTCTGTTCCTGCTCTGTCGAACTCTACAATATATTCGTCGCGGGAATAAGTGGTTTCTTCCAGCATTTCAGAAGAACACTCATTAGAGCCATAGGAAACGACTCGTCCGCCTTTAGGTAAAACAGCGGTATAGTCTTCAGTTTCGACTATGGAATAACCCGAACCAGGATCGACAGTCACTTTCTTGTACGAATCGGAGTTGTTACCGGATTGGCTCATCACCTCAGCGGCTTCTGCGGATATGTTTGAAAGCCCAATCGGAAACGCAAGCAGGACAGCCAATCCCGCTGCGATCAATCGTCTGTTTCTCATACTCTTAATCTCTCCTTTCAGATTTCTATATTTTGAGTTTTTTAGAAGATAGAACAATTACCACTATAAAATCATAGGCATCACCTTCAAATGTTCATAGTCCTATAAACGCAGCCTGCACATGGTGTAGGTCGCAGAATGATTCCGCAAAAGAACCACCAAAGTTCTCTATACTTTAACAACGCATATCGTTGACAAACAGGTTACAGACTCAGAAAAAATCGGCGTGTATCATTACTAACCGATTCCCCCCCTGCGGCCTCGGCTACCGGTTTACAGGCAGCCGAGGTCACAAACGAGGTACGGGAGGATGCGATAGGGTGCCTCGCTTTCGATATCTGAACATGAACTCTCAAAGTGTTCAGGTATCACCGAATGAGAGAACTGCATAAAGCAGCATTTTAAATCAATCCCATGGTGTGGTCACTCCGTGCCGTTCTAATGCCCGCCAATATGTGCCCTTGAACGGAAGTCCGGGTGAATCTTTTACAGTATAAACTACTCCGCCTATAACCATCCTGCGCTCATTTGAATCATCATAATACGCGCTGAATGAGAGCTTTTTGCCATCGTCGTTGATTGCCGTTACAAACACGGTGGTTCCGTCCCCGTTGATCGAATGCGAGTTATTATCCATCGCCTTGCCTTCCTGTTTGACCTCGGCATTATCAAAAAAGAAGTTCCAATCAGAGATAAGATCGACATCGTCAAATACAGCCCATTCGGGTGACGTAACGCCTTCTCGCAGTATCATCTTGTTGATGGACGCATCAAAGAAATCTGTAATTGCCGCGATTTCCTTCAGCTTGAGCCATTCGTTATCATTGCCTTGGTGAATACGGCGGCTACTATCCGCAAGAGCTATTATGATTACGGTAATTACAACTGCGGCTACAACAAGTAATGTAATAATAGTTTTTTTCATGCAACGCCTCCAACGCATCGGCTTTGACGATTTAGTTCTCGTTATATTTACGCGGAGCAAGAATTCGCGTATCTATATAAACATCCTTGTATTTAGATACAACATCTTGCAGCGCAAGGTGTTACGCCATGGATAGCTGCCAATCCTGCATAGCCATCGTTCTATTTGAACGGCATCCGTTTCTATTTATTTTTGTTCTGAGTAACCGCACTGCTTTCGAGACACTCAATCATAGCGGCATCACCTCCCTATAAACCGTAGTCCTTTTACTTATAAACCGATGTAGCCCGATGGTTACACCAGTTCCTTAAGGCGTTTTTGTGTTTAGACAAAGCACTTTAAACCCTTTCTATATTTATAAACATACAAGTGAGGCAAACAGGTTACAACTTCAATCAAAATATATTATCACGGTTGAAATTTGAAGCGTTTTATAGTATAATTACTACTGTCATCAATCTACTGTAAAAGCAAAGGAGCTTGCTATGAAAGGACGATTTGATTTCCTGATTCTTCATCTTTTGAGCAAGGAAGAAATGTACGGTTTTCAGATTATAAAGAAATTTGCCGAAAACTGTACCGATGGTGAATTTGAATTAAAAACCGGCACTCTATACCCATTGTTGACGACTATGGAAAATAGAGGGTATTTGTCGTCGAGAACCGCTTGTCTATCCGGCAGAGAGCACAAATTCTATAAGGCAACTGCAATGGGTAAAGAGTACCTGTTGCAGCAAAAGGAAAGGTGGTATAAGTGGGAATCATTTGCCAACAAAATACTTGAACTCTAATTTGTAACCTGTTTTGAGTTTTCAAATGTTTATAAGTTGAAAGCTTATAGCGGGCCGAAAGGAGAGCCTATGCTCGCGCTTTATATGAGCTTCATAGATGACGAATCACATCGCCGTCTATTTGAGAAAATATACATAGAGTATCGTGAGCAGATGTTTTTTATGGCACGATCTGTTCTTGGAAACGACTCATACGCCGAAGATATTGTTCATGATGTTTTCATGAAAATTGCCAGGAAGCACATGACCAAGATCGGCTCGATTGAAAACGAGAATGATTTAAGAAACTATCTGCTGACAGCAACCAAATATTCGGCTTTGAATCATTTGCACAAGCATCGACGAGAGCTAATCAGTATGGATGCTGAAATCGAAGCCAATATTCGTGGCACTGTTGTTTTGTCGGACGATGCCTTTGTTGAAAAGATCTGCAACAGCATTGAATATGAGCGGATCCTATCGGCAATCGTATCTATGAAAGATATTTACAAAGAAGCTATGTATTATCATTTCGTGATGGATTTATCCGTACCGGAGGTGGCGAATATGTTGGGTTGCAAGGTTTCTACTGTAAAGCAAAGACTTGTGAGAGGAAAGAAGCTGCTTTATGTGCAGCTATTTGGGGAAGAAAGCAATGAAAGCAGAAAATAATTTTAACAGGGCGCTACGAGAAGCCGTTTCAGGCGAGCTTTCTGATGCCATTTTGCACGAGGCAAAGATTCCACATACATTTTCGGATGGTTTCCTTCGCAAGATGGATAAGCTCACAAAAGCTGAGAAAAGCAGATTTTGGAGAATGACAAGCACAGTGCCGAAAAGATTCGCTGTAATCATGGCTTCGCTTTTGATAATCACTCTGACAGCTTGCAGCATACCTTCGGTGCGTGCGGCAGTTGTAGGATTCATCAAAGAAACCTATGATAATTGTGTTCGGCTTTTTACCGGTGACGTTGGGAGCAATAAAATCTCGGATCAATACGGTCTTACGGAATTGCCCGACGGGTTTACTGAAACAGACAGAACAGAAAGCAATTCAAGACGTATCGTGAGTTATCAAAATGCGAATGGCAATCAAATTATATTGACACAGAACACAGCAGAGGATTACTCGGTTTTCCTTGATAATGAAAACGGGAAGCTCTCCGAGATCAGCATATCCGACATGAATGTTACAGTTTATGAATCTGACGATTGCACGGTTGCGGTATGGCTGCAAGATTCGTATGCTTTCCATCTTGCCGTTTACGGGGACTATGACACGGATTCTATAATTCGATTGATAAAATCCGTTCAGCCAAGTAAAGCCAAATAGAAATCGAAATTATTAACGGGGATGCTGCGAGCGTTCGGCAGGCAGCATCCCCTTTCTTTACGCATGTATCCCCTTGCACAGCGCCTATGTTTTTGCAGTCACAGCCGCATGGAGCGGCGTCAGCTGTGTCAGTGCCTTAAAGCTTGCATGGCGTAAGAACGCCGCCCGCAAGGTTAAACGCTCGGTCGCATTGCCTTGCAACATTCAAATCATGCGTTACTATAACCACGGCTTTATCCAAGTCGCTGACCAGCTCGCGAAGACAGCTCATCACGACCTCGGAGTTTTCCTTATCCAGCGAGCCCGTTGGCTCATCGGCAAGAATTATCTTCTGATCGCATATCATGCTGCGAATAATGGCGATTCGCTGCCGTTCGCCGCCCGAAAGATTTCTGACCGTGCTTTTCAGCTTTTCCGAAACCTTCAGTTTTTCCGCCATATTCTTTATCAGCTTCCGATACTCCGCTCCGCTCTTTTTTTGCCTGCTGTATAGTGTTGGAACAAGAATATTCTGCATGGCGGTATCTTCTTCTATCAAAGCAAAATCCTGCACGATGTATCCGAAATACCGGTTGCGCATCCGACAGCGCATAGCATCATTCATACCGCTTGCCTTTTGTCCGTCCACATACACCTCTCCCGAATCGGGCGGGATAACGATCCCCATCAGATTTAGGAGTGTTGTCTTTCCGCTTCCCGAAGGCCCGATTATGGCAACCATCTCTCCGCTGTGAATATCGATGGAAACATCCTTGACGGCACGAACCGTATAGCTGTGATCCTTAAAGCTTTTGCTTACATTTTGAACGGATAGCAATTCCATTAGTAATCCCTCCTCAAATTTTTCAAGCTGTTCATAGTGCCGATTCGTCTGCCTGCGTAAAAGGCCGCAAACAAGCACAATCCCAAAACAAGAGCGATGCCCGACGGCAGAATATACCAAAGAGCCATTTCGTTTCTTGAAAGCACGAATATTATTCCGATGACGGGAAGAATATTCAAGGCGAGCACGAAGCCGCCAACGCGTTTCTGAATTGTGCGGATCGGCGCTCCGTAAAGGTGATGCACGGTGTAGTCCGCAACGTTGGCTTCAATAACGCGAATAATGTTGCAAACCAGCAGAATTAGCAGCAGAATACCCGCTATGATATAAAACCAAATGTACAGCCTGTGCGCACGGATCGAGGCAGTTGTGGTTACCCGCGTAAAATCCTCTGTTGATATTCCCGTATACAGCGTTCCCGCCTGCTCATAAAACAGCGATTGCAGCTGTTCAACCTCTGCGCTTGACGGGTCTACAAGCACCATTCTTCCGAATACTTCGCTGCTCAGCCCCCACCATGGGAACATTTTGTTCACGGTCTGAAAGTCGTTCGTGCATAGAATCAGGGTGTTTTCCAGCATGGAATCACCGGAATCGATATAGTGCAGCGGATGGAACAGATTGAATTTGGCGCCTGCGCTATCGGTCGCTTCGATTTCCCGACCCGAAATCATAAATTTTCTGCCGACATCCTCTTTGTGCGTTTCCGGCACAAAAACAGCCATATCGCCGTCATAGCGCAGCCCTGCCAAATCGCTGTACCTGCCGAACAAAATCAGGATTTGCTCATACTTTGAGTCCACATACCCGTCGTTGCCTACAAATACGAAGCTGCCCGCCTTTCCTTCCTCGGATAAGCCGCTTTGCAGGTAATCCATAATGTCAACAGGAGCTTGAGCGCCCTCACTTGCGGGTACGGCTGCATCCTTGTTTGGCTGCATCGGCACGGTTTTCAACTGAAACATGATTACATTTCGATCAATGAATGATCTGATAGCCGCCGATTGCCTTTGCACCGAGGAAAAGCTTACGGAAAGATACAGTATCGCCATTGCGATCATTGTTGCAACCACGGTATAGAAAACCGCCCAAGACCATTCTTTGCGAAGATCTCTTATTATTTGCTTCAGCACCATATCAGTAACGCGCCTCCTTTCCGCGAGCCTTCCGCTTCCAGCCGAAAAAGCATATTATCTGAATCAAAATTGCAAAGACGATATTGCATATACCGCCCAATGCGGCAACGTTCAAATAGGCTGCCCTGTGTATCAGACTGAGCTGCGTTCGAGCGAAGTAATAACCAAGAGCTGTTCCTAATACGGCAGCGCAGATAAGACGGGCAAGCAGTCTGATAAACAGGGAAAAATAGGTTGCGCCGTACAGGTGATGTATCATCATATAGCGATTGCTTTCCCGATACAGCATGGACACGGCGAATACCGCACAAAAGACGAGCCCAAGGAATGCAAACAGCATGGAACGGGAAACAAAGTCTTCAACAAACATCTTTTTTACCACTTCAAAGATGTTTGATCCGCTGTCGCCGTATGTCTGCGCCTCCATGCTTCGACCGCTTTTCTCTATAATATCGGTTAAGTCGGCAAGCATTTCTTCGTCTGTAATATTTGTAAACAGCATTCCCTGCATATCCGTAATATCAGAAAGCGGGAAATAGAAGAACGCATCACCTTGAAAGGTCGGCGCTTTGCCGCCGTCAAATTCGCCGAGTATCCGATAGTTGTACGCTCGCGGAAAAAGCAGGTCGCCTTCCACATAGGAGTTTAGATTATCGTTTCCTTTTTGGATAACAGCGGTTTTGGACTCCTGCCCGTCAAACGGTATTCGCCAAGTTTTATCGAACCAGCCCGCATAGTCAACGGCAGCGATACCTGCCGAAGAAAAGCCTTTGTAGAATATAACGGCGCGATTAGCATTCGCCCATTCGTCCAATTCATCCGGCAGCGAGCCGAGCGATGAGCTTGTCGGCATACCGGGCTCGCTTTGATAATCAAACACGGTAAAGCCCGTAAAATCATCCGATGCGGAGTCATAGTGCATATTATAAACCATATAGAAGAATAAGGTTGTCAGCATGAACACAAACAACAGGGCAGTCAATGATAGTATCTCGCCTTTTCTTTTCCCCATAAGCCAAATCTCCTTTACAAATTTCTTATGCACCCCACAGTGCTTACATCAGATGCTTAAGCCTTATAAGGATACTATTGAGTAACAGGCGGAACATTCACAGGCCAGATGCCGGATCCGTCGGGTACCCAATCGAAGCCGTATCTAAACTGAGTTTTACGGGGGTTGGGAATGATGAAATCGGTGTAGGTATAACTCCTGCTTAGGATTCGCCCATCATTCGGGCCGTTTCCATAAGAAGTATAAAGCCTTCCCGTGTCATTCACAACATTGCCAAACAAATCATAACGCCAATAGCGGATGTAACCACGCGCTGCATGATTCCCGTTTTCAACGAATGATGGCTGGCATTGGACGTATCCATAGTAGTAGAGCGACATATCCTCGTGCGAATTAGTCGCATAGTTTGGTGATGGAGCAGCAGCAAAAGCGGTTGTTATACCCACCAGCAGCAGAACAATCACCAAGCAAGACATGATTGTCATAAACTTCTTCATAGCCGATCTCCTTTCTGAGATGATGTAAGCACTGTGGGGTGCATAAGAAGTATTCTTCTTAATATTAATAGGTTTTTGTTATCGTTTGCGTAATCGTATCAGCTTCTCCACCCGATCCGGAGATTACATAAGTCACCGTGATGCGATATGTACCGTGAGAGCTTAATTGGAAAGTATGGGTACCATTATAAATGTAATCATATACGACATCACGCCATTGATTATTGGGTTGTCCAATATCAACTCGTGTCCAAAATAGCCCCAGTATTCTTTTATCAATGTAGGTTGTGATTTCGCCTTTGGTCGTTTTCCCTCTAATTCCAAGAAATTGATTGTCCACGGTCAACAATCCGTTTTCAGAAATTGAGGCGACACTGCTTGCCAACACGGTATTGTTATATCGTGTTTCATGCGGCGAGGCGGCTATTGCCGACGTTGATGCCGATACCATCATCAAGATGGCGATCAGCAGGCATAATATGCTTTTGTTTCTTTTGAACATAGTTGTTTTCTCCTTTCGGCTGATTGTTTCTTGAATACAGCAACAGGTTAAGTTGCTACTCTACTTTATAAACACTTCAAAGCCCCAAACAGGTTACAACTTTCCTAAAATATTTTTTCTATCAGTTTATTTGCACCAAAAGCCACCCGGCGAAAATTGAAAGACGGCTTTTCAGCCTCTATACTCCGACAGCCACACCCAAAGATACTACTGGTGTCTACGGTATACTGCTGTTGCCTACAGGCGCAGCCGAAGTTGCTTTTAAGAAATGAGGACATTAACGAAGCATGTGTTTATCCTAATATGCGCTTCAAATGCCGCTTTCCGCCATACTAAATACTTAACGCTAAGCAGTTCACGTATTAAAAGAGTCCTCTATTTTCTAAATGGAAGATGAACGAATCAGGGGCAGTGGAACTGCATTCAGACACTTTTGAAAAAAGTTTTGAAAAATTTTTCCGGAAAGTTGTAACCTGTTTGGGGCTTTGAAGTGTTTATATTGTGTAAGGACGAAAAAAGTTCTTAACCGATGCAGTTCTGTAACCTATTGTGCTTTATCAAATGGGTTACGTTTATAACAATACGGCTCTTGGGAGGTGAAGCCTATGATTGTCTGTGATTATGACATATAAATCTATACCATCAAAAATATAGAAACGGAGGTTTTACATATGTTGAAAAAAATGCTTTCCGGTATTATGGCAACAATGCTTGCCGTTTGTGCACTTCCTGCGGCAGCGTTCGCAGAGCAGAGGACTGAGGTTATCGATCAGCAACCCATTCAGTCTATCAACATCGGCAACGATGATCTTCGCCCTTCGTGGCTTGCTGCTGGAGTCCACACGCAGTACCCTGCAGAGGGCGGCGTTTGGGAATACGGTTTTTGGAACGCAAAAGTTCGCTCCTACTACTACCACGCCGAGAGGTGTCACGGTAGTGCCGTGGAACTCAATGGCGACAGAGTTCGTTCAGCAGATACTGCGAAAGGGAGAACGTCTATCGCAGAGAAATGGGCGGTTCAGTGGCCCTCAAATGATGATCGTTATTGGTATCGTATTTGCGATTAATCGTCTGTACTGAATCGAAGTATAAGCAATGACTAACAATAAGCCTCGATTGATTCTTGCTTTTTCGAGGCTTATTGTTTCACGGAGGTTTGTTTATGATTAAGCAAAGCATTAGACTAACGGGGTTCATTGTAGCACTATTCTCCTTAATCTTGGTTTTTATGCACCTGCAAATGACACAGGATGCATACCCCTTTGCTACAACAGAGAGATTTGAATTAACCGTTTATTCTGCAAATGCATCCAAAAATCAACTTGTGAGCGAAATGAACGCACTTGTTGATCAATATGCTGCTAAGTTGGTTAAGGTTGTACCAAATCAAGATAACTATATTAATCAACGTGATATAATTTGGTTCGGTTCTATTCCGCCAAGTGGAAAAAGCCCAATACTCTCAGAAGAGAATCATGTTGCATGGTTAGAACCTTCTACTGATGGTAAATTAATCCATTCTTCCGAAATGGGAATAAGACCATTATACGGGAAATATTCCATGTTTGGTAGCGATGAGTTTAAAACTGCCTTGATGGAATGGTGTCATCAAAATGAGATGAGCATGGATTTCTACAAGCCGCAGTCCCTCATGAACGTCTTCATGGGATATTTTATTCAGCATGGAATTGGAAACGCAGTATTGATTTCGTTCTTTTTGTTCATAACAACAGTTGTTGTTTGGCTTGCAACTCACGCAAAAGCAAGAGCTTTGCGATTGCTCGGCGGGATTTCTCAACAGCGTATTCATCTTGAGGATACACTTGCAATCGTCTCTTTGGCTTTTCAAGGGTTTTTAGTTGGTTGCGTGCTGTTCTTCGTTTATCTGAGCACTGTTTCAGGGATAGACCAAATTCCATTGATGCTTCTGCCGTTTGTTTATACTACGATTGTTTTTGTTGGACTATCAATTGCGGTTATTTTACTGCTTTCTGTTTTAGTACAGCCTAAAGCAAAGCACTTATCTTCTCGGAAGATACCATTAAAACGGTTCCGTCTACTTGGTCGCATCTCTTTGGTAGGTTCGATTATTCTCGCCTTAATGGTGCTTCCTTCAACCATCACAATGGCATCAGCATATAGCATGATTTCTAATGACTATGCATTATGGGAAAGCTTTAGTGATGCTGTTAGAATATCATTTAATGATGTTGATGGGTTGCATGATGAATACTGGATGCCAAAGGTTGAAAGCTTATTTGTTCAAATGACTAATAAAGACAATCTTTGTTTATCGATGGCTATTGATAGATCCATTCTGCTTGATAAGGATGAATTGGGTAAATATGACCATATTGTTATTACTGATCAGGCATGGGTAAATGCAACAAGTGTTGACAACAAGATCAGTAGTGTCGGGCACCTGATTCCAATAAGATATGAGGATATTCACGAAGAGTTAAAAGACCTTTTGTCAGGTCAGTTGCCTATTTGGACAAAAACTGGCGAGATACAACCTGAAGGCATAGGGTTTTATGAGTATCAGGGAGATAGTTTTTTGGTATTGCCCCCAAATGTTGGATTTGGAGAAAGCACAATGCAAGCAAAAAATCCATTGATTATATTGGTGGACGATGCAGTAAAAACACTTAAATTGGGGAGTTTTCTTTTGCCTATGGCTTCAAGCGGGAATGTTGTTTTCAAAAACGAAACTGTTTTACGCAATGCCCTTGCTGAATCGCCAGTCATGGAAAAGATTTCACATATTGATTCGTTTACAGAAAGTGCTCTGCAATATGCGCAACTATTCAAGCGTGAGTCCGTGTATTACTTTGCAGCGTGTGCATTGTGCCTTGTTTCAATGGGAGTTGCAGGAATCATGAGTGCGCAGCTTTGGATTGGAGAGAATAAAAAACGAATTTTCACATTGCATACAGCAGGATATAAACATGGCACGATTATTGCTCCTGCTTTGAAGATGGAATTCGTTACAGCAGCATGTGCCATACTGGTCGGAGGTTTTATTGTTTATATTGTCCGGCACCCAGAACTTCCATTGTTGCTATTATCATCGGTCGTGCTGTTTGTGTTATATTTATTGTTGAATTTTGTTGGCTATGCTTTCTTTTCAAAGAGAGCGTTTCTAAGAATGTCATTCAGGCGTGAATGATTCAGCAACATAACGCATGATCCATAATTAATCGGAGGTTAAGATTATGAACATTAAAGCAACTAATGTAACTTTGTCCATAAGCGGTAGGAACATCCTGTCTAATGTGTCGCTACTTGCTGAGGGTGGGAAAATGACAGCACTTTCTGGAAAATCTGGAAGCGGCAAAACGACTCTCCTGAATTGTTTGGGGCTGATCCATCCAATAGACAGCGGAGAAATCTTGGTGGATAACCTCAATGCAACAAACTGGCGGGAAGCAAATCGCACCGGTTTTTGGCGTGATTCCGCATCGTTTATCTATCAAGATTACGGAATCATTGATGATGAAACGGTTTCATTCAATGTATCCCTTAAAAAGCTCGGAGGCAATCAACGGCAGATCAGCGAAGTTTTGGAAAGGGTTGGACTGGGAGGACGAGAAAAAGATATGGCAATGGTGCTGTCAGGCGGAGAAAAACAACGCTTGGGCATTGCGCGTGCGATGTATAAAAAAGCGTCTGTCATCTTTGCGGATGAGCCAACAGCCTCCCTGGATGAAGCCAACAGACAGCTCGTTATTTCGTTGCTGAAGGATTGCGCAAATCGTGGCGCTGCTATCATTCTTGCAACGCACGATGAACGTCTTGTTAATGAGTGTGATACGGTAATTTCACTCAATAATAACAACGTTTCTGATGATGAAAAGATACCCGTTCTTCGGGAAAAGCCTAAAGGATGCGGTTACCTTGAATAATCGTGTTTTATTTCTTGTATGCAAATGCAACGGCGTTTTGCGAATATATAATAGGGATCAAAAATGTTTACTAAGTCCGTATCGAAATTCGGATTTTATTCGAGGGAGGCTTCATTAAGTATGAAGAAGAACACAACAAAAAAAAGCATCATCGTATTAAGCGGTATGGCCATATTTCTTGTCCTTTTTATGTTGCTGGTTATAGTGAATCCAGGCAACATCGGAGCTCGCTTTTGGGGAAAAACCGCCGATCAGAATCAAATTGCTATAAATATAGGAGATGTTTTTTCGGGATTTGACCTTATAACTTACAACGGAACAACAGTACAAGAGTTACCTGTAGGCAAAGTGACTGTGGTAACATACTTATCTGAAAAAACCTACTGCTGTGATGACATCATAAAAGATTTTAATCATTTTTGTGATGTTTGTGGAAACGCTACAAATCAGTCCGTGATTTGGATTGAAGACATTCCTAAAAGTCTTATTGAAAAATATCAGATTAAAAGTGATGTAAACTATTCACTTTATGAAAAAAGACTTTTTACTCAGGCACCCACTTTTTTTGTATTGGATGAAACTAATAAAGTGGTACTTAAAGGTGCCGACCGCTTCGAAGTGATTGAGAAATTGATTGAGTTAGGAATTGTAGAGGAGAGTGTGCGAGATGAGTTCAGTAAACTCAATGAGAACTGAGGTAACAGAATACGATAGAATTAGCTTGTGCAATGGTTATTTTTTCGCTGCACTTGCTTCTGTTGGATGGTCAAGATGTGGCGACACTAAACAGTTGATTTACCGGTCTACAAATGAAGACTGGTGGTCTACTCTTCTAAACAAAGCTTATGATCTTTGGAATACTGGAATAACAAGTGGATGTTCTGATTCTGTAGATGCTTGTGATGGCGCCGGCAATCCAGCATTGATATGTCAGAGACTCGTTGGCGGCAATATAGTGTACAAGCATCACAACGAAACATCCGTTGGTGAACTTACAGGCTTTATCAGAAGAAATTGCAGAGGAGAGTTTTCAATTAACCCTATGGTTGCTTGGACACATAGTGTAGCACCAAAAGATTGTGAATACATTGCAAAGTGTGTCGTCCCATCCCATGCATATTCAGTGCTTGGTTTAGCGTATGCAAATGGAGAGAACTATGTTGTATTACGCAATCCCTGGGGAATGTATGAAGCGAAAACAGATACCCTCATGGGGTGTTGGTGTCCTTATCAATATTCTCATCTGCGCGTTCAGCTAAATAGAAATGGCGTTTTTGCCATGAGGATTTCGAACTTTAAAAAATATTTTTGCGGCTGTGCTGCCGTGAATCAAGGATGCATTTAATCGTTGTCAGGTGTCTGTAGGAGAGCCTATTTTTTCTTTTAGGATATCCATAAAGATATTTGATATCCAGCTTTTGTAAAAAGCAAGCTCCACAATTCTTATGAAACTCGTTAAAACCCGAACCATATCAAAGAAGCGGCAGAGCACAAAACTCCACCGCTTCTTTTGTGATGATTAAGCTCTTTCTATCAATATGCTGCCATCAATACTCCGGCAGCCCATACCCGAAGATATTACTGCTGCCAACGCCGTATTGCTGCTGCCTACAGGCATCGCCGGAGTTCCCCTCCACGGTATAGACTATTCCGTCCTCACATTTCTCCACGATACCCACATGGTCGCAATCGCCGTCCACCTCCCAATCGAAGAAGATGAGATCGCCGGGGCTTGGCTCATAGCTGTTGTCCTGCCAATGTCCGTTATCCATGAACCATTGTGAGCCTGCATCCACGCCCTGAAAGCGCGGGATGATCCCCGCTTCAAGGTAGCCGCATTGATCGGCGCACCATGAAACGAAGATGGCGCACCATTCCACTCTGTCGGTATAGCCCCACCAGCTCCAGTAGATCTCGCCGCCCTCGTTTCCAAGCTGTGTCAGCGCAAGCTCCACAATGACGGTGTTGCCGCCCGCAGAAAAGGCTCTGCCGTAGGGGTAGTAGCGAAGCACATGGGCTGCATACTGCTTGTCCCCGTAGCTGTTCCAACCGAGATTTGCCGCCTGCATATCGGAGAACTCCACGGCTGCGGCGATGGAATAGCCGCCGTAGTTGGTTATTGCCCACGGGATAAAGCCGTTTCCATAGTTATAGCCTTGCAGTGCCAGCTTGATCCGTGCCATGTCTATGGGGTTTTCCACCTGCGCTTCGGATAAACAGGCGACAAGTGTCTGTACGCCCACCTCAATGGAATACGCCGGATCGGTAATGCCGTTAGGTTCGCGGGGATAGCGGGTGTTATAGCCGCTTTCGGAGGATTGCATGGGATCAAGCCCGCGCCCTCCGCTTTCCTGCATCATAACAGCCTTTATAAGTTCCGTGTACTCCTCAATACCGTACTGCCTTGCGTAGTTGCGTATGATCGGCGTATAAGCTTCCACCTCCGCGCTCACAGGAGTATAGGACGAGCTGCTGCTTCCGCCGCCGAACAGCGCAAGCGCCGCGCCGAACAGGACTATAAACAGGATCACAACAAGCGTTACCCAGCCGCCCGCTATCATCAGAAGGATCAGTTCCTTGATCGCGGCTATGATCGCTCGTACAGCCTTTGCCGTGAGCTTTGCGGTTCGCTTTGCCGCCTCCGCCGCTTTCTTCGCCGCGATCTTGGCTTTTTGCGCCGTCTTTTGCGCGGTTTTGGCGGCGGTCTTTGCCGCCGCCTGTGCCTGCCTTGCGCTCCTATCCGCCGTCTTGATTGCCGTGCGCCCACTTCGATCCGCAGTCTTTACGGAGCGCCTTGTGGTCTTGATACCGCTGTTCGGCGTTTTTATCGCTGCCCTACCTGAAGATTTCGCTGTTTGCTTTACGGTTTTGGTCTCCGCTTCCCGTGTGCGGATGGTAAGCGGGTGTCTGTCCGTCTTGATCGGGCTTGCGGAGGCTGCCCCTTTAGGGCTTTCCACCTTTGGAGCGCATGGTGCTTGCTGCATAGGCGCGGTGGCTTTTTGCCCGATCCGACCTTTCTTTTCAGTGGGCAGCACCTGCGCTTTCTCCGCCGTATTTTCAGCAGTGATAGCTGCCCTGTTAGCCACTTTTGTTTCAGCCCGCTTTGAGGATGCCTTTTCCGCCCGCTTTGCCGCTCGCTTTTTCGGCAACTTGGCTTTTCGCTCGGTGGCGCTTTCCCTGTGCTGAGAGATGCGGTCTTTCACATGACGGACGGCTTTTCTACCTGTCCTGTCCGCTTCATGCACCGCGCCGTATGCGGCGGTTTCAATGCCGCCCGATAGACGATCCGCCGCGTATTCTTCGGGGCTGCCCTCGGCTGCATGGATGCTGCGCTCCGCTTTTTCCTTTGTGCGTACATAGGCGTTCTTCATGCGCTCGGAAGCCACGGCGGATTTATCAATGGCCTTGATCGTACCTTTTACAGCATCCCGCACCTTAATATCAGGCATCGGATTCCTCCGTGGAAGAAGGAATTACCCGCTTTGCTACAACGACCATACGCCCATTGGTTCGGCTGTACTCGCAGGTGGAGAGGGTTATCAGCTTATCGCCGTATTCGGCGCTTACGCCGGTGTCATAGAGGGCAAGGGCTTGACAGGAGCGGATGAATGCTTGGAACGCTTCCTCGTTTTCCGCATCCACAAAGTGATAATACTTAAATCCGTCCTCAGCGTAGGCAACTGTCTTGAATACGCATACGATCTCATATTCGCCAAAGCCTGCAAGGGTATCAAAGCGGATGGTCGGATGCTCTCTGTAAAAGCTCTCGCTTTCATACTTACAGAGATCGGCAAAAATACTTCCGTCCTTCATGTGGTGTCCGTAGATCACGCAGTTGTCGGACTGCCCGATCAGGCAGTTTTCCTGCACATAAGGAACGCCGTAGTCGCTGTAATCTTTGTCAAAGCCGCGTTTGAGATAGAAGTCTGGGCTTCCCGGCGTTTGCATGACGGGATAGTTTATGTTCGTCCCGTCAATACTGATCCAGCCAACAAAGTCGCTGTTTGCGGCAAATACATCCTTGTATGTTTCGTAGGCGCTCTGCTCCAAAGCGGCCTCCGTGTCGGTTTCACCGTTTACCGCAGTTTCGGTATCGGCCTCGCTTTCGGATTCCGCCTGCGTTATATCGGGCAATGTTGTTTTTGCCGTTCGGATCAGCTCTGCCACTTCATTGAAAGCGGCGGAGCTTTCTTTCTGATCTGCATATTGGCGGTACGCCGTTACACCTGCGAAAAGGAATAGAGCGGCAAAGGCTGCCGCTCCGATCATAAAGAAGATTCTTGATTTACGCATTTTCATTACCTCCGAATACACCCTCGCCGGGGCGCGTTGTCATTAAGTCGTAGAGTTTGGTATCCTTCGGAAAACGGTTTACGAACGGCACAAGGGCGCTGCCGTAGCGGATCAATCCGCAGCCCGCATCCGCATTGGTTACATAGCTCATCTGTTCATTGGAGATGTTCAAAAGCTTTGACAGCTTCTCCCTGTCGGATGCCGCCTGATTCAGCATGATTATGAACTCCGAGTTGGATAGCATGGTGCTTGCCTGAACCGAATCCAAAAGGTACTCCACATTCTGCGTGATCGCCGTGGGGTAGGCATTGCGCTTTCTGAACTGCCTCCATGCGGAGTTGAAGAAGCCCGCGCCCTGTTCAGATTCAAAGACCACATGGAACTCGTCAATAAAGACATGAGTGCGCTTGCCTTTCTGCCAGTTCAGGGTAACGCGGTTGAGCATGGTGTCGGTTATAACAAGCAAGCCCGTGGGCTTTAGCTGCTCACCGAGGTCGTGGATGTTGAACACCACCACGCGCTTGTCGAGGTCGATGTTGCTGCCGTGACCGAAAATATCGAGGGAGCCTGTGGTGAAAAGCTCCAGCGCAAGGGCGATTTCCCTTGCCTTTTCCTCTGGCTGCACAAGCAGCTTTTCCCGAAGCGTGGTGAGTGTCGGCACGATCCCCGTTTCCTGCGCCTCCTTATACACAAGCGCGGTGCAGCGGTCAATGATGGATTTATGCTGCGGACCGACACCGTTCTTGTCAATCTGCTCCACAAGGGACATGATGAACTGGCTCTTTTCCACGATGGGGTTTTGCTCTCCGTAGCCGTCCACCATATACATGGCGTTCAGACGGTGCTTTCCGCCCGCGCAGAGGTTGAACACCGCGCCGATATCATCGCCCATCGCTTTGACCAGCGGCGAGAACTCACCCTCCGGATCGCAGATCAGAATATCGTCTTCGGTGTTCAGCATGAGGAAGGTAATAAGCTCCTTGGCGGCAAAGGATTTGCCGGAGCCGGGAACGCCCAAAAGGAACGCGGATTGATTGAGAAGATTTGCCTTGTTGCACATGATAAGGTTGTGGCTTATGGCGTTCTCCCCAAAGTAGATGCCTCCCGCATCCTGAATCTCCTGCACCTTGAACGGGATAAACACCGCAAGGCTCTCGGTGGTCAGGGTGCGGAAGGCATTGATCCTGCGTGTGCCTATGGGAAGGACGGTGTTCAGACCGTCGAACTGCTGATACTTCAGCACAGCAAGCTGGCACATGTGCTTTCTCGCAATGGAAAGCACCGCTTCGGTGTCGCTGTCGAGCTGCTCTTTGCTTTCTGCGGTGAGCACCATCGTAATGATACCGAGCATCATGCGCTGATCGCGTGTGGTGAGATCGTCCAAAAACTCCTTTGCCTCCTTGCGCTGAAGCTCCATATCATAGGGAACGACGGCTGAGAAGTTGTTGTTGGCGTTCTGCTTTCGCTGCCAGTTGGTGATGTTCGTTTCCACGCCGAGCAGCCTGTTTTCTACCTCTCGCACCGCTTCGTCCGTGGGGATGGGAACAATGTCGATGGAGAGCATCATATTCCTGCCCATGTCCGTAAGCTCCGTGACAAGGCTGTCCTTGATATATGAAGCGTAGTCCTTGAGGTACAGTACGCGGCAGAAGCGTTCGCCGATTTTCAGATGATCCGCGCTTTTCTCCATGCTGTCGGGGCAGATATAGTCCCTGAAATCATGCCCCTTTCGCATTTTGTCCCTCATATCGAAGTAGAAATCCACCTCCTCTCCACTTCTGTAAAAATCATGCAGAACGCGGAGCCGCTCCGTAGCGTCCAGCTCCGTGCATTTGGAGCCGAGGGCTGCAAAGTGCGCGATAATGTCCGCACCGATTCGGGCGAAGTAGGCGCGGGCTTCCTCGATGTCCTTTTTCAGCATCGTCACGGTGATATACTTCTCCTGCACGATACCGTTTCCCGCCATTGCTTTCCCAAGAAGCATTTGATTGTACTCCTCACGGTACACATCCCTCGCATCGCCTTTTAAGGGCATGAGGATGGATTTTTCAAAGTTCTTTCGGTTTAATCGGCGGTTGTTTATGGTGATCTTGGTGGTCGCGCCGGAATCGAGGCTGTTCAAAAGCTCCGAGTAGGCAAGGAACATGGTTTCCTTATCCGCGCGTGAAGCCACAAGGTAGTTTATATCGGTGAAACGGTACATCTTGGAGAACTTGCCGCCCACCAAAAAGATGCCGTCCGGCCAAATGCGCTTGATGGGGATCACGTCCTGCACCTTGCGCGGTACGGTGTATTTTTCCTTATCCTGCTTTAGCAGGTTACTGAGTGTTTTTATCATTCTGCTTCAATACCTCCTTCTCATGGTTTGCCACTGTGTCCTTTAAGGCTTCATAATAGATGTTGTTTGCTTCAAAGCGCAGCTCCTTCGACTCCAGCAGCTCCGATCTGATCCATGCGAAGATGAACTGCTCCGCCGTCATGCCGTGGTAGCTGACAAAGCCCAGCATGGTAAATGGCGCGGCGGCAAGGATCACGATCCAGCTAACGGTTTCCGTACCGAGGTGTGGTCGCAGCACAAAGAAGAGCCCCACGGCCACACCTATGGCAAGGATAGAAAAAACGAACTGCCGCATGGACAGTCCGAAGAACATACTTTCCGTGTAGTTTCGTATTTCACGGTTGATTTTTACTTCCAAAATGTTTACCTCCTTTATAAGCCCATCATCTCACGCACCACGCGGTCTGCCATCTTTACTGCGCCGACGAGGATCAGCATATTGAAGATAAGCTCCCCGATATAGCTCCATACCATTGTTACGGCGGCTGCATCGGTATTGATCGACGGCGGGGATGCCGCAAAGAGCGAGAAGATGATGCAGGCAAGCACGATGATCGCGCCCTCCAAGCATACGGCAGCATAGCTCTTTAGAAAGCTCTTGCCCACATTCTGTGTCGGCTCTCCCGCAAAGGATGAAAGCGGGATCGGCGCGATAGCGGTATAAAGGTAAAGGCGGAAAAAGCGCCCGTACACGGTCATAATCATAATGAAGGACAGCACCGTAACGAACAGTCCGCCGATCAGCGTTACCGCCCACAAAGGGATGGATTCAAAGAAGCCGCAATCCTCTATGGCGTTTACGATCTCCTGCGGCAGCACGGTCTGCTGCGCCGCACCGAAGCCCGCCGCTCCCATAATGGTGCTGATTACCCCTTGTACGATGCGGAAAAGCGCCATCATCAGCTCAAGCCCGTGCGTGACTACACCCTTGGCGATGGCAAAGCGGATAAAGAGCTTCAGCGCGGTTTCCGGTCGTTTGGTTTCCGAAAACGAGCCGCAGGTGCGCATAACGCCGACCACGAAAAACAGAACGAGCAGGGCGAGCCCCACCGCCTGCAACGCGCCGTGGATGGTCGTAATAACGCCCCATATCGCGCCGCCCTTGAAGTTTTCGGGGGATTGCGTAATAAGCGCCCATATCTCCGCCAGCTTTTCGTTCCATGTGTTTAGTGCGTTTATAAGGTTTTGAACTACCCAATTATCTGACATTCATACATCCTCCTTTCCCGGCAAATGGGGCGAGCCCGTATTAGGCCCGCCCCTGCCGCAAAGTGTTATCTTGCGCCCCGATCAGGGGTATTGCGGATCACGCCGTACACATCATCCACAAAATACCTCCCCACAAAGGGGTTGAAGATGGCGTGGCACTTCACGCCGTTATACTCGGCAAGATAATCGTTATCTCCGAGCCTTTTCAGGATCGTGGCTTCCCCCAACACATGGGTATCCCCCTGCTTGAGAGAATGGATATAGCACTCGCATTTTTCCATAACGCTGCACCTCCCGAATCAGCCGGTGATAAGAGTAAGAATCTCTTTTGCAAAGGTAATGACCACGCCGCCCGCAAGGGTGAGAAAGCCGTTGCTTCGCTGGGAGGGATCGTGACTGGAGAAGGAAAGACCGACCTGGACGATGCCCCAGCCCAAGAGAATAAGACCGACGGCGCGGATCAATCCGAAAATGAAGTCGGAGAGATTGTTTACCACGCTGATCGGATCGTTTGCGGCAAAAGCCGTCGTTGCCGTGCCGAAGATAAGCGCCCCGCAGAGAACTGCGGAGCAGTAGAAGCGAAAGGCTTTCCTCCCTCTCCCGCAAAGGGGCGAGGTCTTTCCTTCTTTCAAGGTTTCCTTCTTAATGGTTTTCTTGTTGAACATGTTTTTGTTCCTCCTGTGTTTTTAATTTTTCTTCCAGCTCCTCATCGGAGAGAAGTTCATACATGTTTTCCGTTTCCTCCGCCGCAAAGGATATGGCTTCGCCCACCTGTGCAAAGGAAACGGTAGCGACCGCGTTTTCCGCAGTGCCGTGCCGATAGGGTTCTGCTTTCCCGTCCGTAGTGAGCGCCACATTCGGGTGCTTCAGGATGTCGTACTTATCATCCAGCACCGGCTTTTCGCCGCGAATAAAGAGGATGGCGTTTTGGTTATCCAACAGCCGCACCTCCGCAGCATCCAAAAGCTCGCGCCCCGTGATCTGAAAATTGGTGCTGTAATTGCCGTTCCGCCCCGTGCTTTTGCCGTAGGTGTTGGTGTCGATGGTGGCTTTTCCGAGCAGCTCCGAAACATACTTGTGGGTGGATTGCTCGTTGCCGCCCAAATAAAGGAAGCTATCGCAGTTGCCCACGATGCTTTCCCATTGCTTTTCGTACAGCGCCTTGATCTGCGCCATGTTTTGCAGGATGATGGATACCGACACCTCGCGGGAGCGCATGACGGAGAGGATCTTATCGAAGTCCTCCGGCAGGCTCACATTCGCAAACTCGTCCATGAGAAAATGGACGTGAACGGGAAGCCTGCCGCCGTATTTGTGATCCGCCGAATGGAAAAGCTGCTGAAATAGCTGGGTGTAAAGGATCGACACAAGGAAGTTGAAGCTGGTGTCGTTGTCCGGGATCAGCGCAAACAGCGCCACCTTCTTTTCTCCGAGGCTCGAAAGCTCCAGTTCGTCCGTCGCCGTAAGAGAAGCAAGGCTCTCAAGGTTGAACTTTTCAAGCCTTGCTGCAAGGGTGATTTGAATGGATTTAAGCGTTTTGGCGCTGCCGCTGTGATAGTCCTTGTAATACTTCACGGCGATATGATCGGGCTCTCGCATCTCAAGCCTTTCAAACAGCTCGTCCAGCGGGGATTGATAGCTGTCGTCCTCCTCCCGCACTTCACCGGCGCGAAGCATCTCCATGACCATCGGGAAGTTTTGCTCGTCCTGCGGCGCTTCGTGGTGCAGATAGAAGATCAGCGCAAGCAGCAGCATGGAGGCCGCCGTATCCCAAAACGGATCTTGTGTCTGACTTCCCTTTGGCGTGGTGGATTTGAACAGATTGGTCACAAGCCTTTGCACATCGTTATCGTCCCTTAAATAGAAGAAAGGGTTATAACAATGGCTTTTCTCCATGTTCAGAAGATCCAGCACCCGCACCTCATATCCTTCATGCTCAAGAAGGAAGCCTGTATCACGGAGCAGCTCGCCCTTTGGATCAAGCACCACAAAAGAAGTGTTTGCCTGACAGAGATTGGGCTTGGCGTAAAAGCGTGTTTTACCCGCGCCGCTTCCTCCCACCACGATGGTGTTCAGATTGCGCAGGTGCTTCCTGCCGTCCAAGCCCATGCCGACATGCTGCGTAAAGAGCTTGTTTTCCGCAGACTGCTTTGCTCGGTATTTCCTGCTGACGGCTCCGGCATCGCCCCACTTTGCCGAGCCGTGTTCCTCACCGCGCCGATAGTTCCGGCGGGTGGAGAAGTGGATGCCGAGGAGAAGTCCATATACGAACAATAAAAGAAGGACAGCCTTCAAACTGTCCGCACATAGCTCAATATGAAACGGATCGCGCATTGCTTCCGTAAACCGGGCAATGACGGCGATCAGCCCCCCGGACAAGGCCGGGGCGATCATAAGCCCCAGCCATGTCACGGGCAGGATACCGAACAGGCAAAGAATGCGAAGCGCCCTTTTATCTTGCTGCATCGCGCCTTCGCACCTTCTTGACCGGACAGTCTATTGTTTTTATGAGAACCTCATCAACAATGTCCGTGGGGCGTTCCTCTCCGATCAGTCCGTTTCGCATTTCGTTGAGCGCGTTGATCACCACGCCGTGTTCGTAGCGGTCAAGCTTCAAAATGTGCTTTTCTTCCTTTTCCATCATCCGCGCTCCTTATCGCTCGTTCTCGGAGCCTTGGCTTTCTCCAGCTCGCGGTGCATACGCCCTGTCACATCCTTTGCCACATCACCGATCTCGTTCAGCACGGCGCGGATGTCCTTGGGATCTGCTTCCCGAAAGCTTTCGGGCATACGCGAGAAATCATAGGCGCTCACGTCGATGCCGTAGCGTTTGCCGATAACGTAGGAAATGCAGTAGGCGGAAAAGCCCGCATCCCTGCGGTTATAGTCGGGGTTCGTCCCGGCAAGCTCCGCGTGGGCGATCTCTTTGGAGAGGCTGCGGAAGATGTCGTGGGCTTCCATGCCGCGGCGCACGAAAATGACCTGCTGCTCATGGTCGTAATACGCGCCCATGTTGTCGGGCAGTTCATCCACGCCCGTTACCTGAACGGGGGATTTCCCGATCATCGCCGTAAGAAGCGTTCTATCGTCGTATCGCTGCGGCAGTCTTTGACGAACGCGCGCCGTAGTCTGCGAAATATCAAAGACCTTGCGCACATTCCAGCTCGTGCCGATGCTGCCGTCCTCACGGGTATAGGTGTCGCCCGGCTCCAAAATGGGGATCGCTTTCTGATCCCTTTTAATGGAAGCGCCGAGGTCTTTCCAGCCGTTAAAGTCGCGGATCTCCGTTGCCTGGGGACTTACGGCGTAGATGATAAGCGCGTTGGTGGCGGAATGCTGGATGAAACGCGCCTTAACATCCAAATAGTTCCTGAACTTATCGCCGTCCGTGCTGATCTCAAGAGCGGCGGCTTCTGCGGTGTTGTAGGCATCCTGCCTCTCCGCCTGCTTCTTTGCCGCCCATGCATCCACATCGAAGGGCTCATTTCCGAAGCCCTCTTTGGGCTGCACATCAAACAGATCGTCTAAATTGTTCATAATCTTACCTTCCTTTCGCTTTCGTTTTTTTCCTCTGCGGCGGTCTGATATGCTCGTTCACTTTGGGAGAAGCATCCTTTTTCTTTGAAGCCTCCTCCCGTGCGGGCGAAGCCGCCTCCTTTTCTTTTCTTGCCTCCTTGATCACCCGCAGCGCCTCACGGACGGACGGGCGATCCTCCTGCTTTTTAGCAGTACCCTCGGCGGCTTTGGATCGCATCTCGGAGATAGGCGCGGACGGAGGGGATTTTTCCGTCCGTGCCGCAGTGGGGTTTACCGGCTCCTTTGCCTCCCTGTTTTTGGGCTTCTCCATGAGATCGTCCAATACCCGCTCCGGCTCGGCTTTTTCCTGCACGCCCTTGTCCGGTGCGGGCTGTGATTCTGCCTTCCCTTTTTCCGCACGGCTCTTTTCGATCTCATGCTTGATGGATGCCGTATCGACGGTGGCCAGCTTGAAGCGTTCCACGATACGATTGATCTTAGCTGCATCCTCTGCGCGTACCATGATGTCTGTAAGCCCGTCCGGGGGCGCATTCTTTCCGCGCAGGGCGCAGTAGACCACGCCATAGCGTTTGGCTTCCCTTGTGAACCTGCGCAGATGCTCCTCCGGCAGCGAAAACACTTTCAGCTCCTTCCCTGATTTGAGCATGCCGGCAAGCCGCTGATGGCCTGCGGTTTTGGTCTTATCCTTGTTTTTGAAGATGGTGTAGAGTGCGGCGGCGATATTTTTGGCCGCTGCGCCGGTGAGCTTCAGGGCAACTTCCGTACCCTCAAGGCTTAACCGAACGACCTGTTCCGCCGCGTCGCCTGAACTGTTCATTGCGTAGATCCTCCTCTCTTGTTTGCTCATCCTGTTCGATGGCTTCTATCTTTTCTTGGATTGCGCCGGAGCGCAAAGCTATTCCTTCACAAAGCTTCACCTCCTTCCTGAGTTTTTTAAGCTCCGCCGTAAGCGCCGCGATCTCCGCTTTGACAGATGCAAGCAGTTCTTCATCCGATCTCACAGCGGCGCTGCGCTGTTTCCGGTAAAGTGTGCTTCGGCTTGCCGATGCGGTTTCGATCTTTTGTTCCAGCTCGGCTTTATATGAAGAAAGCTGCTCGGCGGTGTCGATTTCGCACCGGTCAAGCAGCCTTGCTTCTTCTGATATTGCCTCCATTTTCAACAAGTCCTCCCGTAGAAGAAAATGCAGGCGTTTTTGTTTTTCGGGCTTTCTTTGCGGGAAGAAGCCCAAGAGATAGCAGTAGTGGTAATAGAGCGCCCGAAAGCCGGTGGCTTTCTTCGTATCCGAAAGACCGCGGCGGTATTCCTCCCGCTGCTTCCTCTGTTCCGCTTCAGGCATGGGGCGCACCCGCGCATGGGATATGATCCGCTCCCTTATTCGGGGAAGGGAATATTCCTCTCCGAAGTTTCGCACAAGGCGCACAAAGCGTTCCTTGCCCTGCGGGCGAACGGAAATATCCTTTCCGATTTTTATTTCATAGCCCTTCTTTTTGAGCGCGTCCCCAAACTGCCGCTCTGTCATGGAAGCAAGGATCGCTTTATCCACATCGGTCTTAATAAGCCCCCGCCATGTGTGACAGTTTTCCTGCTCCGCCCTCCATTCGCCGTAGTGCTTCGCTATTCCCGGCTGCGGGTTTTCGATCACGGACAGACCGTATTCCCGGCAGAGCGCATCAGATGCCTCCCGCATGGCTCGGTAGTCCTTTCCCGTGCGGTGATACTTGATCCCGTCCACAAAGGAAACGGTGTTTACCACAAAATGATTGTGCAAATGGTTCTCATGATCGAGGTGTGTGGCGACAAGCACCTGATAGCGTTTGCCCCATAGCCTTTGCGCGAGCTTTACGCCGATCTCATGGGCGATCTCAGGCGTAGCTTCGCCGGGGGCAAAGCTCTGATACCCGTGATAGGCAACCGTGCCGTCCTCCTTCCCAAAGCGGCGCTTTGTTGCCATCATTTCCTCTCTTGCCGTTCCCGGATAGCAGTTCACGCCGAATACGAAACGCCGAACGGTGATGCCGCCTTCCCGTGCGCTGCCTTCTGTCTTTTGCCCGTCTGCGGCGTATTCGATAACATCCATGAGGCTCTGAGCCTGCGCGTCCGTCATACCCTGCTTTTCGTAGATTTTGGGGTTATCCGTTTTCTCCGGGTTTTCGATATAGATCACTACGCTCCCAAGCCAGCCCTTGATCCGCCAAATGGATGTGGTTGCCACATCACACCTCGGCTGGGCTTTCAAAAGGCGCGGGCAGGATCACCGCCTCCGTGATCTTTCGGATGGCGTTTTCCAGTTTTCGCACCTCAAGGTCATATCGCTGCGCATCCATGACATTCAGTACATGGGCTTTCACGGAAATCTGATTGAGGTTGTTTCCGATCCCGTGAAGCTCGCGCATCATGGAAAAGTAATCTGCAGGCGGCGCATCGCGGGGAACGCTGCCGGAGATCAGGTGGCGGATATACCCCTCGCGGGAAAGCCCGCTTTTCTTCACGCGCTTTTGCAGCGCCTCCGCCTCCTTGCGGGAGAGGCGTACTTTGATCTCGATGTTTCGTTTGCTCATTTCGTTTCCTCCAAGTGGGTGGTTTCATAGCCGCTTTCTTCGGCGGGCGGTTCAAGGTGCGCATCGGCGGCCTTTGCGATCTGCGCAAGGCACATGGCAAAAACGCCGAAGGTTCCGCCCACCATTGTGCCGATGATAAATATCAATACTCCGTTCATGTCTGTGTCTGTCCTTTCTTCCGGGGGTTGCAGGGGATCGCCCCTGCCAAGCTGCCTTTTGTCCCCAAAAGGCGATGCTTGCGGGTAGATAACAATTCGTTCTCCCGCATGGTCGAACATTGGGTAAAACCTTCCGAAAAAGAAGCTTCAGCGTTCATAGTCGCGGCTTCTTCTATGGCGATTTACGCTGAACTCCACTCCTTTGAAGTGCTCGGCATCCAGGATATAATCGCCGTTCTTCCATCGGTCGGATACGATTCTTTTTGCCTGCTGTTCGTTTTCGGCTTCCACGGTAACGGTCTGCGAAAGCGTTTCCGTAATGGTGATCTCATACTCTTTCATCTCTCAAAAGTCCTTTCATGTTTTTTGTTCGGGGCAAGCCCCATGCGCTGACAGAGGTATTCGTTCACATCCTTTGCTCCATTCGGCGGCGACCCGAAGGTGACATGATACTCTTCCCGGAGCATGGAGTGGATCGTCCGCGCCGCAATCTTTCCGGTGTAATCATTATCGAGCCGCAGCACGATCCGCCGTATGCCGGAATGGTCTTTCAGGTATTGCGTAAGCGCCATGGGCATGGTGCTTTCCTGCGGCTCCGCCTTTGGTCGATACACGCCCGCAAGTGACAGCAGATGATCCCGCTGCCAGTCGATGCCTTCCTGCTTGCAGAGCGTGGCATAGGACAGAAGATCAATGGCACTCTCGAAAAGATGAAGCACATCGCTTTCACTCTTTGCGGGGATGCTGAAAGAAAAGTGTTTATCACTCCCGTACGCCTCGCCCTTGAAGTCCGATCCCGTTCCTCTGAGGCTTGCGTATTTCGCTTTACCACCGGCATCCATTCCGACGAACACAACATTGTGATACGGCGCACTCTCATACAGTCGCCCTGTCCGAATGCAGAAGTCGATCACTTCCTTGTCGATGCCCCGCCCTATTAGATAACTGACAGCCTGCGTATCGCCGCTGCTCCTTGGCGGCAGCACAAGCGCTTTCGGCTTTGGTGATGCTGGCTCCTCTTTCACGGGCGGCAGCATAGCCGCTTTTCCGAGGATCATGGCAACCGCCTCGGTAAAGGGTATCTCTTTCACCTTAATAAGATAGTCCAGTGCGGAGCGCCCGCCGATCCCGCGGGAAAACCAGTACCATTTGCCGTTGCTGATCTTTAGGCTGTCGTGTTCGCGGGTGCAGTAGGTGCTGCCGCCGAAATGCACCAGCTCCTGCGGCTCGTTTGCCCGGAGATAGCTGTAAAGGTCGATTTCCTTCGCCCTTGCAACCTCCTCCGGCGGTATAAATGGCATATAAAAAGCCCTCCTATCTCATAGCGGGATTTGACACACAGGTCTGCTATGTAAAAGAAGGGGTTCGGATATGAAAAGACCGGCTGATCTTCATTAGGAAAATCAACCGGTCTGAATATGAATTTTTCTATTCGTGAGGCGATATTGCTCCATCCTCCGTTGAGAACTTCGCTATTTTTATTGCGAACATCTCAACGTCTATGTGCCAAGCTGCACTTTTTACAGATATGAAAGCGGCAGGGCTACAAGATTCTCCCTCAGATACAGCTTTCTGTCCAGCAGGCAGATGATAGCCCCCATTCCTCGTTTTTTATCGGGGATACCGTCCAGCACATCGAACTCCGAAGCCATGCTCGCCTTGGGAACCGTGGACATCTTGATTTCGATGGGATACAGAATGCCGTTCTCCTGAATGATAAAGTCGATCTCGCCGCTTACCGATGCTTCTTCATCATCGTCCTTCGATTTCTTCTTATCGCTTCCGTTATAATAGAACACATCGAAGTCATACTCCAAGCCCTCGTTGGAATAGGATTTCAGTATTTCGTTGATTACGAATGTTTCAAAGATAGCCCCTGCCATTGCTCCGTTTTTGAGCGTTTCGGGCGTGAGCCAGCGGGTGAGATAGCAGCAAAGCCCCGTATCTCTGAAATACAGCTTCGGTGTTTTAATGGCTCGTTTTAACACACTCGCCGTATAGGGCTTCAGAATATAGATGATGCCGCTCTTTTCGAGGATGGACACCCATTCCTTTACCGTAACTTCCGAAACGGAAAGCTCGGAGGCGATGTTGGCATAATTGACGACCTGTCCTGTCCGTGCCGCAACCGCCGTCATAAACTTCACAAAGGTCATGTGGTTTTGAGCTTTTATCAGGCGGTTCACATCCCGTTCCAAATAGGTTTTTACATAGGATTGATAATAGTCGATCCATTCGCGTTCGGGGTTGGAGTAAAGTTCGGGATAGCTTCCTCTGTGGATGACCGCCCAAATATCCTCCGAATACTTTTTCAGATGCTGCTCTCTTTCGGAGATATACTCGGCGGAAGGAATAAAGTGGCGATTGAAATCCACGCCGTAGATCTCCCGCAGGGATAAGCCGGGAAGCTCCATGATTGAGATCCTGCCTGCCAAAGAATCGCTGACATTCTCCATAAGCTGCAATTTCTGTGAGCCTGTCAGAAAAAAGTTGGAATGCCGATCCGTATTGTCAAGAATTATCTTCAAACGGTTGAAGATGGTCGGGCATTTCTGCACCTCGTCGATCATAAGCGGACAAGGGTTATTCAGAAGAAACAGCCCCACATCCTCGGTAGCCTGTGCAAGCAGGAGATCATCGTCAAACGTCACCTGATTGACTTCCTTAAATATGTGCTTAAAAAGGGTGGATTTCCCCACCTGCCTCGGCCCCGTAAGCAGGATGGCTTTGCTGTTTTTTGCCCGTCTGCTGACGATAGGCGCTATATGGCGATTGATAGAGTACATAAGAATACCTCCGCAAAATCCAAAGTCATACTTTAGATTATACTCGCGGCATTCCAAAAGTCAATAGCAATTCGCGTGAAATCCAAAGTTCTACTTTATATTTTGTTTTTCGCGCTATGTAGGCGGGATACCCCGCCTAAAAGTTGTACCTCCAGTTGTCATATTCCTCTTTGGTGATCTCGCCTTCTCTTAACTGCGCCTGTTTTTCCTTCCACGAAAGAAGGTCAATGGACTGCAGCGTAAACTCCTGATTCGGAATCTCAAGCCGAAAAGCGTAATCATTCTCCGTAATCGTCATGCGGCAGTGATCCTCCAGCGCAAAGAGCAGGTGCATAAGCTCCCGGTCGTTTTCTATGTTCGGAACCGAAAGCGCCGCAGATGCTACGCCGAGAGCGGAGGCAAGCTTCTCACGAAGCAAATAGCGGGGCGTTCGTTCGCCGCTTTCATACTGCGCGATCCTTACCTCGGCGGATAAGGGGCTAAAGCCTGCAAGAAGTCCAAGCTCCTTTTGTGTCATTTGTGCTTTCTTGCGAAAGAATCTTAATCTCTTTCCGATTGACATGATGGTCTTCCTCTCTATCGTTCATATTCCCGCGCCTTTGGTTTCTCCGGCACATCTTCCTCCGGGGCTTCGTCGATCAGCGCGCGGTCTTTCTGATCCATGTTCAGAAGGATGTTCAGCTCCTTGAGCCTTGCGGTCTTTTCGGAAAGCTCATCCTCCTTGGCAAAAGGCGTATTCATTTCCGCCTTTGCATTTTCAAGCTGCACCTGCGTTTCCGCAAGCTCCGCCCGCACCTTCTCCAGCTTTCCGGCTATGCCGTCGATCACATTGTCCATGCGGGTGATGTTGCCGAACACATCCGTTCCAAGCACCACGGTGTGGGATAGCTGCCCCTTCAGGTGGAGCCGGTATTCGTTCTTTACATTGTCATACGAGATGGACATGCAAAAGCCCCGGTATTCACCGATCATATCGGCTTTAACGGAGCCTGTCATTCTTGTGCATACGTCGATGATTGCTTTGCCTGCATCTTCCTTTTCCGCGATATGCTTTCCCATGACCGTGATGCCCGAAAAGCCCTCCTGCGGCTTCGGGTGGCGGGAAGCAAGGTGCGCATCCTGTTCATACCCGACGATTCGCTGCTTCAAGTCCTGAATCTGTTGAGGGTATCTTTTCAGCACCATTTCCTCCAGCGCGTACCGTTGATTCAGATGGCTCGCTTTCAGAACATTCAGCTTGCTCACCTCCATATCGAGGTTGCACTTTTCTATAATTAGCGGATTGCCGGTGGCCAGCGCCTTGATCTCCGAGTAGGACAGCGCCGTTTCGTCAATATCGTCCGCCACGCGCACGGGTGATTTTGAGGTCATGATTTGCGCGATAAACTTCTGTTTGTTCTCCACAAGCTGATAGAGGTAGGCATCAAAGGTGTTTTCCGTTACATAACGGAAGATGTCCACCTCGGCATTCCGATTGCCCTGTCTGACGATACGCCCAAGGCGCTGGGCAAGATCGGAGGGCCGCCACGGGCAATCTACGTCATGGAGCGCCACAAGCCTGTCCTGCACATTGGTTCCTGCGCCCATCTTTTGAGTGCTGCCCATGAGGACGCGCACCTGCCCGGAGCGCACTTTCGCAAACAGTTCCTTTTTCCGCACCTCGGTGTTTGCATCGTGGATATACGCGATTTCCTCCTCCGGGACACCCTTGTCCATGAGCTTTCTTTTCAGATCGTCATAGACATTGAAGCTCCCGTCGTCCTTCGGGGTGGAGAGGTCGCAGAACACAAGCTGCGCGCCGAGCGTTTCTTTGGTGTTCTCCCATATCCGAAACACATTCCTTGCACAGACGGCGATCTTTCCGTTTTCATCGTCGGGGGACAGAGGATTGATCAGGCGCATATCCAGCGCTAACTTTCTTCCGTCGTTGGTGATGCGGAGCATATTGTCCACCTTGGGATCAACGCCGCCCTTTCGGATGGCTTCGGCTCTCTCCGCAAGCCCCGCGATCATTTCCTGCTGCAATTCGGAGGGCTTTATGACCTCGGTATGGAAGTTCGCCTTTGGCACGGGGAGCTTCAGCATATCCGCAGTTTGAATATCCGCCGCCTGCTTGAAAACGGACATGAGTTCGGGCAGATTGTAGAACTTGGCGAACCTTGTCTTTGCTCTATACCCGCTTCCCTCCGGCGAAAGCTCAATAGCCGTGATCGTTTCCCCGAACGCCGCAGCCCAATCATCGAAGTGGAGCATATTCATTTCTTCCAGCATCCGATACTGCAAATACCGCTGAATGGTGTACATCTCCACCATGGAGTTACTGATCGGCGTACCCGTTGCAAAGACAGCGCCGCGCCCTCCCGTGATCTCGTCAAGGTACTGGCACTTCATAAACAGGTCGCTGGATTTCTGCGCTTCGGTCTGCGCGATGCCGCCCACATTCCTCATCTTCGTTGCGAGAAACAAATTCTTAAAATAGTGACTTTCATCCACAAAGATGCGGTCAACGCCCAGCTCCTCAAAGGTCACAAGGCTGTCCTTGCGGCTCTGATCGTTCAGCTTGGCAAGGCGCACCTCAAGCGCGTGCTTTGTACGCTCAAGCTGCTTTACGGTGTAGCGTTCCGCCTTTGCGCGCTTTGCTTCCTCTATGCCGGCTATGATCGTGTCGATCTGACGGCGAAGGAGAACTTCCTGCCGCTCGGCTGACATGGGTATCTTTTCAAACTGGCTGTGTCCGATGATTACCGCATCGTAGTCACCGGTGGCGATCCTTGCGCAGAACTTCTTGCGGTTCTTCGTTTCAAAGTCCTTCTTCGTTGCCACAAGGATATTGGCGGAGGGGTAAAGCTGGAGCCATTCCGCCGCCCATTGCTCCGTGATGTGGTTGGGAACGACGATCAAAGACTTGGTGCAGAGCCCTAACCGTTTACTCTCCATAGCCGCCGCAACAATTTCGTAGGTTTTCCCGGCACCAACCTCGTGGGCAAGCAGGGTGTTTCCGCCGTACATGATGTGGGCGATGGCATTGATTTGGTGCGCCCTCAGCGTGATCTCCGGGTTCATGCCCGAAAAGCGGATGTGCTGCCCGTCGTATTCGCGGGGACGGATGGAGTTGAAGGTTTCGTTGTAGATGCCGCACAGCTTCTCGCGCCTGTCGATGTCCCGCCATATCCATTCGGAGAACTTGAGCTTTATAAGCTCCTGACGATCCTGCGCGATAGCTGTTTCCTTTTTATTCAGCACCCGCTGCTCGTTTCCGTATTCATCTATGACCTTGTCAAAAACGCGCACGTCCTTCTGATTCAGTGTCTGCTCCAAAATGTGATAGGCGTTGATCCTTTTTGTTCCGTAGGTGGTAAAGGTCTTTACATTTCCGCTGTCGGCGCTCTTGTTGGTGATGTTCCATTCTCCCGTAGCCTTTGAATGAAGGATGTGGATGCGATCACGCCCGTAGTAGCCGGTTCCAAGCAGCTCATGCATGAATTGCTCGTACATTTCTATGGGTATCCAGTTGACTCCGATGCGTACACCGATCTCGCCTGCGGTAAGATCAACAGGCTGAACCGCCGTAAGCGCGGCGATGTTCCGCTCGATCCGATCTTTCTTTTCAGCGGGTAAAGCCTCCGCCATAGCCTTGGCCATGCGGAGCTTTCTTCTCACATTCCCGGAGAGGTATTCATCCGCCGTAACAAAGGGGTAGCGGGAAAGCTCGGTGTGAGCCTGCGGGATTTCGTCCGCGCTCTCGGCGCAGCGAATGTCACGGAAGATAACGCCGGAAAGCTCCTGCTCCAGTTCCGCCTCGGTTTTCCCCGACAGCTCAGCCATATACGCCATATCCACACCGGCTTTTTCGGAGATGGAAACGGCAAGGGCTTCGGCGGCGGTATCCACGCTCGTTACCGGCACATGGGGGCGAATGGTTCTTTTTGTGAACATATCCGCCTTGGCTTTGAAATTTCCCTCCTCATCCAGCACCTCAAGAGAGGATAGGAGGCAGTAGCTCGCATCCTCGCCAAAGGCAAGGCTGTTTCCCCGGCTGGTAAGCAGCCCGTACTTCTTTGTGAAGTCATCGTAGAGCCGATTCAGCCTGTTTTGCTCCGCCTTGATCTCGCTTTCCGGGTAGTCCTCGGTCTGAAGCTCGATCACCTTTCGGACACACTCGCGGATGGCGATCATGCCACGGATACGGTTTTCCGCCGTGACGGATACCGAAACGGGATGCATACGGGAATTTTCCCTAAAGTAAAGCGCACCGTCTTTGATCGTGTAGCTGAAATTACGCACCGAAGGATCGGCCCCGATTGAGCGGTCTTCCTCGTCCTCGGAAAGCTCCTCCGCCTCAAACGCCGCGATCTCGGCATGGAGGTTGGAAACGGCATCCCGAAGTTGCTCGGAGAGGTCTGCGCCTTCCTCTGCTTTACACGCGCTGTCCATGCCGAAGCGGGTGCTTTGCATGACCATATTGCCCAGCACCATATCCGGGTGCTGCACAAAATAGCGGTTCATTCGGATACCGTTTTCGTCCGTGTCCAAATGTACCCAATCCGGCTCTATATCCGTCATACGGTCGCGCTTCTGCAAAAAGATGATGTCGCTTGTGACTTCCGTTCCCGCGTTCTTCTTGAAGGCGTTATCCGGCAGGCGGATGGCCCCGATGAGGTCGGCGCGCTGTGCAAGGTACTTGCGGACGGCGGAGTTTTCCTTGTCCATCGTTCCCTTGCTGGTGATAAAGGCGACGATGCCGCCCGGACGCACCTTGTCGAGGGCTTTTCCGAAGAAGTAGTCGTGGATCAGGAAGTGATGCTTATCGTACCTCCTGTCCAAAACGCGCAGATCACCGAAGGGTACATTGCCGATAGCCACATCGAAGAAGCTGTCGGGCATATCCACTTTCTCAAAGCCGTTTACCGCGATCCTGCTGTTTTGATAAAGCTGCTGTGCGATCCTGCCGGAAATGCTGTCGATCTCCACGCCGTAGGCGCGGCTTTCTGCCATGCTCTGCGGCAGCATTCCGATGAAGTTTCCTATGCCGCAGGCGGGCTCTAAGATGTTGCCCTCACGAAAGCCCATCTGCGAAAGTGCGTGATACACCGCCTCGATGATAACGGGAGAGGTGTAAAATGCTGTCAGGGTACTGGCTCTTGCGGCGCTGTATTCCTCCTCCGTAAGCAAAGCTTTCAGCTCCTGATACTTGCTGTGACCTTCCTCAAAGCAATCCGCAAGCCCGCCCCATCCCACATACCGTGACAAAACCTCCTGTTCCTCCGCTGTAGCAAGCCGACCTTCCTCCTCGATCCGCTTTAAGGTACGGATCGCCGCGGCGTTGGCGGCGTACTTTTCGCTCGGTGTGCCGTAGCCAAGCTCAGGATCGGTGATCTTGAACTGTTTTCTCTTTTCAGCCGGTATCTCCGGGCGAAGCACATCGAAGGTGATACGCTCCCGTTGGTTTTTCGGCGGAGCAATAGTCGATTCTTTGACTTCCGCGTTAGGCGGCATATTGACAGGCAGGATGCTTCCTTCCTCAAAGGCGAAAACATCCTGTCTCGTCTTTTCCGAAAGCTCAGAAGCGAGCATGGCCTGCCGAAGCATTTCATCCGCGCGGCTCTGCGGTTCCTGCGTTTTCTTTTCAAAAGCTTCCTCCGCATCTGCGATCATGGCGGAAAAATCCAGATTGGCAAGATAGTCGTTCAGTTCCGAAAGGCTATCGCAGGCATTGGTATAAACCGTTTCGCCGTCCACGGCGTAGATGATTCGGTAGTTTACAAGATCTGCATATACCTCTATCGTGTGTTCGTGGTCGCCGGTGCTTGAAAAGGCGAGGTCTACATGGGAAAGATCGGTAAAGTCCGCATCACTTTCAAACTCCTCCTGACAGTAGGCATTAATGAGAGCAATCGTTTCTTCAAGGTCGGAGGAAGCGGCTTGCTGCGCCATATTCTCCTCCGCACTTTCGGGCAGGGAGAGCGGCTCATGCTTTTCTCCAAACAGGGAGTATTCGCCGTTGATATACGCTGTGAGCGTGACAAGGGCTTCCTGTCTTGCGTTGTAATAACGCTCCTCCGGCTTTGTGTCGTCCGCTACGGATACCAGCATTTGGCGGATTTCCTCGACCTTCACCGAATCGGTAAGCTGTTCCTGCACCTCCTGCACACCTTCCCAATAGCTTCCGATAGGGTTTACGCTATACGGGCGAGGCTGTGCTTCCGGCACATCAAAAAAAGCGCCGTGAATAAGCCTTGCAAGCTGCTTGTGCTCATATTCCTGCATGGCGGCACGATCTTCATCCGAGAGAAAGCGCCCCTGCCGGATCATGGTGTCGATCCTTTTTACCACCTTGTTCCATGACCATTCGATCTTGGCGTATGGCTCTGACATACTCCCGTGGCTGAACATAAAGCCTTTGCTTGTGTATGTTCCCGAATCGTTTCCGCTTGTGAAGCCGCTGTATTCACCGTGGTGGCTTCGTACATACCTCTCCCTGTCCTGCGTGTCTGCATGGGCAAGAAAGAACGCATAGACTCCAAGGCGATAATCTGTACCGCCTCTCTGCAGATGCTTATCTATCTCATCCAGCGAGATAAAGAAGCGCCGCTTCGGATCGTAATCCTCTGAGGCGCGAAACAGAATCGGCTCACGCTGTAAATCCTCAAGCTGTGAAAGCATCTCTTTCGGATGGTGAAAATGAAAACGCAGAATATCCCTGTTTTCCTCATACGCCGCCGCGAAGGAGCGCATCTCATCCGCAAGCCTTTGCAGGCTATCCGGCTCTTTGAGAAGCGCAGCGAGCTGCTTTTCCGTTTCGGGATAGCCCCCTGCGGAGCAGGCAAGGCTGATTAGAGGAAGCAGGTTTTGTTTCTTTGCATCATCGGAGAGGTCGCCGCGCAAATATGACAAGCGCTGCGCCATTATGCGGATTTCATACTCCGCTGTGCGGTCGATCTCGCTCTGCGGCATATACCGCCCCATATCCAAAAGCTCCCTTATGCGCTTTGCCGCTTCCTCCCATGATAGAAGCATGGAGGCTCCGCCTCGCACACTTTCGCCGCCTGCAATGCGGATGCCGCCCTCGCCGTACCAAATGGAATACTGCCGCTCGTTCAGATAGAAGCCCGCTCCGTTTTCACCGTAGTGCCGCATGAGGAACAGCGCGTTATCCGAAAGGGATTTGTCCTTCATGAAGTAGGCACAAATAATAAGGCGGCTGTTTTGGTCGTTCGCACCGATGCAAAGCGCCTCGTCAATGACCTGCTGGGGATAGCGAAAGTTCATGCTCACAGGCTCGGCAGAGGCTTCGGCTTGCTGCATGGGCAATCCCGAAAATTCAAACAGGGACATCTGCTGAGCTTCCTCGGTTTTCAGCCCCTTGATGTCCCTGTTTATATGATACTCGCCCTTTTCGATGATCTGAGCGGTAAGCTCCGCCACGACCTGCCATGAGAATACGCTTTCGCTTGTGCGGGAAGGGTAAGCGCCCTCCCACATAAGAAGTCCGCTTTCCAGCGGCTTATACCCCACGCGGGTGCGGTTTTCACCCACAAGGATTTCCGTGTAGCGATCCTGATAGGCGGATTTCAGATATTCCGCTCGCTCCGCTGTATCGGGATGCACGGAAAAGAACATCTCTATCTGCGCTTTTTTGTATTTTAGATCATCCTCCGTGTTTGCGAGGATTGCGCCGATATACGCTTCATTCAAAAACGCAGGGAGTTCTTCGCCCCCTGCGTTCTCCGGTGATTCTTCAATTATTTCCTCCGTCGCTGCTTCCGCTTCCTCGCTTAGCTGTGGATCAGCTCCGTCAGGATCGTTTCCTCCGCCGCCTGCCTGATGCTGTTCATAAGCCCTACCCACTTCATCTGATCGGTCGCTTTCAGCTCCTCCGTCACGCCCTGCGCCTTCGCCATCTGCGATGTGATCTGTTCCATCCGGCTCTTTGCCGCCTGCTCGATCTCCATAAGGTGCGCTGTCAGCTTGCCGCCCGTAAGAAGGTTGGTATAGGTCACTCTGCGGTGCTTCATGAGAAAGCTTCGCCGCATCAGGGCGTATTTCCCAAGCGTTACCTCCGGCTCCTGGGGCGGAAGCAGATTCGGCAGCAGGTATCCGTCCTGCATCGTGTAGATCAGTTCGTTCATATTCGTTGCTCCTTTCCTGTGCGGTTTTTCTTTCTGCGGGTATAGGATACTCATCTTTGGGGACATTTGCAAATGTGCGATTTTGTTTTTGCGGCTGTCTTTCTATGGCATGGACGGTGCGGGAGATCTCCGAAAGACACATCCTTGAGATGTCACCGATGGCAACGCCAAGGGCGTTGAGTGTTTCCGGGGTGTTGAAGTCTATCGCGTTTCGGAAATCATCATCCACGAAATAGCCGGAGGGATCAATGCCGCAGCGGGACAGCAGCATATATCCCACGCTGTTTTCCAGCATACGGCGATATTCCACCTCGACATTCAGCTCATCCAGTTCCTCAAGGTAGCTGTTTTCCGTGTAATAACGAAGTTCACGGAGATAATCGCCCATATTGTCCTGCACCGCGTTTTTTGCCGCAGAGAGAAGAACGGATGCAAAATCCGCCTTGCTTTCGGGTTCTCCGAAGCTGTTCTCCAGCGCCTCCGCGACCTCTGCTTCATATCCGCTTCGCATCTCCCAAAGCGGCACGGGGCGGGCAAAGCGGCTTGCATGGGTGTCGGAAATATCAAAATAGTATTTCAGACGGGTGCGACCTGGGCTGTCCTTGTCAAAGACCGCGATACCCGTTGCTCCACGGTTTACCCAGCGCCCAAAGTGTTCATTCCATCGCTCTATCTCCAGTACCGCGGTGGCATCCGGGCGCTGGGCATACAGAAGGAGCTGCTCATCGAACGAAAGCTTGTAATTGCGGCAGGCAACCGACAAAAACCTCTGCCATTCCTGCGGCTTGGTCACGCGCTTTTGTGTTTGCTGATACAACTCTGTGATAAGATCAAATTTTCTTGCCATCGCCGGGTTTCCTCCTATCTTTCAAATTCTCTGTTTTTGTTCTTTTGCGGCGGGTGTGCCTCCATATACTCCCGCAAGGTGCGGCTTACACCTTCATAGTTCCAATCCTTTTCGGGATCGATATTCAGATACGCATTGTTGAGCCGCTTGTCCGGCACAAGCTCTAATTCCTCGTTTGAGATGAGCGTCCCCCAATGATTGACCATGATCCATTCTCCGATTTGACAGGGATCGCCCCGTCCGTAATCATCATGGCGCACCTCATACATAAAAAGCCCCTTCGGAACGCTGCTTTTATCTACCCGAAGGCAGGTGAACAGCATGGATTTGCCAAGCACCGTGACTTCCTCAAAGGTTTCTTTTCTCGCATCGATTCGGTTGCTCATACCTTCACCTCTCAATCGCAGCGGGCTGCTTTGCGCGGGGAATGGAAAACCCGTAGACCTTGGCGATGTCGTCGCCCAATCTACGGGTGATCCTTGTTATATCCGCACGGGTTGCAATGCCGCGATACAGTTTTTCTTTCAGCAGGTCGATCTGACTTTCTCTTACACCGTCCTTATATGTGCGGTAAAGGTAATGATTTGTGCCGTCATGGTGGATGGCATCGCAGCGCAGATCGCCAAGCCTGTCCACATACCAGGTGCTGTAATCCGTATCCGAATGCAGACAATCCCTGATGTTTCCGCTCTCGATCTCCTTATATCCGCTGCGCCTTCCGTTCCAAAGTCCGAGATCGGCAACCACAAGTATGGGCTGATTAAGCTGAATGTTGAGATTGCACCGCTCGTCAGCCAAATAATCGTTGTTGATCTCGTACATAAGAGACATACGCTCGTTTTCCGATAAATCAGGGTATTCGGATTCCAGATCATCTTTCCAATCGTCATAGTCCAGATCGTAATTGCTCCAAATGATATGCCGCTCATCTCTCATCTTGCATCACCTCGATCCTTTCCGTTTTTCTTGATTGCGCCTTTGCTTTCCTGTGTTTTCGGCAAGTTCTTTTGCCGATATTCCCAATATTCAGGGTGGTATGCCTGCACACTTGCGTTGATCGCTTTTTCATACGCTTCGGACGAAAGCCGACCGCTTATCGGTGCTTTGAACAGGTTCTTGTCCATAAGCTCCCGCAGCGCAACCTGTGCATCGCAGTCCTCCTCGAAACAGAGATAATCGCCCTCTACGAAGCCGCATTTTCTCGCCGCTTCGGAAAATATGCGCTCGGCAGCATTCATGCGCACCATGATCCCGCCGTGTCCCGCCGTGCTGACGGAATACACGCCGCTGCAAAGCTCCGTGCAGGTCTGTACCTTGCCCCACGGGGATAGCTTCGGCTCCCTTGCTTTCTTTTCATCCAGTATCGCTTGCAGCTCCCGCACCTTTTCCGCAGCGCGTTCCACAAGGTCTTTCTGTGCGCTGAATAAATCGCTAAAGTAGTGCCCCCAATAGTAGTAATCGCCGCCGTCGCAGCGCCATGTCACAAAGCTTTGCGCGCTGTGCTGATTGACACCAAGCACGAACTCATGCTCGTCTATGTGGATGGAGTCGGTGATGATATACCCTTCATTGATTCGTAAGCTCATTTTTGTTCTTCCCCTCCTTCGTCCTTCAAAGCCTTTTGCAAAAGCGCCGCCACAAGCTGCCCTTTGCGCAGATTGTTCTTTTCAGACAGTATCTTGTTCTGCACACAAAGAACTGCGCGAATGTTCGGCACCGTGATATTCGGTATCTCCACCATTTCCTCCGGCGTTACCGTGAGGATTTGGACGGGTGAATAGCCCGCCTCGGCAAAGATGCGGAAAAGCCTTTGCTCAAATCGTTCTTTTTTCATGTTCTGCACTCCTTTCCAAATTGGGTATGTAAGCGGGCGGCTTTTCGCCGCCCGATGAGGAGTGTCTTACTTTCTCTTGCTTCTGACCTTCAGGAAGATCAGAGCGCCGACGATAAAGACCACAAGCACGATCCCGATGATTGTTTTAGGTTCCATTATTCAGCATCCCCCTTTCTCTTTTTTCTTGCGGCAAGGAAGCCGCATACTGCCATGCCCATGAAGCTAAAGCCCGTAAGTGCGTACCAAAGAGCTGAATTTCTGTTATCCCCGGTCTTTGGTGTGTCACGAAGCTCGTTGTGCATTACCACCTTGGCAATGTCGCCTGCGGTGACGGTAACGATCTGATCCGCAGGAAGAACATAGGCTGCGGAAACGCTGTCGGATATCTCGGAAACGCGGTAGTCCCCGATGCGCAAACCTTCGATCAGGATCTCGCCGTTCCCATCCGTCGTAAAGACCTGCTCATATCCGTTCGGCCCGGTCACGCGGAAGCTGAAGCCCTCGACCTTCTTATCCGAGGAAGTCTTGAAGATTTTAAGACCACCCCTTTGCGGAGAATTGACAAAGCCTACGCCTGCTTCGTTCTCCACGATTACGGTTTCACCATGTTCCTTGATTTCAAAGTAGTAGGCGTTTTCATCCAAAACGAAGCCCTCCGGGGCTTTTGTTTCCTTCACAAAATACCCGCCGTAGGGAAGCGCGTCCTGCTCATATACGCCGATGCTCACTTCGCTCAGCTCGCCAAGCTTCTCATCATCCGCATCAAGCTCCTTGTTGCCGTTGCTGTCACGGTAGAGTTCAAAGATCGCGCCCGCAAGCTTGCTGTCGGGAAAGTCTTGATCCACCTTCACAAGCTGCACTTTGCCGCGGATAGGCGCGTTTTCGATTTCGATCTCGATCACTTCACCGTGTTCGGAAACGGATACCTCGTAGGCGGTTTCTGAAAGGATGAAGCCTTCGGGCGCTGCGATCTCACGAACGATCCATGCGCCGTAAGGCAAATTGGCAAAAGAAAAGCTGCCATCCTCGGAAGAGATGACAGTCATGATTGCCGTGTCCGCGCTGAACTCCGTTTCATCGCTTCGGAAAAGCCCGATCAGCGCACCCGCGAGCCCTGTTCCGTTATCGTCCTTTTTCAGCCCGTGGATTTCACCGTAAAGAAGCTCGTTCTGAATGCTCTCGCCGTTGTTTGCGAAGATCTCCACCACGGCGGTTTCCTGCCCAGCGTATTCAAACACTACGGGGTATTTCTCGTCCGAGATAATATAGTGCTGATCCGTGGAAAGCTCCTTCAGATAGTAGCTTCCAAAGGGGAGATCGGTCTTGCACTCGGCATGACCTATCTCGTCAAAGGTGACGATCTCTAAAAGTCCGTCTGTTGGGATGATTGAGCCATCAAGCGCCGTCAGCGTTTCCGCCGCATAAAGCCCGAAGGTAACGGCGGAAAGCTCGCCGTTCATGCCGATGCCGAAGGCTTCGTTCTGTTCAAGCGTTTTGAAGATGGACACCCTCACGCGCTGGCGCTCGTTATAAAAGCCCGCAGCCGTTTCCGTGATGGAGATTTCCTGTCCCGCATATACAAGCTCCACAATATGCGCTTCGTTGTTCAACACCATACCGAAGGGCGCTTCGATCTCTTTTACCTCATATTTTCCGAGGTACAGAAGCCCGCTTTCGGCTTCACCGTTTGCATCAGTGGTTACGGTATCCACAAGTTCACCGAAAGCATAACGAATCGTGCCGTCCTGCGTAACAATATCCTCGGCGGCTCTGATCTCATACACAGCGCCGGGAAGTCCGCAGACTGCAAAGACGGGACGATAGATTTCCTTGCCCTCCGCCACGGTGGAGAACATTTCGCCGGTTTTCCCGATTCGGATGATGCCCTTCTGCGGCATATCCTCCTTGGTGACTACGATGACCGTGATGGGATCGTCCTCTGAAACATCGTCCTCCGTCACATCGAAGTATACCGGTGTCGGATCGAGCACATAGCCATAGGGAGCGGATACCTCCACAAGCGCATAGCCTGTCCCGCGCTCTAACTTTTCCGGGGTGATAAGATACCCCTCGTCGTTGGTGTAGAAGGTGTCGATGACCGTTACTTCGGGATAGGTGAAGGTCTGCGTGATAAGCGTTCCGTCAGGGCGGTAGATCTTGAAGCCTGCTCCCGCGTAGGCAATGGGATTACCCGTTTCGGCATCCACCTTGACCACCTTGAGATAGCTTTCAAAGGCAGCGTTGTTGATAATATAGCGGTAAATGTGTCCATGTTCGGAGATATACACATCGAAGGGCGGCATAAGCTCGCAGCCGTCCCAGCCCGAAGTCTGCTCCACGGTGTAGATGCCGTAGGGCAGCTCCTTAGTTTCGGCAAAGCCGTTTTCATCGCAGACAAGATAATCCCTTTCGCTGTCATTGGCGGCATCATAGCTGCCTGCGGATTTAAGATAGACCGCAAAGCTCGCGCCTTCCTCCGGCGTTTCGATCTGCGTTTCGCCGTTATCGCAATGCTTGATGATGGCGATCCTTCCCTTGACGATTCTCTCGGTCACATCCATGGAAATCGGGTTATACTCAATGGTGAAGTGTTCCGCTTCCGCGCCGACAGGGTGGATCGTTTCATCCAACAGATACCCCTCGGAGGGGCTGATCTCGCGGATCGTCCAGTTATCGCCGCATACATAGTAATCGGTGGTAAAGCTGCCGTTTGCATCGGTGGTGTAGGTGTCGATCAGCTCATCGCCACGGTAAACCCCATATACCGCACCTGCAAGCGAAGCATTGCCCTGCGGCGTTCCCGTTTCGCTGTCGCGCTTGTTCACCGTCGCATTCCACTTTTTCAGGATATTGATGAATGTCTGCTCCGTAACGGCATTCCATTCAATAGCGGTCGTTTGGTCTGCGGGGACGACATAGCGGTTGGGCGTGTCCACCTCCTCAAGCACATAGCCGGAGCCGGGCAGTATGCCCGTAAAGTACGCCTTTCCCGTGCTGTCCGTCACGGCATATTCATCGACGGCGATGCCGGAGAAGGAAGTGCCGTAAAGGTGGAAGCGCATACCCTCAACAAAATCGTCCTCCGAGGTCTTGATAACCGTGAGATCGCCGCGCTTGAGTACATTGTTGAAGGTAACGGTTGCCGTCTGTCCGCTCACGACCGTAACGGTTTGGGAGTTTTGCGGCTCATACTGATCCGAAGCCTGCTCGGTAACGGTGTATGTGCCGGGAACAAGGTCGTCGATCAGGATCGTCCCGTCGCTTCCTGTCACTACGGTCTGCTCAATGCCCTCGCCGCTGATTGTGAAGCGAATGCCGGAAACCACGCCGTCCTCCGAGGTCTTTATAAGCTTAACAGCGCCGGTACGGGTTTCCACATTGAGATAGCAGTAAACGGGATCGGCGTTCTCCACGCCGGTCACAACATCCTGCAAGGTGTCCGAGCCGTATGCGATCAGCTTCGCACCTGAGCTTACAACGGGAATGTTGTTTCTGCTCGCCGTGATCCTGACAGTATGGCTGAAAGCCTGAGTCGCCGTAAGAGTCAGCGTATTGCCTGATTTGGAAACGGAAACGCTGCTGTCGGAACAGGAAAAGTCGTACTCGGAAAGAACGCCGTTTGTATCCGCGAGGGTGAGCACATACTGTCCGTTCTGATACTCCATAGCCGTTGCAGCGGAATCGGGTGAAGCGGACATGAAACTTGGGATGGTGTTATGGCGTGTCAAAAGCGCCACGATCTCGTCATATACCGCTCTCGATCCCGCGTTGGGGTAGTTTTCGCCGTAGTGAAGCTGATAGGCGGTGTTACTCGTCTGTTCATACGGCGCGGTGGCGTTTCTGCATCCGACAACGAACTCCCAAAGAAGTGTCTGTGTTGCCATCCACTTTTCATCGTCGCTGCCGGTGAAGCTGTCGCTGTTTCCCTGATAGCCGTACAGAAGTGCAAGCCCCACGGCTTTCTTCTGACCGGCTGAAAGAGAGTTCCATACCTCCGATGAACTCTCATACAGAGTATCTCCCGTATGCAGCGGAACGCCCGGCTCCAGACAGAAGGCCGTGGAGCCGTCCACAAACATTCGGAATTTCGGTTCCCCGATGCCTCCCGCATGATAGCCGTTGATGATGGCTTCGCCGTTATAGAACATGGGGTTTCCGTCCGCATCGCAGGCGCGGTGGAAGGTGATCGTAACGGCATCGCCCTCAGCGGCAAACGCCGAGATAGGCACTATGGAAAGCACCGTAAGCGCGGCAAGCATGAGCGCCGCAAGTTTCTTGAATGATCTGAAAATCATGTGTGTAATCCTCCTTGAAATGGTTACCGGCTGAAAAGAAAGCCGGAAATAAAATGCTCCGCTGTTTCTTTAGCGGAGCCGGTAATAAAAATCTCTTTTTCGGTTGGTACAGCAGGTATTAAAGGGGGTGAGGTGTGGAGAGGGGGAAAGCGAAAAGCCGCGCCCTCCAGCCCTCAAAAGGGTACACTGCCCCCTTGGTTGGAAAGTTTCACCGCTCCATACTGCGCTGGCGTTTGCGGTAAAGCTCCAGCGCCTTGATAATGGTATCCTCAATGGTTTTCGCGGGCGTCCCCGGCGAGAAATACTTGCTGATACGCTCCCTGGGCATACGGAACTGCTCCTTCTGATTGGGTTTTTCCTCCTGCATGATGGACAGGATCACATCGCTTGACAGCTTTCCCTCCTCATAGAACTTTCGGAGCTTGATTGCCTGCACATGGGATGGCGTACACTCCTCCAAGCCCATGATTTCAAACAAGGCTTCCTGCTCCTTTTCGGGAAGATATGAAAGCTCCACGGCGGGGCGCATGGCAATCCTGCCTTCGTCCACCATGTCCAGCAGGGACGGGATAAGGTGTGTTAGGCGGATATAGCGTTGGATTTGGGTGTTGCTGTCGGGAGAATTGCTTGCCAAAAGCTCCCTTGATGTTATACCCAACCTCTGTCCCACTGGGACAGAAGTTAAATCCGTCCGCTGTCCCTGCCTTTTCATAGCCTCTAACTTCATTCTATAAGCAAAGGCTTTTTCCGACAGCAGCAGGATTTCCCGCTGCAAGTTGCTGTCCACCATGATGATAATGGCTTCATCGTCGGTCAGCTCGCGCACAAGGCAAGGCATGGTTTCCATCTGCGCGATCTCGCTTGCCATCTTGCGCCTGTGTCCTGCAATCATCTCATACCCGCCCTCCGGTTTGGCTCTCACCATTCCGGGGACAAGTACGCCGTACTGCTTGACACTTTCCGCCATTTCCATCATGGCTTCGTCCATACGCACCTTGAACGGATGGTCGGGAAAGTCGCTGATCTCCGAGAGCGGAATATCCACCACGGCTTCACGCTTTGCCTCATCCCGTTCCTCCTGCGTGGTGAAAAGCTCATCTACCGAGGTCAGAAGACCTGACACGCTGTTTTTCGCCAATGTCCAACACCTCCTTTGTCAATCTGCGGTAGGCATCTGCCGCCCGTCCCTTTGGATCGTGGAGAAAGATACTCCTGTCCGCCGTGCTGATCTCCGCAAGCCGCACCGTTGAGGGAATGACGGCGTTTAACACGGGAAGGTGCTGGCCGAAGCTCGTCCTTACCGTCTGCACGATCTCCCTGCGGAACTTGGTTTCATTGCTCATGGTGAGAAATACACCGCCAACCTTCAGCTTGGGATTGATCTGCCGCTTGATGCTTTGGACGGTTCCGATAAGCTCCGTCATATCCTCTGCGGCAAGGTAATCCGCCTGCACGGGGATCAGCACATAGTCCGATGCGGAAAGTGCGTTGATGACCAGCATACCGAGGGACGGGCGGCAATCCAGCAGCACATAGTCGTAGTCCTGCTTCACAGTGTCAAGGTATTGCCGCAGTACCGTTTCACGGCTCATGACATTCACCAGCCCCACTTCAACAGCGGACAGGGAGCGGTTTGCCGTAACGAAGTCGAAGCCCTCGCTGTGGCGCATGATCTCAGGGTGTTCCTTAAAAGCTGTTCCCGCCACAATGCCGTCCATGACATTTCCGAGGGTAAGCGGAAGCTCATGCGGTTTGCGCTGCCCCAGCATCTTAGTCAGATCGCCCTGCGGATCAACATCCACAAGCAAAACCTTTTTGCCCTCGGCTGCAAGCCCTGCCCCGATGCAGTAAACGCTGGTGCTTTTGCCTACGCCGCCCTTTTGATTGGCTACGGCAATCACTTTCGTTTTCGCCATTGGGATTTCCTCCTTTCAAAGATTTAGCCGCCTGCGGCGAAAGCAAGCGGCTATGTATGGGTATGAAAAAAGCCGCTTACTCTAAAATCGAATAAGCGGCTCTCGTGAGAGGTCGATATGTAATTGTAAGCATTATACCTTGCTAATCTTGATGATAAGTTCGTCCACGCAGTCCGTGTGTCTGCCTTCCCGAATGAGCTTATTCTTCAGTTCGATAAGGCTGCGGAGGATAACGCGGGTTTCTTCCGTGCTAACGGTAAGATAGTATTTCAGCTTCTTCATGGATTCTTTCCTCCTTTTTGCTTCCATTATATATGTAGAAGCAGGTGTCCGCAAATGTGCGATTGAGGGAAACGCATAAGCCTGTCAGGTTGAACTGTTTACAGACTTGCGCGGTTTTTCCTTATATTTCAGCCATTTAGCTGTATTTCTTGAGCAAAGATAAGCGTGGGTTTGGTGTGGTTTCTTTAACTATGTGAATCCTCGTTTTCCCACTTGGAAACAGCCTGAGCCGAAACGGCGAGCTTTGCAGCAAGCTCCTCTTGTGTCATGCCGATCCTGCGCCTGTTTTCTGCGATTCTTGATCCGATTGTGTTCATTTGTTTTTCCTCCGAGTGTTGTTTTTGATGAAGGATGCTGCTGCCGGGCAGCGGTGTACGCAATCCTTATCGTGGTGAGATTATAGCACTGTGTTCAAGGAAGACGGAAGCGATGAACGGTTGAAATTCGGCATTTCTCTCAACCTATGGTTGCGAAAAGACTAAACTTGCGGTTGAGTCGCCGCAAGTAAGACGATGAATCATGCTAAGTGTCCTTTAATTCCATGCAAACAACCGAAACCCTGGTTCAGGAGAAAACGGCAATTTCGTTCAAAGGAAAGAGCCGAAGTCGAATTTCGCCGATTATGCGGCTGCGGGGAATGATGAATGCCTGCACCTGCTGCGGTGCCAACTCGGAACGATCGTCGGGCAGCACGAGAAAGCAGTCGGTCGGAATCAATTCCGACAGGTCGATTTCGGAATCAAACGGCACGGCATAGTCCGATTCATCCAACAACTTGTTATCAATATAGATCAACCCGCCGCGAACGGTGAACCGTTCACCGGCAAAGGCAACGATTCTTCCGATTTCGCGGGTGTGGCTGAGTTTGTTCCCTGTTTTGTAAATCACCGAATCGCCGCGGGAAAATCCGAAGACATATTTGCCGACTCTGTCCGCAAGCACGCAATCTCCGGCGACGAAATCACAAAGCCCGCTTTCGGTAATGAAAAACGGGCTGAAGATAACATAAAAAACAAGTGCTGCCGCAAGGGCACAACCGCAGACGGCAGCACAGATATTCAACAAACGATATTTAACCGCAGTCGATTTGTTAAAACGCCGGGCAGGCATCAGTATATACTCCCGCCGCGGTCAAGGGGCCAAATTCGGCAGCGCGCCTTGCCGAGAACGTTTTCAATGGGGATTGCGTTTACATCTTCCGCACGGCTGTCATGTGAATTGTTGCGGTTGTCGCCCATCACAAAAACACAGCCCTCGGGCACGGTGTATACGCCGTTAATGCTGCCGACGGAACGAACGCGCATACTCGGACGGATTTTGCCGTACCACTCGCCGGCATATTCGGTTTCGTCAAGCATTTTGCCGTCGATGTAAACAAAGCCGTCGCGTATTTCGATTGTTTCGCCGCCGAAGGCAATGATGCGCTTAACGAAGCATTCGTTTCGGTTCGGAAAGCGAACAATGACAATATCCCCGCGCTGAGGTTCATTGAACCAGTAGCTGACCTTTTCAACAAGCACGCGTTCGCCGTCCATGAGCGTTGTCTGCATGGATTCGCCGTCAACAATGGTGGGCTCAACGATAAAGCTGCGCAGCGCAAGTGCGCCGATAATAACACTTAGCAGCGTCAGCAAAAAGCGAAAGTAGGAAATGTTGCGGTAGCTGCTGTCTTTTTTGTGCAGTTTATCAACTGCATCGGAAAAAAAGCTGTTTTTTCTGCGCGTGCGCTTGTCGGCGCGTGTTTTAGTCGGTTTTTCCTGTTCCTGTTCAATGAGCTTTTCCATATATATTACCAATCCTGTTCAATTTGAAATTTATTTATTCAAGTTCCGACGATCGGGCTGCGGTGTTTGTCCTTACTTCAATCGGGGAGGCTGACTGCTGTTCCGGCGCCGTCCGCATCGGAAGAAGCCGCTCGGGCGGTGATGCGTTTTGCACTGCGCATGAAATCCATGCGGTCAAGCATGATAACCCTTCCGCAATGCGTGCAGCGCAGTTTAATATCCGCTCCGCAGCGCGTAATTTCCCACTCATTCGCTCCGCAGGCATGGTTCTTTCGCATTTGAACTTTGTCGCCGAGATTGAATTCCGTCAGCATTTGCATGTTCTCCGATCGTTTGGCCGCTGCACGGCGTCCGCAGACTGCCCGCAGGAATCGCCGCAAGCGCCTGCAAGCACTCTCCGCACGGGGTGTCGGTTCGGCTGTTCGTTTTATTATATCACATCTATGCAAAAAATGGAACACGAATCGCGGCAAAGATTTGACATTGGTGAAAAAGAATAACGGGACGGGCGGCATCCGGACATGCTCTTCGGCTTTCGGCTGAGCTTTAAATGTTTTGCGCACCCTGTCGATCCGAAGACCGACGAGGGTGCGCTATCAATAAGGAGGAGTCCCATATAACATTATTTGCAGTTCGGGGTCAATAATTCATAAAACGGATTATATATTATTGCCGATAAATTTACTGCGTTGATGGATAACCGGGCTGCTTTTGAAACGGCGTTATTTCCCGGGAAATGGCTGCACCGATATTGAAAATTTGCCCAGCTTAATCAGGTGCGGCTCGCGGGTGAAAGCTTCATAAGCTCAATCGCCTGATCTTTGCCGTCGAAAATCAAAAGCTGAAGACCGACTTCGGGTGTTATCATGCCCGCTTCAACAAGGCGGAAGACGGTATCATTGTTATTGATTACCGAAAATGCGTTTTCTTTAACGACTTTAACGGTGACGCGGAACTCGGCGGGCAGGTTCTTCATGCTTTTCACGGCATCGTCAATGGCTTTTATTCTTCCAAGGTCAATGCCCATATCGCCCGTAATCGATGAAAGCTCACGGAAACAGCGTTTCGAAAGCGCGAACTCACGTTCTACTTCAAGCTCCTGACTCACGGCCTTGCGGAATGCAGCATGTATGCTGCGCGCTGCCATACGGGAACGCTTGCTGCTTGCTTCCTGAAGGGCAGCTATCGCAGTGCCGCTTGTGACGCCTGCGTGGGTCATGCCGCGCGCAAATTCGTTTGCACCGGATTCTTCCTTGATGGAATTGCGCATTTCCGAAATGTATTGCAGCATATAAGAAGGGAGCGGAGCCGTGCTGAACCATGTTATGCCGTTCAGGTTATCGCCTGTGTGGACCTCTTTGGACCAGTCGCGCAGGTCGGCGGGGTCAAACCCGCTTGCGCCCGTTATCAAAAGCTTGTTGTGACTTGCAAGCAGGGCGTTTTTCATCACGATTTGATCGAGCTTATCGGAATAAATCTGTGCCGTGCAGAACATGTCAACAAAACCGTAACCGAGGCAGCTTCCCTTGCGTTCAAAAAGCGTTGTGACAACAAACGGATATTCGCCGTGTGCGAAATAGCCCTCTTTTTTTACTCGGCGGCTGTCCTCAAGCTTCATTCCGCCCGCAAGCTTGACCATATGAACACGGTGTTTCCCCGCTTTGGAATCGTATTCACGCAGCCAGCATTCGATTAAAAGTATGCTTTTTGAAAACGCGGGGGAAATAATTTCGTCCGTTGCGGTGTCAAGCATGAACCCGTCCTCCCGAAGTTCCGCCGCCTGCTTCGGGTAATGCTGCATGAACCAGTCGCGCGTGTGATGCGTGAATTTGAACACGGCGCGGCTGTCCTGAAGGTCACTGCACAGCGGGTCGAACATAACGGTGCGATTGTCAACGTGCTTTATGTACGCTCCGCCGATTCCGCCGTTCGCATCCGGATCAAAGCCGACTTGCTGCACGCTGTACCCGCCGACAAGCAGGTCGTGAGTCAACTTTGCATATTCATCGTCATAGGCGCATCTGAGGTGATTTTCGCGTATTATTCGGGTCATAAGCTCTGCAAGCTCGTCATATTCCCTGCTGTCCGCACTGATTATCGCCTCCGGCAGATAATCGATCAGATCCGCCCGAACGTTTTCAACGGTGCTTTGGATTATCGGCGTCACGGGACGCGGCTCGCCGACATCTTTTTGGGGAATATCGCCCCAATGGTCGCCGCGGTACATTCTTTCGCATCGGTCAAGCCGTGCGCGTTCCGCTGCGTATGCATCGTAATATTCTCTGAAAAGCGTATAAAGCTTTTCCGTTTCTTCCGCTTCGGCGGGCTTCGCCGCTGCCGGCGGAGGAAGTATGATATTGTTCATTTTAAGTATCCTTTCCTGTTTTTCTGTATCGAGAGATGAATTTACAGCCAGCCCGAAGCTCGTTCCGGCACGGAAAGAGGGTCATATGCGCGTGCCTTTTTAACGATCGGCTGCTGACTTCGGCGCGGGCGGCTCATAAGGCCGTAGCGCAAAGCTTCCGGCGCGTGGTCGTTGCCGTCGGCCGCATCTTCGCAATTACATTTGTCGTATTGCAAAAGGGGAAGCTGACGAATTAAGTTTTCGCAGGTGCCGAAGCATTGCCACATGGGTTGTTTGCCGTTTTTTTCCGTTTCGAACCGTGGCGCAAGGTATTCGCGGAGGCAGTTCCAGCCCGCGATCCTTGAATTGTCCGCAGGCGTGAGCGGCATTCCGGCGGCTGCAAAAAGCTCTGCAAGCGTTTCGCCTTCAAACCCGCCGTTTGCGGAAAGCACCGCGCCGCGCTTTTGCCACATATCGGGTGATGCAACGGTGTAGGCAATGTTTTCTCCGCGGCTCAGTTCAACGGCGCGCCGTGCGACATCGCCCGCAAGTGTTTGCCGAACATACAGTTCACGATAGGTGAAAACCCTGCCTTCGCCGTCCGCCGCGTGCCAAAGCACGCAGCAGGGGTCGTTATACCCCCAGTCCATCGAACGGAATCGGCGCCACCAATGCGGAATTTCAAACGGGGCAACAACGTGCTTTTCACGCGAAAACTCGCGGAAGTATTGCCCTGCGTGAACATCCCAGTCGCCGTCAAGGTGCGCCCTTCGCAAATCTTCCGGTAGGGCAAGAAGCTGCTTCACATAATTCGGATCGGCATTCATAAGAATCTTGTTGTCATAGATTTTTGCGGGAATGAAATTGTAATCCTCTGCATTTTCACCCTGCTGATACTGTCTGTCGATAAACAAACGCTTCACCCATGCATGGCCGACGTTGCCGGGGTTGCAGGTGTAATACATGCGCGGCGAAATATCCGTTCGTGTCGTGCGGTTGCAGGTTGTCAAAAAACGCATTTGTTCTTCCGTAAAGTGCGTTGCTTCTTCCATGCCGATGATTGCATATTCCTGCCCCTGATATTGGTAAACATCCTGCGCCGTGTCGCAATAACCGAGTTTGATTCGCGACCCGTTGGGGAACCTGAACACGCGCTCGGTTGAATTATAGGGCGCAATGCCGTAAAGCTCCCTTTGCAGAGGAATGATGTGGTTCTCGCGCAGCTCCGGCAGCGTTCGACGCAAAAGCAGAAGGTTCAGTTCGGGATATCGCAGCGCAAGAAGCACAAATTTGCGGCGCATGGCCCAGCTTTTGCCGCCGCCGCGCGCTCCGCCGTAGGCCGTGTGCCTTGCGCGGGAAAGAAAAAATTCACGCTGCCGAGAATTCGGCGTGCCGTGAAGGATAAGTTTCATGCATTCGGTGCATCCTTTCGGTTATGAATTTTTGCAGAGAACCGGCAAAGCCGCGCCGCCGTTCCGCCGCATTTTCGGGGTATGCGATCCTCACCTTCGGGGCAGGGAGGTTTTGCGGGTGAAATTCGGCACGCCCGACGCCGCAGAGCCGCACGAGTGAACGGAGTTCCGATTCATTCGAACGGCTTGCTCGGCAGAAACTCTGTCTGCTTGGAACTGCTCTGCTTCAGATTCCACGGGCTTTGCGTTGGCTTTTTCATATTTTGGGAACCCTGAACGGTTTAAAATCAAAGTTCCCCGGGCAAAGGCAAAATCAGCGCATCCGCACGGCGGAAGGCCGCATTTACTGCCCTAATAATATTATAACACTCTGCTCTTGCAATCGGCAATTGCAAAAAGACCGAATGCTATACATAAAGCCGTACAGCAGACCTCTTGATTTTTTGATTGAAAAATGATATGAAAATCGCAATTCGCTTTTTTTAATGCTTTATTTCCGAATGAAAACAGTGTATAATATTATTGTCGCGGGAGCAGGCGAAAGGAATTATAATGGCAAAAACCAATGCCGAAACAAAAATTGCGAACGCCGGCGGCACTGCCGTTGAAACGGGCAAAACTGCCGCACGCGCTGCGGCAGGCAAATACTCCGCACCGCGCCTGAGCAGGCTTGCGCTGAAAGCGCTTGTTGATATGGTCACAAGCGAGGAGCTGAAGCCCTCCGACAGGCTCAGCGCAATCAAAACCATTCTTGATTATGCAGGCAAACAAGCTCCGCCTGAAGATACCGATGCGGAGCTGCGCGTTGTGTTTGACGGGCTTGAAGAAGGGTTCGCGGATTGAGCATAAGCCGAAAAACGCCTCAAAATCAAAGCCGAGCAGCCCTTGATTGAAAGTACAAAACCGCTTTAACGGCAAACAGCCCGAAGGATGAAATGTCCTTCGGGCTGTCGGCTATCAGATCATGAAATTTATACAGCAGAAGTCTGAAAACAGCTTATCGCCTTCCTGCACCGCCGCCGCGCGAACCGCCACCGCCGCCGCCGAAGCCGCCGCTGCGTCCGCCGCCGAAGCCGCCGCTGCGACCGCCTCCGCCGAAACCGCCGCCGCCGAAACCGCCGCCGCGAGGAGGACGGGGACCGAAGCCTCCGCCGAAACCGCCGCCGAAGCCTCCGCCGCGAGGGGGACGGGGGGGACGCCGCCCGCCTCTGCCGATGGAAGCGATGATTTTAAAGAAAACAAACACGATGATGATTACAATAATAATGCCCATAAAACTTTCTCCCGAACACGAGCCGCAGCTCCCGCATGCCGCACAGCTGAGTGCGAGGCAGGAACCGCATGAAAGACAGGAACTGCCGGAGTTATAATCGGGGTGGTCATACGGATAATAATTATTGCCGTTGTTGTTCGGAAAATTATCCGAATCACCCGAACCGTTCGGATCTTGACTGTAGTAATTGCAGACAACCTGATTAATCGCGATGAACGTTGCTTTTGCCGCGCTGTCGTAATCCTTTCTTGCAAATGAGGGTTCGCAGTCGTCATCTATGATTTGACGGAGAACGCGCTCGGTAAGGACTCTTTCAAGCCCGATGCCGGGCATTATCCAATAGTTGTCGTCATCCGTCAGGAACAGAATCAGCACGCCGTTGTCCTCGGTCTTGCTGCCGATGCCCCAAGCGTTGAAGAGCTCCGTTGCATATTCCTCGATATCCTGCCCGTTCGTGCTGTCCGTCACAACAACACAAACCTGCGCACCTTTGCAGTTGGAAACAAGGTTCAGATTGCGGTCAATGATGTATTTTTCTGTTTCTGCCGAAAGCACGTTTTCGTTATCCAAAACATAGAAGTCGCTGTTCGGCTGAACGACGGCGCCGGCAGGAGCGGAAAGCACAAGCAGGCACAGCACAACGGCAAGGATTATCGATGCCAATTTAAGCTTTGAAGATTTCATTTGTCGGTGTTATTTCCCTCCGATTCCGTAGATTTTTGCAATTGCGGAGGACAGCCCGCCGGAAAGCAGATCGGAACGCGATTTCATGCATTCGGAGTATTTTGCCCCATAGGTGCGTGAAATTCGCGAATCAGCCGATTCGATGCCGTCCATTGCCGTCATAAGGCTGTCGGTAACACTTCCCTCCGGAACGGAGGCATAAACGCGCTTTGCATCCGCAAGCAAACGTTTGAAGCAATCAAATTTTTCAAATGCGGAACCGCATTTTTCGTATTCGGCAAGATCGTTTTGAAGGCTGCGCACGGCGGGAGAATCCTCCCCCGTGATGCGCGCTGCCTCATCGCAAAGGCTCTCGGCATTTGCTGCAAAAACAACCATGTCGGACTCGAAATTATTGCCGTGTTTATCGGTTTCGGCCGCAAAATGATTGAACTTTTTTTCGATTCGTCCGCAATCCGCCGCAAGCCTTGCGCCGCCGAGAAGCGGCACCGAAAGCAGGGCGACCGCTGCAAGAACGATGACAGCCGTTGAGAACTTTTTGAAAAGAGATTTCATCTTTCCGCCTTCCCGGAGTTCGACTCCGCAGTAATAAAACAGTTTAAAACGATTGATTGAAATGCAGGCTTATTTTGCGGCACTGCCGCCGAGGCCGGTGACATCAACGAGCTTTTTGCGCAGCTCGGATTCGATTTTTGCCATTTGAGCTTCCGCCGCAACACGTTTTTCGTGACCTTCGCGCTGAATACGGAGCACGTCATCCATGGTTGCAATAAGCTTTTCGTTGGTTTCGGTGAGCGTTTCAATATCCACAATGCCGCGTTCGCTCTCTTCGGCAACAGCAACGGTGGAGGAATGCAGCAGTTCCGCATTCTTTTTCAGAAGCTCATTCGTCATATTCGTGACAGCACGCTGCGCTTCCACAGCCTGACGCGAATGCTCAAGCCCGAGTGCAATGACCATCTGGCTCTTCCAAAGGGGAATTGTGTTCACAATGGTGGTTTGTATTTTTTCGACCATCATCGTGTCGTTGTTTTGAATCAGGCGAATCTGCGGTGCCATCTGAATGGAGATGTTTCGGGTGAGTTCAAGGTCATAAATCTTCTTTTCGAACCTTGTGCACATATCGGCAAAATCGCGTGCCTTTTGAGCATCCTCGGGCAAACCGCTCTGCTCCGCTTTCCGCACAAGTGCGGGGAGGGTGGTTGCGCGCTCGGTTTCAAGCTTTTTTTTGCCCGCAAGGATGTACATTGTCAGCTGCTTAAAATAAAGCAGGTTTTCTTCGTACATTTTATCCAGCATTGAAACATCCTTAAGCAGGGTTATCTGGTGCTTTTCAAGCTCGCCGGCAATGCGTTCAACATTGACTTCGGCCTTGTCGTATTTTGCTTTGAGTGCGGAAACTTTGGCGGATTTTTTGCGGAAAAAGCCCAAGAAGCCCTTTTCGTCCGCAGCTGCATCAAACCCGCGCAGCTCGCCGATAAGGTCCGTTATCATGTCCCCTGTCTGCCCGAGATCCTTTGTGCGGACGTTTTCAAGCGCACCTTCGGAAAAATCAGCCATTTTTTTCTGTCCGTCCGCGCCGTAACACATAATTTGCGCCGAATTGGTGATGTCAATCTGCTTCGCAAAGGCATCAACGGCGGCAAGCTCGTCGGCGGAGAGATTGGAGTTCTCCTGCATGAGTTCATCGCAGGTTTTGACGGGTTCCGCAGCTGCGGTCTGTTGTTCCGCCGCAGCCTGTGCGCCGAACGGGTCGAGAGTCAGAGTGGGCATTGCTGTTGTTTTGTCGTTGGTTTCCATTTGTTTTCCTTTCCGCTTGAATGCGCTTTGATTTTTAAGTCGGGTTTATTTTTACCGTTAGTCTACGGATGCAGCCTCGCGGCCGAACATCATTCGAACATGCTCGTTTTTGCGTTCACCATTCCGTTAAGAACGTCGATATCGGACGAAATGTCCAACGCTTCTCCGGCATAAAGTGAGTCGAGGCTTGTTTCGAACGCTTTGGCGATCGTTTCGGAATTGTTTTCAATGCCGCGCATGATCTCGGCGGAGTTTTCGCCGCCCGTGGGTGCGGCTTCATGCTCGGCATAGGTCTGCATGAATTTTACGGAAGTCGGCAGATAATATGTCAGGAATCGGCGCAGCTTCCTTGCCTTTTCGGGATGCGCGTTAAGCTCGGCAAGAATTGCGTCGCCGGAGCGGGTCATTCTGTCGATATGCGCACTGACGGCGGGGTTTTTAATGCTGATATTTGCCCGGCGCAGCTGCTCGATAAGCACATTCGCCTGTTCGAGGGATTCGTCAAGCTCCGCGATACCCGTGCGGAAGACAGGTTCGGATTCCTCTTGAATAATCTTATCCTTAAAGAAATATTTCTTTGAAAAAAAGTATGCCGCCGCCGCAATAACGGCAACAAGAACAATGCCGTACACCCTGTACAGCGGGAAAATCAACCCGAAAACGATTATGCACGCCGCCGCCGTATAAGCCGGCATGGGCGACTTTATGCGTTTTTTCGTTATTTGTTTCATATGCATTATCCGTCCTGTATGAATTTGAACACAGCATTCGCAGACTTATCATAACATTTTTTTGCAGAAATATCAATTGCCTGAGCAAAAAACCGCACTCCCGGAGCACGAATGCAAAAAAAGCCGAACGGCAGGCTTCCGCATGGGAAGCTTTTGCGTTCGGCTTTGCCGAGAATTGCTTAAAAAATCAATCGGAACAGAGGATTAAGCGGGCAAACATCAAATTGCTGCGCGAAGAATGTCAAGCGCATCAACAGTGCTTACCGTGCCGTCGCCGTTGAAATCCGCAAGTTCAAGCTGAGCATCGGAAAGTGTTTCAAGCCCCATTGTGAAGCGAAGAACCATCAGTGCATCGGATACGGAAACGCTGCCGTCCATGTTGACATCGCCGAGGGCATATTCCGAACCGGAGCTGCCGAATTTGTAGAATTCAACATTGGCTGCATCCGCAATGCGAACGTAATCAAAAATCACGGAATTGAAATATCCGGTCGTAATGCCGGCATAAAGTTTCACTGCCGTGGGGTCGATTTGTTCGGCGCGGACGGATTTGAGGATGGTTTTGGCTGTTCCTCCGTCGGTATGTTCGAGCGGGAGCCAAAGATCCTCGGTTTGGTTTATTGCAGTCCAGTTGCAGTAGGTGAGACCGGCAAAATACAGACCGCTGCCGACGGAACGGAAGGAGAAGCCGTTTGTATAATCGCCGTTTGCCGTCCAAAGCAGGTTATCCATTGATTCGGAGCTGTCCAGCGGGGAAAGAACATATTCGCCGTCCGCCGAGAGAACGACAGGAACGAGCATTGCGGCAAAATTGTTCGGGGAAGCGTTGCGGTTGACAAGCGCATATGCCTGACCGCCGACGCGGGTGACGATAAGGTAATCTCCGCCGCTTTCAAGCGTGTCAACCCGTTGATAATCGGAACTTGATGCTGCTGCATTGACTGTTACGGTACAGGTTCCGATAATGCCGCCGTCAAGGCTTGCTGCGGTGATAACGGCCGTGCCTGCCGTGCTGCCGTAAACAACGCCGTTTTCGTTGACTGTTGCAATGCCTGCGTCGGAAGTTGACCATGAAACACGTTTTTCGGTTGCATTTTCAGGCGAAACGGAGGCGGAGAGCTGAAGTGTCAGCCCAACGTCAATGCTTGCTTCGGCGGGTTCGATATCAACGCTTTCAACGTGAACAACGGGTTCACTTTCGGGAACGGCAAAAAGGGACACGACTTCGGTGTTGCCGCCGATAATGCCGAGACGCGAGGCGGCGCCGGTTTCGAGGTTAACGCTGCAAAGCACGCCCTGAGAGATGTTGCAGAGTGCCCAATACATGGTGTCGGTGTTGTAATCATAGCACATGCTCTGTGCATAGGATACAACTTGGCCGGTGCTGCCGATGTTTCGTGTTGAGCCGTCCTGCTTGTTGATATGGTACAGGCAGCCGTCCATTGCAATGCCGTAAAGCTCGCCCTGTGCATCCGCCGCAAGAGTCAAAATGCCGGTTGTGATTTGTGCTACCTGAGTGATTTCGTATGTGAGAAGGTCGATGGTGACAAGGAAGCTTGCTTCGATTGCCGTTTCATCATCACCGGAGTCCCACGAGAGGTTGTATGCAACGGCATACAGCTTGCCGGTCGTGTAGTCAAAAGTCATATCGCTCCAACCGTTATAGCTGCTTGCATCGGCAAAAAGCCTTTCGCGGCTCCAGTCGGCGGTGTTGACACGGTAAAAATACCCGTTTTCGGCAAAACCGTAAACATATCCGTTTACATA